>ERZ773269.1816-NODE-1816-length-18271-cov-89.578996_pt1 | contig 18271 bp, 9 predicted proteins | sample MGYA00511958_ERZ773269 | MGnify/ENA primary metagenome ERZ773269 (study PRJEB29015, sample SAMEA2737761) | human gut metagenome | biome: human gut; feature: human-associated habitat; material: faeces | place: China | collected 2012 ... | reverse complement strand
CGGCCCGGCTCTCCTGCTAGGAGAGCTGTCAGCGCAGCTGACTGAGAGGTTAATCGGCGGCCTGCGGTATCAGGTTGCGGAATTCCCACAAGCGTGCCATCCATCCTCAGCGGTCCGTTTCAGCAACCGTCGGGTGCCTTCCATGGGTCGGCACCCGACGGGCTGAAAAAGCTTGGGGACGACCCCTACGGCAAAAAGGGCTGTCGCACGAAGCAAAAATTGCTTAATGCGACAGCCCTTTTTTGAGTTTTAAGTTGTGACCCGCGGCCTGCGACCCGCGAACTGCGTGCGCCCCCTAGGGCGCACTTCCCTACAATATCTTCGACAAGAACAGTTTCGTCCGTTCTTCTTTCGGATGGAAGAAGATGTCGTCCGGCTTCCCTTGTTCCAGGATTTTCCCTTCGTCGATGAAGAGGACGCGGTCGGCGACTTCCCGGGCAAAGCCCATTTCGTGGGTGACGATGGCCATGGACATGCCGTCTTTGGCCAAATCCTTGATGACGTCCAATACTTCGCGGACCATTTCCGGGTCCAATGCCGATGTCGGTTCATCGAAGAGCATGAACTTCGGCTTCATGGCCAGGGCGCGGGCAATGGCCACACGCTGCTGCTGACCGCCGGACAAGGTTTCGGGATAGGCGTCTTTCTTATCGGCCAGGCCGACTTTTTCCAAGAGCTGGATAGCCGTCTTCGTCGCTTCATCCTTGCTTTCACCGCGGGTCTTCATGGGCGACAAGATGATGTTCTGCAAGACCGTCATGTGCGGGAAGAGATTGAAGCGCTGGAAAACCATGCCGACTTCCTTGCGGATATTGTTGATGCTCTTGGCATCGCTCATGCTGATGCCGTCGACGATGATTTCCCCAGCCGTCGGCTGTTCCAGATAGTTGATGCAGCGCAGGATCGTACTCTTGCCGGAACCGGACGGGCCGATGATGACGACGACTTCTTTATCTTGAATGGTCAAGTCGATGCCCTTCAGGACTTCGTGCTTACCAAAACTTTTTTTCAAACCTTTAATTTCTATCATCCGTTGCGAACCTCCGTTCCAAATAGCTTACGAGACGGGCAATGGTCAAAGTCATGACCAGGTAAATAGCAGCGACAGTCAGCCAGATTTCAAAAGAACCATAGGTCTTGGCGATGATGAGCTGGCCGCGGCGGGTCAATTCTTCAAAGCCGATGACCGAAACCAGGGACGTTTCCTTGGTCATGGAAATAAATTCGTTGCCCAGCGGCGGGATGACGTGTTTAAAAGCCTGGGGCAGGATGACATAGCGCATGGTCTGCATCCACGACAAGCCCAGGGAACGGCCGGCTTCCATCTGGCCTTTATCGACAGACTGGATCCCGGCGCGGAAGATTTCCGAAACGTAAGCACCACTGTTGATCGAGCAGGCAGCGACGGCAGCGACAAAGGGGTTGATGCGTTCGCCAATGACCATCGGCAGGGCAAAATAAATCAGGAAAATCTGGACCAGCATAGGCGTACCACGGATAATATTGACGTAGCAGACGGCAATGACCTGTAAAATCTTGACGCCCGACAAGCGGCACACACTGGTAATCAGGCCGAAAATGAAACCCAGGCCGACAGCGATTGCCGTGATTTCAATAGTGACACCGGCACCTGCCAACAACAGGGGCAATGAGTTCCAAATCAGACTAAAATCAAACGACATGATAACACTCCTCTAAATGACACTCTATAACATATGATAATATATACGCTACTCTATTATACGTGCATATTTATAAGATGTCAACGCATTTTAGACGCCCAAGGCATCTATGTAGGGGCCATATTAAGTAAAAGAAAAATACCGCAAAAAAGGAGCCATCATGAAGACAGCTCCTTACGAACCTATCCCGGCTCCCCTGTGAAGGGGAGCTGTCAGCAATGCTGACTGAGGGGTTCCTTCACCATAATCGTCTTATGCAAGTGAAAAGGAACCCCTCCGCCGCTTTAGGCAGCACCTCCCCTTCACAGGGGAGGCCTTACGGAATTCCACAAGCGGGCCACGATTCACAAACGCCTATCTCCCCAGGAGATGGACGAGGTGGAACAGGTTTTCGTCGATGGGATAGCGCAGGGCTTCGGCTTCCGAATACGGTGTCGCTACGACGCGGTTGTCGATGAGGCCGACGACGCAGTTATATGTGCCAGCCAACAGGCTGTCGACGGCTTTCTGAGCGAAACGGCCGGCCATGATGGCGTCGTAAGCCGACGGGGACCCGCCGCGCTGGACATAGCCGAGGACGGTCAGATTCGGCGACAAATACGTATGTTCCTTAATATAATCGACGACGTCCGCCCCTTTGGCAGCGCCTTCTGCGACGATGACAATGCTGCTCAGTTTCTTCATGCGGTGCGATTCTTCCAGGTGACGGCAGAGGGCAGCCAGATCGACGGGATGTTCCGGAACCAGGACCGCTTCGGCACCGGAAGCCATGCCAGCGTTGAGGGCGATGAAACCGGCTTCACGGCCCATGACTTCGATGACGGCGACGCGGTCGTGGGAGAAGGCCGTGTCGCGGATTTTATTGACCGATTCCAGGACGGTGTTGACCGTCGTGTCGAAGCCCAGGGTATACTGTGTCCCCATCATGTCGTTATCAATGGTGCCCGGAATCGTAATCGTCGGGAATCCCAACCGGCTCAGTGCCTGGGCACCACGCATGGAACCGTCGCCACCGATGACGACGAGAGCATCTATTTCCAGTTCACGCAAATAAGCAATGGCTTTTTTCTGCGTTTCTTTTTCTTTGAATTCCAGGCAGCGGGCTGTCCGAAGCATAGTACCACCGCGATGGATGATAGCGCCGACATCACGACGGCCCAAGGGACGCGTTTCATGACTCAGCAGCCCTTCATAACCGCGAATGATGCCTTCCACCGTGAGGCCTTTCTGAATGGCATATCGCGTGACGCCGCGGATAGCCGCATTCATACCGGGGGCATCCCCGCCGCTGGTCAATACTCCGATTTTGTTGATCATTTTTCATCAATCTCCTTTTTTTCCCTGGCAATGAATTGCACATGCCTTTCGTTGATTTTATGGACAATGGATTCGACGATCTGTGATGCTCCCCCGCGCGTCGTATCAATGACGCAGTCGCAGTACGGATAGACCTCTTCCCACTGTTTCATCATCGTGTGGACGAAATCATGAAGATTTTCATAGTCGACAGTCGGCCGCTTGCCAATATGGCGGCTGACCCGTTCTTCCACGCGGAACGGTTCAGACAATAAGGCGACGATAAACCCATGGCGATGCAGGATTCGATAAGTACCGACATTCATAGGAAAATTGCCGCCAAAGGAAATGACAGCTTCATGATAGCGGCTGACTTGCTGCAGGACATTGATTTCTCGTTCGCGAAACACTTTTTCCCCGGAGCTCGCAAAGAACTCGGCAATGGTCATGCCCACAGCCCGTTCAATACGCCGGTCCGTATCAACAAATTGCCAGCCGAGGCGCTGAGCCAGCTTGCGGCCAATATGACTCTTGCCGCTCCCCATCATGCCGACGAGAACGATATTCCGCTTCATCATTATCGGCGCACCTCCTCAAATTAGTATACTCTGTATATGTACCCCCTTATTCTATCATAATTTTTTCTCCTTGACACAAAAAATTCTGTACTTTTTCTTCATATATCTATAAATGGAGCGAATTTTCCCTCATAACAAGATGTTTCCTCCCCTATCCAAGGCGGACGGCCTGCTTTATAATAGAAATAAGTTATAGTTACGAGGAGAATTATCATGAAAATCACACAGATTATGTATACCAATGAAGTGGCAGGCCTGTCGTGCCGCGGCGAAGAACGCTTTCTGCCTTATGGCGAAGCCCTCTGCCTGGCAGGCGTCCTGGATACGGCCGGTCAAATCGCCCTGGGCCTGGGTGTCATCCGCCTGGTCTACGACGACACGCCGCCTGTCGCCGACGACGATGCCGCCCGGCTGCGCGACGAACTGGCCCAGACCCAGGCCTATTACCAGACCTTGCAGGAAAGTTATGACGGCTACGTCCAGACCCTGGAACAATCCCTGCGCGAATGGGAAACGCGCTGTCCCCAGGAAGACGTCGAAAAAAGGGCCCTTCCCCTGCCCGACGACTACACGTCGCGCCTGGAAAAGGCCCTGGAAGGCTTCCGCGTCTGTCTGGCCGGCGGCAGCGCCCTGTGGCATGACAAAGTTCGCACGCGCTTTCCGCACTGGATGATCCTGGAAAACAAGCACTTCGACGTCCAAAAACTCCAGGGCGCCGACGTACTCATCATCAACACCAACCATACAGGCCACGCCCTAGTCCGCAAAGCCTGCCAGCAGGCCGCTTCCCAGGGCACCCTCGTCTGCTACACCAGCCGCTACAACCTGAACGCTGCCGCAGCCGACATTCTCTACGCCTTAGGCGAATAAAGCCTTACACTTTGACATTTTTCAATTCCGCCTTGAATTCCTGGGCCAGCCGGTTCAGGCTATCGTCGCCATTCAAGGACGGGTTGGTCGTGGCCCCGTTGGCCATGGCCGTATACAATACCGACGCGAAATCATCGCGCGTCATCATAGGACTCTTCAACACAGCCGGACGCTTGAATCCCTTGAGCGCACCGGCTTTTTCCAACTTGGCCACATAAGCATAGGCCCAGTGATTATCGGGCACATCCGGGAAAATATCATCACCATGGGCCACTGTAGCCGACGGAGCCGCCTGGGACTGATTCTGAGCCAGTTTTTCCAGGATAGCCGTCTGCCGCGCCAGGATCTGGGCTAAGGTAGCCGTATCACCAGTTGTAGTCTGCGTCATCGGCGTAGTCACGGCGGGAAGCGCATGGACCGGCGTTACCGAAGCGACCGATTTCACCGGAGCCGGTGTGGTGACAGGTGCTGGAGTGACGACCGGCGCCGGACGAACCGGAGCGGCCTGTTGTACAACAGGAGCTGCCTCTACCTTGCGGACTACGACGGGCTGAACAGCCTGTTCACGACCACTGCGGCCCATCTTCCAGGTAATGCCGGCGTTGACCATATTTTCACCGCCGCCCATACTGCCGCCGATAGACAAAATAGTCGTATCATTAGGATGATAGTACGCCCCAATAGCCACAGCGTTGGCATCGTGATAATGACCGATACCGGCAGAGAAATCCCACTTGTCATTCGGGTCATACGTCCCCGGATGGAGGGCTGCCAGTGCAGCTGCCCCAGCACCGACGCGGTTCAAGCGGTTGCCCAGCTTGTTAACAGCCCGGCCCAGCTCGCCGATGTGAGTAGCGTTTTCCGTGATAGCTTCTCCCTGCCGGGCAGCCAGATCATTCACCTGCTTCACATTCACAGCATCGGTGTCTTCTTTGCCTTCGCCCACATTGTGGATGGCATTGCCATTAGCATTGAGGCCATTGTTGTCGACATAGGTCTTGTCTCCGACCTTGAGCGAATCACCGGTCAGAGCTGACTTATCGCCGACTTTGACGCCCTCATTGTTGACGACCGTGTCGCCAGCCGTGAAGGAGTCAGCTGTCATGGACTTGGCAGAAATGGATCCGGCATTGCCCTTTATGGTCACATGACCAAGGTCGATGTTTTCCTTATTTAAGCCAATCTTATAATCCGTGCCACCCGAAGCATTCTGCTTCGTATCATCCCTCGTCAAATTTTCATCAACGGATACGGATGCATGCTGCGTAGCCTTGTCATAAATATCTTTCATGCGGTTGTTCAGCTTGCCAATAGCAGTCGTGGAACTGTCACCATCTTGAACAGGGTCCTTGCTCGTGATAGCACTATATTTATTATCGCCAACACGGTTATTGACCTTTTCGTTCAGATTATTGACTGCTTCTACTACGGAAGTGGTCTGGGGCTGACTGCCATTCTGATTCTTGATGTCAGCAGCCAGCTTATCCGTATCACCAACATCCGACGCTTTAGCTACGTCATTGATGGTGACGGTACCTTTATCCTTTCCAGTTCCATCGACTATTTTCATGGTTACGCTGTTCTGCTTATTTCCCTTATCATCGATCGTTGTCTGGATATCATAAGTACCTGCTTTAATATGCTGTTCATTCTGAGCAGCCGTCGTCGTAGCAGAAGAAATGGCTTTAGCCAGCTGATCTTCCGTTGCGGCACGTCCATGAACTGCCGTACCCGTCCAATCCGTATTGGTCAGACCAGAAATCGTCTGCTGACCACCGTTGGCTTCTATCTTTATGCCATTGTCGCCGCCGACGACGATACGATTATTGGCTACCGTCGTATTGCCCGTCGTCAGTCCCGTTTTATCGAGTCTCGTCTGGTCATCGATTTTGACCGTTTCTGCTTCAACCGTATTAGCTGTTATTCTGCCCTCATTGCCGTAGACATGGACATTGCCGAGATTCAAGTGAACCTTGTTGAGGCCGAGCTTGTAGACCGTACCGCCATCTGTATTCGTGGTCGTACCATCGATGGTCACATTGTTGTCACTATCGACAGACTGTACTTCCGTATGCTTCTTGGCTTCCGTAACGGCATTGGAGATATCGCCGTTGACCTGCTTCAAGCTATCGTCGACCTTCTGGTTGACCTTGTTGACAGCCTGCACTACGGTAGTCGAGCCGCCAGCCGGATTCTTCAGGTTATCTGCCAACTCGCCAACTGTACCGAGTTCCGATGCCTTGGCCACATCATTGATGACCACCTGGCCGTCGACCGTACCTTGGGCATTGACCACGTCAATGGAGACACTGTTCTTGCCTTTTGTGTCCGTGATATCTTGACCTTGGCTGTCCTTGCCAATCGCATATACACCTTTTTTGATATGAAGCTCACTATTTGCCGCTTGCGTCTTTACCTCATTGATGGCATCGACCAACTGATTTTCCGTCGCAGCACGGCCACTAACTGCCGTGCCATTCCAAGTCGTATTGGAAAGGCCATTTACTGTCTTTTCAGCACCGTTTACCGTGACACCGCCGATAGCAGCTGTGCCGGCAGTACTGTTCAAGGCAATCTTTTTGGCCGCATCACTTGTGTTGTCCAGTACGATGCTGCCAGACGACACCTTGCTGGAGCCAATGGTCAAAGAACCTGTCTCACTGAGATTGATGTCTTTGTTGAGCTTGACCTTGATGGCCCCTGTCGGACCGGCATTATCGGTGTAAGCCACCGTTGAGATATTACCCGGCTTGACGACCTTGCCTTCTGCATCATAGGTGCCATCACCCTGGATAGCGATCGTACGTCCCAATGTCTGAGAAACTTTCTTCTCACCACCATTATTGGCACCTTCATCAGCCGTCAGGCCAAAGCCGCCCGTTCCCGTAGCCGCCGAAACCTTATCAATGGCTTCTCGCAGCTGGGCTTCCGTAGCCGCCCGCGAGCCCTCATAGTTGGATTGATCCCATTTCGTATTTGAGAGGCCCGTAATATAATAGCCTTTATCTGGATTAGCACCACCCCCGTTCTGGAGACCGATGGTCAGATTGCTGGCACCATTGCCGAGGCCAGTGAAGGCAATCGTATTCATGCCGGTGAGATTTGAATTCAATGCATAGGTGAAATTCGTGCCATCCTGCGTCAGAATCATATTATCGCCTGCAATAAAACCGACATTCATCCCTGCCGTAATGGATTGCGCAGTAGTACTACCATTATTCTGGCCAGTGCCAGTCTTCGACGACTGTGCCGTCCATGAAAGACTATTCAAGACACTCGTCAAGTTCGTTCCCGTGACAAGGCCATCCGTCGTGCCGGTCAGTGTAGCCTTTCCGTCAGCATTCTTCGTCAGGCTGGCCATCTGCGCCGTATAGGATACGGTAGCACCTGTATTGGTCGTGTCCACCGTCGCCTTGATGTAGCTGTTGTCACCATCGACAAAGGAAACCGTCTTATCATTGCCGATATTGCTGGCTTTCGTCGTATCATTACCGGTAATTTTCCAGCCATTCGTAACTTTCTGCTGCAATTCATAGAGCTGGCTGCCATTGATAGCATCCTGCGAACCGGCATCAACCGTGCCGTTAGCTACACCAGTAATCGTATGACCGCCGTTCTGCAAGCCCTGCTTATTGAGTACCACATCGGTGGTCGTATCTGTTGCCGATTTCGTCGCATCGTGGAGCCGGATTTCTGTAGCATGCTGGGTCAGGCTATTGCCATCCTTATCGGATACCTTCAGGCCCTCGCCATTGAGAACAGCCGTGTTCTGCTTATCATCCACCGCCGTCACACTGGTCATACCCATCAATGTTTTATTGAGCTTATAGGTGAACTCCGTGCCATTCTGGTCAAGGCTCAGATTATCGCCAGCCTTGAAGGAAACTGTATCGCCAGCCTTAACCTGCTGCACATTCTGAGGTTTATTGCCATCCTGAATCTTCCAGGATACATTGTTGACAGCAGCAGCCACAGCCCCAGTTGTTACCAATCCATCAGTTGATGTAATCTTGCCATCTTCCCCGGCAGTGAGAGTGCCGGTAGTCACATCCACCTTCACTGTGGCATTGCCGGTAGTGTCATCTTTGGTAACCACAGCCTTGGTGTAGTTGCCATTGTCATAGGTCACAGTCTTACCAGCACCGATTTGCGCCGTCACGGAAGTCCCTTCTGCATTGTTCCCGGAAAGGTTCCACCCGCCGTTGACCTGAATCTGGAGAGCATCCAGCTGACCCTTGTTCACGGCATCCGTAGTTTCTGTCCCAGCACCCACATTATGGATGACATTGCCGCCCATGGTGACGTTGCCGCTGGTAATTTCCACTTTAGTTGCTGCGCCATCTTTGATGGTCAGGCCATTGGTATCCAACGTGCTGTTGCCAGCGGTGACGGAATCAAGAGCAATCGCCTTATTCAGTTTCACTGTCAAAGTAGCATTGCCATCCCCATCCGCCGTGGTCACTACGCCAATATTGTTGTCCGACAGCTTGGTAGAATCAGTTGTACCACCTACCACATTGAGCTGTTTGCCCAATTTCACTTTTTTAGCAGCTGCATCATCGCCTTTGACGTTGAAGCCGGTTTCAGTAGTACCAGAAGCAGACGCCTGTACCAGACGTTTGACATCACTGATATTGGCCGCATTGGTGTCTGTATCGCCGCCGCTGGCTACATTGGTAATCTGCTGATTCCCCATGCTGAGACCGTTGGTAGTCAGAGAAATGGGCTGTGCCCCTGCCGCAGCAGGAGTAATGGTTACACCGTTTCCAGAAACCATTGTCTGATTGCCTGCGGTATCTTTCGCTGTCACACTGGTTAAATCCGTCAGGGCATCATTTAAACTGTAAACGACTTTCCCATTTTCAACCGCAGCTGTGATATTTTTACCATTGGCAAAATTGATTCCCTCAGCCAGTTTCCGGGTACCCTTATCTTCCCCATTGGCCTGGAGTTTCAGATCATTGACCTTGACCGTGTAAGTCTTCACATTGTTTGCATCGGTAGGCGCATCAATGGAAACGTTGTCACCAGCTGCCACCACCACTGCATCTTTAGCCTGATCCTTGATGGCATCGTTGGAAACACTGTAAGAAACGGTCCCGTTTTCTGCCACACTGGCTGTGGTATTGGTGCCGTCGATGAAATTCAGGCCATTCTTCAGGGATACGCCAGAGCCTGCTTTAGTACCATTCTGTGATACCCCCAGATTGTCCACATTTACTGTATAAATCTTGTGCTGGTCGGTCGTATCCGTTTCCACTGTTCCCAGGGATGCATTGGCCCCGGCTCTTACTTCCGTAGTGGCTTTGGCAACAGCCGCAGTCATATCTGTGGTGCTGGCTGCCCCGAAGTCACTGAGACTCAACGTCGTTGCCGGAGTGGTACCGTCGTTGCTGGTGAAGGTGACTGTCTTGGCCGTAGAGTCCTTGCTCACTGTCAGATAGGTGTTCTTGATATCCACAGACGCAGTATCACCGTCATTGCCAGTGATGGTCAGTGTGGACACATCATTGGCACCTTTCGTCAGCGTTGCTGATTTCAGAGCATTGTGAGTGGCATTGATGGTAAAGGTCTTGAGGGTACCATCCGTATTCGTTTCCGGCGTAACCGTTACATTGCTGCCACTATTTACATGACAGCCTGCACTGCCTGTTTCCTGATGGCAGCATCGGACACATTATATTTAATGGTGCCATTGTCACCCACTGTTGCCGTGGTATTGGTACCATCGGCAAAGACAAGGCCATCTGCCAGATGGACGGACTTTTTCTCACCGGAAGTCGTCTTGACAGCCAGGTCATCCACATTGACAGTATAGATATTCTGATTATTATTTCCAGTTGTCTTTGTAACCGACGTCACGTTTGTGCCGTTAGTCACCTCAGAGGTTGCTTTCGCGGCAGCAGTAGCCAGTTCACCCTTAGAAGCACCATCCAGATCGCCCAGAGACAAGGTCTCTGTCGTCCCATCATTCCGGGCAAAGGTGACGGTGTGGCTGGTTCCGTCCTTGGTAACGGTGGTGTAGGTATTCTTGAGGCCGGTAGACGTAACCGTATTGCCGTCTGCATCAGTCAGAGTTAAGGTCACATTGTCGTTGTCCCCTGTTGCGGCAGACACGGTACTGAGCTTGTTGTGGGAAGCATTGATAGTCACTGTGCCGTCTGTACCGACAGTTGCCGTGGTGTTGGTGCCGTTCTTGAAGTTGATGCCATTAGCTAATGCCACGGTAGTGCCCGTTCCATTGGCTTTCACTGCCAGGTTGTCCACATTCACCGTATAAATCTTGTGTTTATCGGCTGCACTGGTTTCCACTGTTCCCAGGGATGCATTGGTCCCGGCTTTCACTTCTGTCGTTGCTTCAGCAGCAGCAGTTTTCACCTGTCCCACGTTGGCCGCATCGGTATCCGCCGTGCCTGCCGTCACATGATTGATTTGCTGGCTGGCCGCATCAATGCCGCTGCTGGTGAATTTCGGGCCATTGGCAATCGTGAGGCCTGTGGTATCCAGGGTAGTCTTTACGGTTCCATCAGCACCAGCCAATGTCATCTGGCCGCCGTTGGTCCCTGTGCCATCCAGTTTGATGGTTTCTTTATAGCTTTCCCCACTGCCGGAGCCCAACTGAGCGGTGTTCAGGTCCTTGAGGTTGCTGGCCAGCTGGACATGGAGTGCGTTGGCATCTTTATCGGCTACGACAGCGATGTTATTGCCGGTGAGCTTGGCAGCATCCACGGTATAGGTCGTCGTGCCATCCGCAGTCGAGGACGTGACGGCGTCACTGCCGCCCGTGATGGAGATGGTCTCATTGGATCCCCGGGCCACTACATTCTTGTCATCTGCCGTGGTGGTACCGAAGCTGGAATTGTCCCCGCCGAACCGGAGTTGCCGGGTCAGGGCATAGAGCTGGGAACCGTTCACTGCATCGGTGCTGGAAGCGCTGACAAGACCGGCGGCCACGTTCTGAATCCGGCGTTCGGAACCAGCAGTACCAACGGTGACTACGCCAGTCGGATTGCTGCCGGCATAAGTGTAGCTCGTGCCGTTGCCATAGGTTTCATCAGTGCTGTACGAATTCATGCCAGCCGTAGACCCTTTGGCTTCCATGGCCTGCACTCTCAGCTTGTACAGGTATTTTGCTTCATACTCAGCCTTAATTGTCGCTTTATCTTCATCCGTCGTAGCAGCTTTGTATTCATCCGAGGCCTCAGCTGCGGTATCCGCATCTGTCTTGGCGGTATCGATGGCATCCTGCGCTGGCGAAGTCGGCTGGACATAAGCGGCATTATTGCCCAAGTAGACCGAGTTTCCCAATGCTGCGGTCACATTGTTGCCGAGAATCTGGGTGTTGGAGAAGTCGACGGTCGTATCTGTGTTGGCATCCACTTTGTTGTTATAGCCAAGGATGGTCACATCCTTGATATTGTTGGTCTTGCCATCATCCGAGCTCTTGCCCTGCACCGTATTGCCGAAACCAACAATGGCAATCTGTGACAGCGTATTTTGATGGCTGGACGTACCGCCTGCACCGCCATCAATCGTATTACTGTTACCCTGCAAAGTGATATCCTGCATGACGTTGTATTTGACATTCTGATTGAAGGTATTGCTGTTGCCGGTCATATAGATGCCAGTCAAAGCATTCGTCGTATCCTGATCGGATACGGAGGTAACCGTATTCTTGTAGCCGGAAACGCCGCTTTGGGTGATAGCTCCCCATTCACCGCTGAAACTATTACTGCTGCCTAAGCCATAGACATTATTGCCGGTCACCGAGTTATCCTGACCAATGGCCATAGAGTCTGTGCTGTAGGCCTTGCTGCCCTTGCCAATAGCTACTGCATCAACACCAGAAGCCAGAGCCTCTGCGCCAATGGCGGTACCGTAATTGTATTTGACGGTAGCATTATACCCCACGGCCACACTCTGGTTACCGGCTGTGGTGGCAAGATTACCGATAGCCACAGAGCTTACACCGGTATTGCCGGTGGTATCAGTGGTATACGTTTGTGCACGAGTACCGATGGCCACCGAGTTGTCGGCCTGAGCAGTTGTCGAGGTACCGAGAGCGATACTGTTCTCTCCTTCAGCGGATGTGTTGTGTGTCGTCGTCGTTCCAGCAGAATCCGTCGTTGGGTTCGGTGCCGTGCCGATGGCAATGCTACGCAGTCCCGTAGCATAGACGTTATTGCCCACTGCCAGACTCTTCACATTGGTGGCATTGGCATTGGGGCCAATCGCCATAGCGTCGGCTTTATTGGAAGTAGCACCTGTATTATCTTTATTCCCACTCAAGTTATCACTGGACTCGCTGATGGAGAAGTAATGCGTCTTCGATGAATCAATCGTCGTATTCAGATTTGTGAACTTCTGTTCAAAATAATCCTTCGTCAGTCCGACTTTTGTATCCGTCGCCTGCAAAAGTTCATTCAAGGAGTTCAACTGGCCTACCGTAGCTGCATCGGAATCAAACACGCCATCTGCCACATTGGAGATGCGCCGTGTCAAGGTACCGTTGCCGACTGAGATATAATGAGAATCTGAAGCTAACGGCTTATAGGTAAAGGCCGATTTCAGTTCAGTCAGAGTCGTCGTTGGAGTACCTGAAGAATCTGTTGTCGTAGTTGATTTATAGACATAGCCATCCTGTACGGTTCCTAACGAAGAAACAGCTGGAGCTAAAGAACCGTTGCCAATGGCAATATTCCCATCTGCAGCATTGGTATTGTGTCCCAAGGCAATGCTTTCTGTATCACTTGCTTGGGCTGTATCACCAAGTGCCAGCGAATAGGTTCCGCTTGCTTTTGCTTTATCGCCGATGGCTACTGCATGGTTAGAAGCATTTGCCTCATTTCCCAGCGCCGTAGAATACATGATATTAGCCGAGTTCTCCTGATAGTTGGCCTGGTAACCGATAGATACGTTGTAACCGTTTTGGGATTTATCGTCGCTGGCATAGTTAATGCCATACCCAGCCCGTGTACCAATGGCAATATTGTAGTTGCTCTTTACATTGCTGCCTGCTTCTTCGCCAATAGCCACGTTCTGCATACCAGACACATTGTTACCGGAGCTGGTACCGATGGCAATCAACGAGCCCGCATTCTGGGTTTCGCCCTTTCCTTCGCTCGTGCCGACACCGGCGTTATAGCCGAGAGAAATCGATTTATCGGCATTGGCCGTGGCTTTGTTGCCGATGGCTACCGCATTGTAGTTGTTGGCTGTAGCAGACTGGCCAATAGCAGTAGAGCTGCCCGATGCAGTGGAACTTGATCCAATGGCATTGCCACCTTCTACCGTCGTCGTAGCGCCCTTGCCGATGACGACAGAGTTTGCACCAGTAGCGATAGTGTCCTGACCGATAGCAATGGTATCTGCCGAAACGGTCTTGGCTCTGGTACCCATTGCAATGGAGTCCGCAGCACCACTGCTCACAGCAGCACCCTTGCCTAGGGCCATAGCATTGTTGGAAGAAGCCCCTACTGTGGCACTGCTACCGATTGCCATAGCATCGGTGCTCTGAGAGACCGTCGCACTCTTGCCAATAGCTGTAGAAGAATCAGACGCACTTGTCTTGGCCCCTGTACCGATAGCAATATCATCCGACTTGACGACAGCCTGATAGCTTCCATCAGTGTCATTTTCTATGGATGCTCCCTTGCCCAGGGCAATGGACGTATTGCCTGCACTGGATGCACTGGTTCCGATGGCAACACTGTCTTCACCACCAGCAGCTTTAACATTATAGGTCACATTGTCGACTGTTTTCGTTGTATCTGACGAACCTGTCACCGCGCCGTTGCCGATGGCCACACCGCTGGTGGCTGTTTTATTAATGATCGCACTCGTACCAAGAGCCATAGCATTTGATGCCGTATCTACAGTTGCACCGGTGCCTAAAGCCGTGGAATCACTGCCGCCCTCTACTTTGGCTCCATTACCAATAGCAGTGCTGCCACTGACAGCCGTCGTCGCTCCAGAAGCGTTGAGCACCTGAGAATTGTAACCGAGGGCTACGGACTTGTCGCCATTGGCCACAGCACTGTCGCCGATGGCCGTGCTGCTCGTGCCGCCAGTAACGGTTGTCGTCGAAGTTGTCGCGTCAGTCGTCTTTTCCCCAGCCTGGGCGCTCGGGCCGATGGCTACGGAGTTCGTGCCATTGGCGGCGGCATCGGGAGCGTAGGTTTTGGTCTTGCCGTCAGTCGAAGTGGTTACTTCCGGATTGACCTTGAAATATTTGTTTAATTTTGAGGTATAGCTAGTTGTCGTATCATCCGCATCCAGACCAATGGCGTCAATGACATTTTTTAAATTCGTATCTAAAGCAATCAAATTGGCGGCTGTTGTATTTGTATTACTGATATAGTAGTAAGTTCCTGTAGAAGCCGGACGCAGTTCCGTATACATTGTGCCGCCGGACACCAGATTGGTATCGCCGCTGTCAATGGTACCATTATTGGACACGTTAATAGTATAGGTCAGTGCACTGTCATCATTTTCCGACCCGGAAGTGCTGACAGTGGCATTGCCAGTAGCAGCCACCTTCACTGCTTGCTTGGCCTGCATCTTAATGACAGTCTCAGCATCTGATGAGATATTAGAGAGGCTTTTCAGGCTATTGATATCTGCAGTGTTCGTGCTGATATTCGTTGCATTGGTATTCACCTGGGTGTCCAATGTCGAGAGATTGGAAGATATAGACGCACCCTTCTGGATATAATTTCCATTGGCGTCCAGCGTGCCAATTTTATTGGTTAATGTAGTATCTACTGCTTCGCGGTCTGTTGTCTCCTTACTGATGGCATCGGCATTGGTCTTTACCTGCGTATCCAAGGTGGAGAGATTGGAAGATACGGACGCATCCTTCTGAATGTAATTTCCATTGGCATCCAGTGTTCCAATTTTATCCGCATTGCTTTTTACTTGTGTATCCAGCGTAGAGAGATTAGAAGATACAGAGGCATCCTTTTGGATATAATTACCATTCGCGTCTAAGCTACCAACTTTACTGTCTATAGCTGTATTGACAACGGTAGTGGCTTCAGTAGTAATAACGCCTTTCCCCGTATCAGTCAGATTACTTAAGTTCGTATCAGCAGCAGTTGTCGTCGTATCTGTTGTGTCTGATGTTGCCGTATCACTAGTGCTCGGCGTGTTTCCGCTTGGATTACCACCCGCACCTTCCGCCTGCACAGCCATCCCCACAGGCATAGCCAGACTCATGGACAAGACGGCCATTACAATACCCCGGGTCAGCCCGCTGTGTTTGCTGAAAAGGCTTTTCAGCATTTCCGGCGTTTCCGATTTGGTATGGCCTTTGGCAAGTTCGGATACGACTTGATACATGCATCGCGTCCGATTGTAAATGACTTTATACGTCTTGTTCATGATAACTCCTCCTGTACGTCCTATTGTATTACAATGAGTTCAAGTAATTCAGTTTGTTCTATCAAATATATTCGCATAATAATTACAAAGTATTGTGTTTTTATATACATATTGTATATAATAGTTATTATATCTCTTTAAGGAATAGTTTTCAATAAACGTTTTGTTTTAAACATATTTAGGATAAAAAAGACCGCAACATTTTTGTAAAATTGAACAAATAATTGCATTTCCCATAAGATTTTTTACGACATATTGACGCTCGCCGCAGCGGCGCGTTATAGTAAACTCATGAAGGAGGTGGTATCGTGAAAAAATGGAAACAGGCTGTCCTGGCCGCTTTGTTCTGCACGTGTACGACGTTGACAGGACTGGCTGCAGACACGGCCAAAACGGCACCTGCCGAAGCGGCCGTTCAGACCCAGACCGCCGAAACAGGAGCTGAAAAAACAGCAGAAAAAGCCAGTGTGCCTACGGATCCGTTAGCCGGACATACAGGTAAAATCATCGATAAATATTACCTGACCAAAGGCTCGACCTATAAAGACGTGACGACGCTGCTCCAGACCATCAATTCCCAGCGGACCGGGCTGGACGCAACAACCAGGCCTTATTATTTCCGCGTCGACAAGGACCTGACGGACAAGTACTTCCGCCGTGTCCGGGCCTATGACGACAAAACGACGGAACAGATTGGCGAATACTTAGTCGCCAAAGACAAGAGTGCCGTCTGGCGTATGGATACGCCCCACGAAGGCTTGATTTATGGCAGCGCTGAAAAAATGATGAAAAAGAGCCGCATCATCATCTACCCGCGCTACCTGGCCCTGGGCAGCAAAGGCATCGTCGCCCTGCAGACGCCGGGCAATGTCCCCTATGGCCTGACGGCCAAGAGCCTGAATGAATCCGTCGCCAAAATCGGAGAAGACAATACAATCATCCCCGTCAAGACGGGCCAAGTCGACATCCTGGCAGACGTGACCGTCGGCGACGTCAAAGAAACGGCATCGCGCCGCATCTCCGTCGTCACCCAGGCCGACCTGCAGCGCATGGCCTACAATGCCTACATGACCCAGCTTTATATGGATACCTATTGGAATTGGGGTTGGGGCGGCCCTTTTTATAATGACTGGGGCTGGCATCGCCCGCCACCACCGCCACGCCACGGCCATCGGCCGCCACCGCGGAGATAGAAAAAGGAGCTGTCGAACGACAGCTCCTTTTTGAGTATTAAGTTTTGAGTTTGTAGTTTGCAGCAATGGTAAAAAATTTAAAGCCACCTTCTACAAACTACAAACTCCATGCTACAAACTTTAAAGAGAAACCGCTCAGACCGCCTTTGGCGGCCAGCTCTCCTATTAGAAGAGCCTTTCATCAAGCCTCAAACACTTTATACCAAATGTCTGGGAGCGGCCGAGACGGCGCCTTCCAGGCTTTCTTTTTCTGTTTTGTAGATGCGTTCGGCGATTTCGTCGACTTTGTGGGTCAGCCACATGTAGGCCGTCGTACCCTCACGGTAATCGGCTTCGGCATACATATCGATACGGCCATCTTCCCGCAGTTGTTCGACCTGGCGGAAGGCCTTGCTGTTTCCTTTGGGATAAATGGCAAAGGTCGATCCGCCGAATTTTTTGACTACCGAAAAGGCCGGCACATCGCTGGGCCCGTCGGCAATATAAATCATGTTGGGGAAAGCGACGCGGCGCAGGGCATCGGACATCTTGGCATTGACGTCGATTTCCGGATGCTGAGGCACGCCCTTATTGATTTCAAACAAGGCCCGCGTCTTGGTCGTATTGTCGATAGTATAGCCCACTTCGCTGATGATTTTATGCTTTTCTGCATCGAGCCCTTCAATGAGGTCGCAGCCCCAGATGGCTTCAACATAGGGCATGACGGCCGACCCTTTGATGATAGCTGACATGCCCGTACTGACGATGTAATGCTCCACCTTGATGTTGTACTCGCGGTACTTGGGGTTCTCTTCGACGACGCGCTGAAGATTCTTGAAGATTTCCGGGACGCCGTGATAATACTTCTGTTTCTGGCCAAAGGTCTTCAGCTTTTCATTATTAAGGCCCTTGAAAATCCCTTTCTGTGCGTCCTTGATGAACTGATTCAGATAAATCGTGTCGGCATTGACCTTGACGCCTTCCTTGGCATAATGCGCCGGCAAGGCATTGACATGCTGCCAGAATTTTGCCTTATCAATATGATATTCCTCAAAAATCGGGTCCTGCATGTTCCCGTCGATCAAAGTCTTGTCGAAATCCCAAATCACAGCAATGATGTTCTGCATGAAGCTCACCCCGCTTTCAGGCAATCAGAAGGAAAAGGTATCTTTCAACCCCAGCCACTGCTGGTCTTTATCGCTCAGATTCAACGGTGTCCCGTCTTCGAGATGATAACCGGCGGCGCTGGGCGAACCCTGATATTCGCCGACGAGTTGGGGCCACTGGATGC
>ERZ773269.1804-NODE-1804-length-18345-cov-6.125697_pt1 | contig 18345 bp, 17 predicted proteins | sample MGYA00511958_ERZ773269 | MGnify/ENA primary metagenome ERZ773269 (study PRJEB29015, sample SAMEA2737761) | human gut metagenome | biome: human gut; feature: human-associated habitat; material: faeces | place: China | collected 2012 ... | reverse complement strand
CAGCCAACCGCAGCTTGCACATCGTTTATGCTCTCAAATGTCCGTTGATAGACCAGTTCTCGCTTGAGCAACGAGTGGAAGCTTTCGATGCGGGCGTTATCGTAAGGGTGTCCTTTACGGGAATAAGAATGCCTAATGCCAACGGACTCCAGTGTGTTTTCAAACAATTCGCTGGTGTATTGACTTCCCATATCGCTATGCACATACAGTGGCTTTTCACCACGCCGCAGCGCCTTAGTAATGACTGAGGTCGCCAGTTGGGCTGTCATTGTGTCTGCGATTTGATATGACAGCACCTTACGGTGTTCTGGATCATACGCACTCGCCATGTAGACCCATGTCTTATCGGTCAACTGAATATACGTAATATCAGTTGTAAGCACGCGACTTAGGTCATCCAGATTGCAGATAAGATTTGGCATCTGATCTTTGTCATTGACCGTTGTGGGCTTGTTATATCGCCTTTGCATACGAGATCTTATGCCGGATTCACTCATCAACTGCCATACAAAGCGATCACTAATCGCCATTTTGAATAGGTCTCGCATGGTTTTTGCAATGCGTCGATACCCATAGATACCTTTATTGGCCGTGTAAATTGATTTGACGACAATTCGCAGATTGTTGTGTTGTATTTCTTGTGCGCTTGGCTCCCAATGAATCCAGTCAGAGTAAGTGGACATTGGAATTTTCAAAGCACTCAAAACGCGTGTGATGCGGTGTTCCTGTGCCAAATTTTTGTTGATAATTGGCAAAACAACACTTCTACCGCGCAAAACTAATGTTTTGCCAGCAACATCGCCGCTCGTTTTAAAATTTCATTTTCCTCTTTTAAGATTGCGAGTTCTTTGCGCAATTTTTTGAGCTCATGGGCTGAAACAGACTCGCCATTAACGTCTACGGGGGCGCACTTCTTAACCCAATTTCGAATTGAATCAGCTGACGGCCCGTATTCCGTCGCTAGTTCATCGGGCCGACGGCCCGCTTTAACCATTTCAACGATGGACTTTTTAAAGTCCTCTTCATAACGTGTAACCATAAATAAAAATGCTCCTATGATGATATTTTACCAAACTAGAAAAACTAGTCCGGAATCTCATCATAAGAGCAGTGTTGGAAGACGGTCAGATAACGTTTGATGACACGCCAGAAACGTTGCTCCGTAGCGATACATTGCACCAATATGGTTTGGCGGTGCCAGGCTACTTACAGGTGGTACAACAAACAGGCTTTGATTTAAATGCAGTCACTGGGATTTGTAGTCCAAAAACAATCGACGGCGAGGGCCTGGGTGAACGACTCACGCAGTTAGCTTTGCCAAAGATTAAAGCGACTGGAAAGGCGAAAGAACCGTTGCTAACAATCGACGAGCTCTCCTTCGGCTTTGACGACCGGCCACTGTTTAATCAGCTGTCTACCGGAATTTATGATGGTGAGGTTGTGGCGTTAGTAGGTAAAAACTGATCTGGTAAATCAACGTTAAGCAAAATAATCGCTGGTTTTATCACACCGACAGCCGGCAAGTTGTCATTGGCAAATGTTGGTGATTTAGGCGTGCTATCAATTAAAGAACGCGCGTCTTATATTGGCTATGTGTCGCAAAATCCTAATGAGATGATTACCCAAGCGATTATCTTCGATGAGATTGCCAGTGGGTTGCGATTGCGTGGTGTCGCTGAAGAAGGCCTTACAAAACAAGGGAGCGATTTGTTGCGCCTGGCTGGGTTGTATGAAATGCGTAATTGGCCAGTGACGGTGCTAAGTTACGGGCAAAAGACGCGCCTTACGATTTTGAGTGTGTTGGTTCTTCAACCGCAAGTGCTTATTTTGGATGAACCAACGGCGGGACAAGACTATGCGAATGCACAGGCAATTATGCAATTTGTGCGTCACCTACATGATGAGTTGGGGACGACGGTGATTGTCATTACGCACGATATGTCGTTGATGTTGCGTGTCGCGGAACGGGCGTTGGTATTGGTTGATGGTCAGTTGATTGCTGATACAACACCAGCAGATTTGTTGACGAATGAGGAGCTGGTTGATAAGGCAGCCTTGCATCTCACAACAGTCTACGACTTAGCGCAACGCTTTAATTTGTCTAATCCGGCTGCGTTGACGCAATTGATTACAGGAGAGTAAGAGAGTATGAATCAATTATTTGGTTATCGCGCAGGTAACTCGTTTATTCACCGGTTGACGGGTGGAACGAAGTTGCTCGCGTTTTTAGTTTTAACGATAAATGGTATGGTGAGTTTTGATTTGCGTTACTTGGCATTGCTGATGGTGGTTGCGATTGCTGGTTTGGTTGTTGCTGGCATCCGGTGGCATGACGTTTCGGCAGTGGTGTACTTTGTTGGCGTATTCGCTCTAATGAACGTAGTGCTTATTTATGTATTTGCACCGCAATATGGGGTGAGTCTGTTCCATCATAAGACGATGTTGCTAGGGACCGGACCTTATGCATTGACACTCGAGCAGCTGGTGTATGAATTGATTGTGTTGATGAAGTACTTCTTTAGTTTGCCATTGGCACTAATTTTCTTACTGACGACTAATCCAAGCGAGTTTGCAGCTGGACTGAATAAAATCGGTGTGTCTTATCGTATTGCGTACGCGGTCGCACTGACCTTGCGTTACATCCCAGATGTCCAACAAGAATTCGTGACCATCAGCCATGCACAACAAGCACGTGGATACGATATGTCAAAGAAAGCGCTGTTAGTACAACGTGTCCGTGGTGCGGCTGGCATTTTGATGTCGTTGCTGTTTTCATTATTGGCACGAATTGATGATATTAACCGATCGATGGATTTGCGTCGTTTTGGTAAAGAGAAACGTCGTAGTTGGTACTACCAGCAGACTTTCCGTCGTAATGATTGGGTTGTGTTGGTGGGAATGGTCGTACTTGTATTGCTTGAGGTGGTATTGATTCGGGTTACTGGTGGCCAATTTAAAAGTATGTCACTTACAAGAAGAGCGTGTCCAAATTGGATGCGCCTTTATTTTTTAAAAGTCGTGATGCGTTTATGAAAGGTTTATTAGAAAAAGTGTTGACTTTTCTAATGGTGCAGGTATACTAAGATTTATCAAAAAGAAGGAGGGCAACGTCATGAAGCACGTGTCAGTAGAAAAGTTGAATGTTATGACGTTGGTTGCCCCAATTATCATTGCGATTATTATTATTATTTCGCAGTGATGGTTGGCTTTTTGAGATGCTAACGCTAGCCATGACTGCTTCCCAAGGAAGATTATCATGGCTAGCCAAATTTAATTACTTTGTAAACGAGTAACGGCTAGTATTTTGCGCAGAATACTAGCCGTTTTTTTATATAAATTTTTTGAGCTCAAACTTTTACTCGTAGGTCATACAGGAATATTAGGAGATATGGTTATGAATAAGTTTGTTAAGAATTCAGTTTTGATGTCAGCAACATTGGTTATGGTCGCAGGAACTGGGCTACCGGTTGTCTCAGCAAGTGAAGGTAAGGCTATCAATTGGACACTTACGGGTGATCTAAAGACGACGGACCCTTCAAATGTTGCGGATATCCCATCACAAGATGCCGTTATGGCAACTGGTGAGGGGTTGTACCGTGTTGGTAAGAGTGGTCAACCAGAATTGGCGGCCGCCCAATCAGCCGACGTGTCACAAGATGGTTTGACGTGGACTTTCAAGTTGCGTGACAACTTGAAGTGGTCAGATGGGTCAAAGTTAACCGCCCAAGATTTTGTCTACAGTTGGCAACGTACGAATGATCCTAAGACGGCGGCTATCGGGGCGATGTTCTTCAGTGGGGTGAAGAACGCTGATGCCATCCAAGCAGGTAAGGTCACGGATTTGAATGAATTGGGTGCTAAGGCGCTCGATGATACAACACTACAAGTGACGTTGGAACGTCCATTGCCACAATTTAAGGCTGAGTTGGCGATGATGTACTTCTTCCCTGAAAAGCAAAGCTTCGTCGAGCAAACCGGTCAAAAGTTTGGCACGACCGCTGTTGATTCACTTTCAAGTGGTCCGTACGTCTTGAAGAAGTGGGATGGTTCAAGTTCATCATATACGTATGAAAAGAACCCAAATTACTGGGATGCAGCCAATGTTAAGACGCCAGCCGTCAACGTGACGACAACGGCTGATGCAACGACAAGTTTTAACCTATACAACTCAGGCAAGACGGATTTCGCTTTGTTGAATGCGACGCAAGCCCGTAACTCAAAGAACAAGCCTGGTTACACGGTAGTTGATACCGCTGCGACGACATACATGACGATGAACCAAAAGAATAAGGCGTTGCAAAACGTGAAGGTTCGTCAGGCGCTATCATTTGCGGTTAACCGTGAGAAGCTAGCGAAGAATGTGTTGACGGGTGCGGCTGAACCAGCCAAGACCTTTACCGCCAAGGGGTTGGCAAAGGATCCAAACACGGGCAAGGACTTCACCGTTGGTGCGCACACGAAGTACGTCAGTTATGACAAGGCACAAGCGGCCAAGTTGTGGCAACAAGGGTTGAAGCAAGTTGGTCAAAAGCAAGTGAAGTTGACGTTGTTAACAAACGACACGGATGCCGCCAAGCAAACCGGTCAATACTTGCAATCGCAATTGGAAACGAACTTGAAGGGCTTGACGGTTTCAGTGAAGTCAGTGCCAGCTAAGCAAACCAGTTCACTCCAAAAGGCGGGTAAGTTCGACTTGTCATTGGCAACGTGGAACGCGGATTACACTGATCCAGTTGATATGTTGCAAACGTTGGTAACGGGGGCATCTTGGAACCTAACTGGTTGGTCAGACAAGAAGTACGATGCGCTCTATGAGAAGGCAACGACGACGGATGCTAACGATGAGAAGGCACGCTTTAAGGACTTGGCAGCCGCTGAAGAGTATGCACAAAAGCAAGGTGCTGTAGCGCCGTTGACATACTCAAAGATGACCGCTTTGATGAATCCAAAGGTTAAGGGTGTCTTCGTAAATCCAGTTGGTGGCACATTCGATTGGAAGAACGCAGTAAAGAATTAGGAGAAAACGGTATGACAAAAGACGGGACACATATTTTGAGTTTGGATAATGGCTACCATTTGTGGTCACGCACCGATGGGACGGGCAAGCCAATCAAGTTGTTGACGTTGCATGGTGGTCCAGGGGCTGGACATGAGCCATATGAACGTTTTCCAGAGTTCTTGAATCCAATTGGAGTTGAAGTGACACAGTATGACCAACTTGGGGCTTGGTATTCAGATCAACCTGATTTTGATGATCCGGCCAACGTTGAAAAGTATTTGAATTACGACTACTACTTAAACGAAGTGGAAGAAGTTCGCCAAAAGTTGGGTTATGAAGATGGTGAGTTCTATCTTGCTGGGCACTCGTGGGGTGGCTTGCTTGCCCAAGAATATGCGCTCCGTCATCCGGGCGTTTTGAAGGGACTAATTATCATCTCAATGATTGATAACATTGATGATTATGTCACGAATATCAATGCGATTCGCGAAAAGGAGTTCGACGCCGATGTCGTCGCCTTTATGCGCGAAGTTGAAGAACGTGGCGAATGGGATAACCCAACCTATCAGAAGTATGCGACACACTTGGACCGTGAATACATCACACGCCACCCGAATGCACCGCATCACCAAATCAGTACGATGGGGACAGCAGTGTACAACCATTTTCAAGGTGACAATGAATTTGTGATTACGGGGAAATTGGCGCACTGGTCAGTGGCAGATCGACTACACGAAATTGAAACGCCAACCTTGTTAACCTTTGGTGGGCACGAATCAATGCCGTTGGAAGTAGCGCGTCAAATGCGTGACAAGATGCCAAATGCTCGTTTGCGTGTGACGCCAAACGCCGGCCACGTCCACATGGTGGATGACCCTGAAATCTTCTTTTATAACTTGACGCATTTTATTCAAGACGTTGAAGCGGACGAATTTGTGCCAGAATAATGAAAAACCGACATCGCCAATGAAGGTGATGTCGGTTTTACTATAGCCAAGGGAATTCAGGTTTTGTCGCGCCATAAAAGGCGGTGTCGTGGCCGCTCATGAAGGCCCAATTTTGATTGCCGTAGTCGTAATGCCACCATTCTTCGAGATAGTTGGTGAAACCAGCATTCGTCATCACATGATAAAGCAGACGACGGTTTTCGCGAATCTTGATGACGTCTTCAGATTCCGGTTCAAACTCGTAATAAGTTGTCTTAGCACGGGCGCTAATGTCATCAAATGGACTGCCCATTTCCAACAGGCGACCACGTTCATCAACAATTGAAACGTCCACTGAACCACCTGTGTTGTGTGGTGAAGGGCGGTTTGCGTTTGATGAAGGCAAGGCCACAATTCGCAACGTCGCAGCCAACGTTTGGTCGGCGTTGAATTCGGGATGGTCACGTTGCACGAAGCTTTGCATGCGATCAAATAATGCTTGTTGCGTATCGATATCACGCCAAGCGTCAAAGATAACCAACTTATAGCCGTAGGGCAGCATGTCTGCGGCATCATTCAATTTTTGTTGAATCGTTTCGCGCACGAAGATATCAGCCTTCGCGCCCGGTAGTTGCTGGATAAAATATTGTGGACTAACTACCATTTTTTCAGGTAGATAGCTCACTGAAACCAGCTTTTCATCTGACAAATCAAGCGGTATGGCACGAATTTCGCCCCAGTCCCAAGTATCGCGTTGTGGTTCAATTGGATTTCCAGTAAATTCAAGCATCAGCACAGCCCCCTCTGTGAGTCATTTTGTTTGACATTCATATTTTCTTCACAAAACACAGCTAGAAAAGTAAGTGATTATTGTTATAATAATTACTACTTGGGAAGAATGTGAGAATAATTAATATGATTAAAAAAGATTTCATCCAACCCCTTAACCCAATTGTAACTAATTTGGCACCAGATGGGTTGTTGGATTTTCAAAAGGCTGTTCGTGATATTCCGGACTTGGTTCGTTTGACGTTCGGAGAGCCTGGTTTTAACGTTGATGACGCAATTAAGGAACGCATCATTGAATCAGTTCGTGAAGACAATTCACACTATGCCGAGTCACAAGGTGAGCGTGAGTTGCGTAATGCAGCGGTTGAATACTTCAACAAGAAGTACGACTTGAACTATGATGGCGAAGACAACATGATTGTGACCATCGGTGTGTCTGAAGCGATTAACGTTGTCTTCTTGACATTGTTGAACGACAACGAAGGTGTAATCGTGCCCGAACCGGCATACCCACCATACTTTGCGTCATTGGACTTGGCCCATGGGACGAAGATTTCAATCAACACGCGTCCAACGAAGTTCAAGTTGACGCCTGAACAAGTTGATGAAGCGATGGCGAATGCCAAGGTGCCAGTGAAGGCCATCTTGTTTAACTACCCATCAAATCCAACGGGTGTGACGTATTCAGAAGATGAATTGATTGCCTTGGCTGAAGTGTTCAAGAAGCACCGCCTATGGGTCATTTCAGACGAAATCTACTCACAATTGACATACGATCAACAACACGTATCATTGGCAAAGTTGATTCCGGATCAAACGATTTTGATTACGGGATTGTCAAAGTCACACGCCATGACGGGATACCGTATCGGATTTATTCTTGGTGAAAAGAGCTTCATTGACTACGCCCAAAAGGTGCACGGTGCGTTGACGTTCTCATTGCCAAAGGTTTTGCAAGATGGTGCGTTGGTTGCCGTGACAACGGCTGCGGAAGTTGCTGATGAAATGCGTGACATTTACAAGCGTCGCCGTGACTGGTTGCGTCCACAACTTGAGGAACTTGGTTTCGAGATGGTTAACCCAGAAGGGGCTTTCTACATCTTCGCGAAGATTCCTGAAGACATGGGCAAGAGCGGCTTTGACTTCGCCGTTGATTTGGCAGAAAAGGCCAAGGTCGCCATCATTCCTGGGGATGCTTTCTCAGAATACACACCTGAATTCGTGCGTATTTCATACGCTGCATCAGATGAAGACTTGGCTGAAGCAATGAAGCGCATGAAGGCGTACTTTGCCGAACGTCGCGGTCAATAATTGAATCAAAAAAACAAACACAGCTAGGACAGTGAATGGTCTTGGCTGTGTTTTTGTTAGCGCGTGATGTTGTGTTATAGGTGTTGCGCTGTTATACTACACTATAACAGGAGGGCGCATAATGGAGTTTAATGATAATGAACCCTTATATATCCAGGTCGCGGACTATTTAGAAAGCGAAATTTTGGATGGTAAGTATGAATTGGGGAGCAAGGTGCCCAGCGTTCGTGAGTTGGCGGCTGATTTGGTAATTAATGGTCGCACGGTTCAAAATGCGATTACACGACTTGTTGAATCCGGCTTGGTTGAAACACGACGTGGCTTGGGTAACTTTGTGACGACGGATCAAGAAAAAATTCAGCGTATTCGTCGTAATAAAATTACCGCTATGACGGAAACATTCGTTAAAAACAGTTTGGCCTTTGTATCGATTGCTGAATTGCAGGATATTTTGACGCAAGTGGTGGCACAGTACAAGAAGGGGTAAATGGGGATGTTAGAAGTCAAGAATTTGAGTTATCGAACCGGTTTGCGTCAAATCTTAAAAGAGATGACGTTGACGGTTGAGGCCGGGGAGATTGTTGGTGTATTGGGTGAAAATGGTGCTGGTAAGACGACGTTTATGCGTGCCTTAGCGGGATTGATTCACCCAGAACGTGGGGCTGTTATTAAGATTGACAATCAATCTGGTGACGTGCTGAAGTCACTGGTTTCATTTATTCCAAATCTCAATTGGGCAATGAAGCGTGAAACAGTGGCATCGGTTGCCGCTTTTTATCAAGATGCTTATGCGGATTTTGATAGTGATCGTTGGGAAGCCTTGCGTAAGGATCTTAAGATTGATAATCAGGCTAAAATCAGCAAGTTATCAAAGGGACAACTGGAACGTTTGATTTTTGCCTTAACGGTGTCACGCGAAGCAAAGGTTATTCTTTTGGATGAACCGTTCAGTGGTGTGGATGTGATGACGCGTCGTCGCGTGTTGCAAAGCTTGCTACGTTGGCTGCCAGAATCATCAATTGTGTTGATGTCGACGCATGAAATTAACGAGATTGAATCAGTCATTGATCGTACCCTTGTCATTCAGGACGGGCAAATTATCGTTGATCGTGGTATTGACGAAATTCGGTCAACTGAGCAAATGAGCTTGGAACAATATTTTGTCCAGGTGGTTACGGAGAATCGAAAGGGGATTGAATCATGATGAAGACAAGCAAGCTCGTTAAGTTCATTGCGAAAGATAGTTATGAAGGGTTTCGAACATTTTTGATTGCAGTTGGTGCAGTTATGATTGTTGCGCTGGCAATCGCCTTCAAAGACAGCTGGCAAGCGGGAGGCTCTCAGCTATTTACCTCGTTATCATTAGCGATTGGCCTACCAGTCATCTTTGGCCAGGTATTTTATGTGATAATGGCTTATGTAAAATCAGTCCAGTCATGGCAAAATGCGAAGTTGGTTTTGCTGCCTGCGACAAACTGGCAATTTGTAATCAGTAATTTGGTTGTCCGGTTGTTGGTGATTTTAATCAATGTCGCGGTTGTGACTGGGGTTTATCGTTTGGTGATGATGGCCATCGAAAAAGGATTAAACGCTAGTGAAGCTGACAATGCATTGCACTTTAGTTGGGACTTTAGCGGTGTAGCAGACTCAACCGGTGCGATTGTACTCGTCTTTTTGTTTGTTAATTTCATTGGCTTGGCGGTTAATTTGGGCGTTGCTCATTTTATGCCACGTTTCAAGTATGCCAAGGGTCCGGTTTTCTTTGTTGTCTTCTTGATTGTATTTATTGTCGTTTCACTAGGTGAGACCTATTTGGTAGATTGGATGGGTCTGGGCGAATGGGCAGCACGAGTGGTTGATGGCCTATTAGCACTTGGATTTTTTTACGGGATTTTCAAAATGTATACGCGATACAACGATGCGTACTAAATACCAGACAGGTGACAAGAAAAAGTTTAAGAAACGACGGGTTATTTATCAAAGTAGTAGTCGTCATGTAGGATATAGAAGTAGTACGAATGGGTTTATTGTTTAGGAGAGAAAAATGAAGAAGCGAACGAAGATTATTATTGGCGGTACTTTGGGGGTACTAGTTGTTGGTGGTGTGGTTGTGACGCAATTTGGTAAGTCAGATGAGAAGCACACGATTGCCACAACTCAGGTGCAAGAACAACCAGATTTGAAGGAATCTGGTGTGGTTCAACCAATGCAGATTCAAGAAGTCGCATTGGGTAGCATGAAGCCTGGTCAAATTTTGGTCAAGGACGGTCAAACAGTCAAGGCTGGGGACGCTTTAATGACGATGGAAGATGCCGATGGTAAGGCGGATGTTAGTGAAGCACAGGCTGAGGTAACGAAGCTTCAAGCAGCTGTGGGTATTCAACAAGAAGCCCTAAATAATGCCCAAAAGGCAATGAATTCAGAAGATGGTGGCAGCCAAGACGCCGTGACGCAAGCTAAGATGGCTTTGTCAGATGCCCAAAATGATTTGACAGCTGCACAAGCGAAGGTTGCAAACATCCAAGCCAAGGTCGCTACAACGGCCGTTGCAAAGTTTGATGGTGTTGTTGTGCTAGACCAAACGGATCCAGATGCACCAAAGCTACAAGTTTACTCACAAAAGAAGGAAGTTGTGACGACAGTTAGTGATGGTGACTACGACAAGGTTAAGCCAGATGCTGAAGTCACTGTAAACGGTGTTTCAGATCACAACAAGGAAACGACGCAACATGTCTTGACTGTCAGCGCTGTGCCAACGAAGGACAGTAACCGTAAGCTAGCCAAGTACGAATTCACGGTGACGCTGGATGACACATTCCGTTATGGTCAACCGGTGACGGTTTCACTTGCGCAACACGGTATCGTTGTGCCTAAGAGTGCTGTGAAGACGGTCGACGGCCAAAAGATGGTTTACCGTGTCGTAAATGGTCGCGCGGTGAAGACGGTTGTTGATGCTCACACAGGTGATAACAATGTCATCGTTACGGCTAACCTATCTGAACGTGATCGCGTTGTAACCGATTATGATTCAGCTAAGAACGGGGAGGCAATTGATGACGCTAATTAAGTTATCGAATATCAATAAGACCTACCAAAACGGCGAATCTAAGTTGCATGTCTTACGTGACATTTCACTTGAGATATCGGACGGTGAATTTGTGGCGGTAATGGGGCCATCAGGTTCTGGTAAATCTACGTTTATTAACATCGTGGGGATGCTTGACCGTGAATTTGAAGGTGATTACTTCTTTGCTGATGATGACACAACAACATTAAGCCGTCGCGACTATGCAGCTTTCCGCAACCGTAATATTGGTTGGGTTTTCCAAAACTTTAAGTTGATTCAACAAATGTCTGTGTTCGACAATGTTGCGTTGCCATTGGTATACGCGGGACGTCGCCGCTCAGATATCAAGGAAGCAGTCCAAGAGACGCTTGATCGTCTTGGTATCGGTGACAAAGGGAACAAGAAACCTTCCGAATTATCTGGTGGACAACAACAGCGTGTCGCGATTGCGCGTGCATTAGTTGCGAAGCCTAAGTTCTTGTTGGCCGATGAACCAACTGGTGCGTTGGATAGTCATACTGCCCAAGAAATTTTGGACTTGTTTATTGCGTTGAATCATGAAGGAACCACTATTTTGATGGTAACGCACGATGCCCATGTTGCCGAACAAGCGCAACGAACAATTCGTTTGGCTGACGGCCAAATTGTAGGAGGTAACTGATGGACCTTTGGGGAATTATTAAGTCGTCATGGCAGTCACTCATCTCTAACAAGCGCCGTTCGATTTTGACAATGTTGGGAATTATCATTGGTATCGCATCTGTTATCACGATTTTGTCGATTGGTAACGGTGTGAACAAGCAAATGGCTAAGTTCGTCTCAGCTGACAAGTCGGGGATGATTAAGGAGACCATTTACTACACACAAGATGACTACTATTCAAATGGATTGGATCAATCCGATGTGAACACAATCAAGAACAGCCCTTATGCTGACAAGATTGCGAACATTAAATTGAAGCGTCTTGAGAGTGGTTCAACAACATTAGACGGATACGCCGGTGAACAGAAGCTGACGAACTTAAATGCTAAGGTCGTGAAGGGCAGTGGCGATGTTGAGTTGATTGCTGGTCGTAAGCTAGCTAAGTCAGATAATGAGTTGGCACAGCGTAATGTCACGATTGCAAATGACTTTGCAAAGAAGTACTATGGTTCGGCCCATGCAGCGGTTAATCAAGCGATTGAGTTGGGTGGCTTGAGTTACACGGTTGTTGGTGTTGTGAAGATGGGTGCAGATTCACAAATGGAAATGCCAGCGCAAGTCTGGTTGCCATACAACACGTTCCTGGGTACCCAAACAGCTTCTTATCCAATGGTACAATTGACGATTGCAACCAAGGATAAGCCAGGTAAGGTGGCCCAAAAGGTCACGGATTACTTGCAAAAGAACGGTAGCCAAGCATCTTCTGGTAAGTACCAATTCGAAGATGAAGGTGCAACCATGGCTTCATTGCAAAAGTATGTATCTGTGATTGCCCTGTTTGTGTCAGCGGTGGCTGGTATTTCATTGTTCATCGCCGGTATCGGTGTGATGAACATGATGTACATTTCAGTTTCAGAGCGTACGCAAGAAATTGGTATCCGCTTGGCCGTCGGGGCTACGGAACGCCACGTTTTGTTGCAATTCTTGATTGAAGCGGTCATGTTGACCTTGTCAGGTGGTGTCATCGGTTTGGCAATGGGAGCTGGTTTGGGTAAGTTGATTACGGTTGTGATGGACAATCCAAACATTACAGCTGTCGTCACGATGAACAATGTCTTGATGGTCTTCGGTGTCACAACTGCCATTGGAATTATCTTTGGTTGGTTGCCAGCGCGCCAAGCATCACGCAAGAATTTGATTGAAATTTTGAGATAAATATTGAAAAAGCTTCCGAGAGCGTTTACTGCTTTCGGAAGCTTTTTTCTACGGCGTCGAATTACCAATTACTAAAGTAGGCGTAATGAGTTCAGATGCAACGGTTTCGCCGTTCAATTGTGCCATCAATAACTTAACCATGGTGTTCGCAATCACGCCTAATGGTTGCTGAATCGTGGTTAGGGTAGGCGAGGATAACTTGTGGATGTAAATCCCGTCGAACCCAATAATCCCAATTTCATTCGGGAATGACAAGCCAAGTGCCTGACTGGCTCTAATTGCACCGAGCGCTAAACGATCGGTCGCTGTGACAATGCCAGTGCCGGGGGCAGGGTTGATTAATGTAATCAACTCAGTCGCAGCACACTCGTTATTTGGTAACTCATACGCTTCAATTGGTAACCCGTATTTCAACATCGTTTGTCGATAACCTGTTTCGCGATTTAGTGCGAACGGCTCGTTGATTGCGAGGCCAAGATACATGACATGTTCAAAACCGTGGTTGATGAGATACTCGGTTGCCATTGCAGTTCCGACGGCATTGTCGCTGTCTACTGAAATTAGACCGGGTTCCATGCCATAGATTACCACGGGAACAGGCAGGTGCAGTGCCTCAATATCCGACCTTCGTGCACCACTCACTAAAAAGGCATCCACATTCGTTAAATCAAATTCACGGTCGTGGCGGACTTCCAATGTATAGCCGTGGTGTCGTAGGGCATCAGTTAAATGAATCAATAAATGCGCATAATACGGCTCAATTTCTGCAATATCATCAAGTAGAACGAAGGCGATGTTGTAATGCCGCTTGTTCGCCAAGGCACGGCCTGCTCGGTTCTGTACATACCCAAGCTCAAGGATTGCCTGTTGCACATCTTCCTGAATTTCTAGTGAGACTAGTTCGGGATGGTTCAAGACACGAGAAACAGTCATTTTAGAGACATGAGCTGTCTTCGCAACGTCGTTAAGTGAGACCATGAATAAACCTCCTAATCAATGAAAGCGCTAACACGCCCAACTTATATTAAGTGTAGCATACTTTCAAATGCAGGCAGAATGTAATTTTATGTTACCGGTAACATTCTGAAAACGCTTTCATTTTGTAATCAAGAGAACTATAGTGGAATTTGTAAATAAAGCGCTTTCATTTGCAGTTCACAGATAGGTTATTTTGAAATTACGAGGTTGAATCATGACAGAATCGCAAAACAAGGTTGGTAAGAAGCATCTACCAACGCTAACAATCGCGACATTGATGTTGATGACGTTTGGAAATTTGGGTACTTCCATGGCGTTCTCACTGCAAAGTGCCAACATGGGACGTATCTTCCAAACGCTTGGTGCTGATCCTACGAAGCTAGGATTCTTCTTTATTTTGCCACCATTGGCTGGAATGGTTGTCCAACCATTGGTCGGTTACTTCTCAGACCGTACTTGGTTGCCTAAGATTGGTCGTCGTTTGCCATATTTGATTTTGGGAGCTTTGGTTGCCATCGTCGTCATGGCCTTGTTGCCAAACGCCGGTTCATTTGGTTTTAAGACATCAACTGCTTTGTGGTTCGGTGCCATTGCCATCTTGTTCATGGACTTGTCATCAAACATGTCAATGCAACCATTTAAGATGATGATTTCAGACATGGTTAACGATAGCCAAAAGGATATGGCTTGGTCATGGCAAACCATCTGGGGAAACATTGGTGGAGTTATCGCCAACTTGTTCCCATACTTCTTTACTGCCATTGGTGTTGCCAACGTTGCCGCTCAAGGACAATTGCCAGCATCAGTTAAGTGGTCATTCTATGTTGGAGCAATTATTTTGGCTATTTCAGCCGCTTTCACAGTATGGAAGGTTGATGAATACGATCCTGAGACGTACGCAAACTACCACGGTCTTGATGAGCAAAAGGGCGAGAAGCAAAACGTCTTCGAAATCCTAAAGCACGCACCAAAGGTTTTCTGGACACTTGGATTGGTTGAGTTCTTTAGCTGGGCCGGTTTCCAATACCTATGGACGTATGGAACAGGTACGGTTGCAAGTAACATCTGGCACACGACGAACGCTGCTTCAGGTGCCTTCCAAGCCGCTGGTAACTGGTTCGGTGTCTTGTCAGCCATTGAAACGGTTACGGCCATTGTTTGGGGATTGATTATTTCACGTTTGAACAACAAGACGCGTAAGCCAGCTTACACATTTGGTTTGATTGTTGGTGCTGCTGGATTTGCTTTGTTGGCTACGACTGGATCAAAGACCATGTCAGCAGTTGCGTTTGTGATGTTGGGTATGGCCTGGGTTACGATGAACGCTATCCCATTCACGATTTTGACGAATGCTTTGGACGGACAACACGACGGAACTTACATGGGCTTGTTTAACTCATGGATTTGCTTGCCACAAATCGTTGCCTCAGTTGCCTCATTCGCCCTTTACCCAATGTTGGGTAACCACATGCCACACATGATCTTGGTATCAGCATTCTTGTTTGTTTTGGGTGGTATTAGTGTTTGGGCCGTGAAGGAAACGTCTGTCGAACACGGTGACAGCGTGCGCTAATCAGTAAGAGAGGGGAGCATTATGAACCTAGCAGGTATTATGCACCGTCCCGACAGTGAGATGGCGTATGTCGTGAATGAGCAAACCGTTAATATTCGCCTGCGTACTGCCAAAGACGACATTGTTAACGTTGAATTATTAGCAGGTGATCCGTACAGTTTGCGGAGCTTGCCGACTGATGAAAAGTTCTACCAAGTGCCAAAGCAGATGACCAAGATTATGTCAGATGGGATTTCTGATTTTTGGCAGGTGACGGTGACCGAGCCGAAGCGACGGTTAGCATATGCCTTCCTAGTAACTGATATGCTCGGTATCCAGAAAATTCATAGTGACAAAGGTTTCTTTAAAGTGGCTGATGCCGATTTGATGGATATGAACTTTTACTTTCGTATGCCGTTTTTTCAAACGATTGATCAGTACAACGCCCCGGAATGGGTGACGGATACGGTTTGGTATCAAATCTTTCCAGAGCGGTTTGCAAACGGGGATGTCTCAAATGATCCGGCTGGTACGAAGCCTTGGGATTCAACTGATCATCCTGGTCGTGAAGACTTTTACGGTGGTGACTTACAGGGAATTTTAGATCACTTGGATCATCTACAAGACCTTGGGGTTTCGGGTATCTATTTGAATCCAATCTTCCAAGCGCCATCGAATCACAAATATGACACGCAAGACTATATGACCGTGGACCCACATTTCGGGGATGCCAAGTTGTTTAAGCAACTGGTTCAAGCAGCGCATGAACGTGGTATTCGCGTCATGTTGGACGCCGTTTTCAATCACATTGGTGACAAGTCGATGCAGTGGCAGGATGTATTAAAGAACGGGCAAGCATCACCATATGCGAACTGGTTCCACATTCGTAAATTCCCAGCAACGTACACACCAACGGATAACTTTGAATTTGCAGCCGATGCAACGTATGACACGTTTGATTACACGCCACACATGCCTAAGCTGAATACGAGTAATCCAGAAGTGGTTGATTACTTGTTGAATATTGCGACGTATTGGGTCAAAGAATTTGATATCGATGCCTGGCGCCTTGATGTTGCTAACGAAATCGATCATCATTTCTGGCGTAAATTCCACGATGCAATGATGGCATTGAAACCTGATTTTTACATTCTAGGTGAGATTTGGCACACATCGCAGAGTTGGTTGGTCGGCGACGAATTTACAGCCGTTATGAACTACAGCTACACTGGTGCCATTCTGCAATACTTCTTGGAGAATGAATCAGCAGACACGTTGGTTCAAAAGATGAGCCATCAATTGATGTTGTATCGTGATGCCACGAATCGCATGATGTTCAACACCTTGGATTCACACGATACGCCACGTTTGATGACCTTGGCGCATGAAGATAAGCAACTAGCGAAAAGTATCCTCGCATTTACCTTTATGCAGCCGGGGGTCCCATCAATTTACTATGGAACAGAATACGGTATGACTGGGGAGAACGATCCGGATGATCGCAAGCCGATGGTTTGGCAGCCAGAGTTACAAGACCATGATTTGTACGACTTTATGCAAAAATTAGTACAAGTCAGGCGCCAGAACATTGCAAAGCTATCTGACGATAAAATTACCTTTGACGTGATTGGGGATCGTCAAATTCGATTGACGCGTGAAGATAATCAAACGCGCATCGTTGGGGTATTCAACAATGGTACGGCTGATTTAACGGTTGAGCAGCCAGCCACTATTTTGCTAAAAACAAATCAATCTGAGACGCAACTGGCACCAAACGACTTTATCATTTGGACCGAGCCAGTGCGCTAATTATGAGGGAATAATAACATGAAACGAATTTTTGAAGTTAGTCCTTGGACAATTACAACGCACGAATTGAATCCTGCTGACAAGCGTTTGCAAGAATCAATTACATCATTAGGAAATGAGTACATGGGTATGCGCGGTATGTTTGAAGAAACGTATACTGGTGACTCATTGCAAGGTGTCTACATTGGTGGTGTCTGGTTCCCAGACAAGACCCGTGTTGGTTGGTGGAAGAATGGGTACCCAGAGTACTTCGGTAAGGCTATCAACGCTTTGAATTTTGTGAAGGCTGAAATCCGCATTGACGGTGACTTGATTGATTTGGCTAAGACGCCATTTGATGATTTTGAGTTGTCATTGGACATGAAGGCTGGTATTTTGCACCGTTCATTCATCGTGAAGGGTGTGAAGATTAGCGTCGATCGCTTTATCTCAGTTGCCAAGAAGGAATTGGCTGACTTGCGCTGGACCTTTGTATCAGTCGACAAGGCGACACACCAATTGGAATTGACATCTTTGATTGATGCCGATGTCATGAACGAAGATTCAAATTACGATGAGAAGTTCTGGGATGTGTTGGATAAGGAAGCTGATGAAGAATCAGCCTTTATCATGACCCGTACAATCGCTAACCCATTTGGGGTGCCACAATTTACAGTTGCCGCTCGTCAACGCTTCGTATCTGATTTGCCAGCGGTTGGGTCAGTCAATGATGACAAGCAAGTCGGAAACGTCTTTGCTGGTATCGTGACGGAAACGCCTGTTCAAATCGAAAAGCGTGTCATTGTCACAACATCACGTGACTATGACACAAACGATGCTGTGAAGGCTGCCACGGATGATTTGTTTGCTGACATTGCATCAAATACCTACAACGATTTGGTCATCGACCACACAACTGGTTGGGCTAAGCGTTGGGAGAAGGCGGATGTGCAAATCGAAGGGGATGAAGAAGCCCAACAAGGTATTCGCTTTAACTTGTTCCACTTGTTTGCCACTTACTACGGTAACGATGCGCGTTTGAACATCGGACCAAAGGGCTTCACTGGTGAGAAGTATG
>ERZ773269.1801-NODE-1801-length-18357-cov-5.282155_pt1 | contig 18357 bp, 15 predicted proteins | sample MGYA00511958_ERZ773269 | MGnify/ENA primary metagenome ERZ773269 (study PRJEB29015, sample SAMEA2737761) | human gut metagenome | biome: human gut; feature: human-associated habitat; material: faeces | place: China | collected 2012 ... | reverse complement strand
AGAAAGTTATTCTTCGTCCACTCATGGTTGTTGCCGGAGATCATGCAAACAATGATATGGCAGGAGACGATGATGATTCCTGGAAGAGCCAGTTTGAAGCGTCAAAAGCATTTGACAGTGTAGAGTCACAGATTGCAGGTCTTGGAGAGGTTGACGCGATCCAGCAGATTTATGTAGCACATACAAAAGCTGCAATTGAAGCTAAATAGTTGACAGGTCAGATTTTCAGAGTACAATTATAAAGAAAAATAATTAGAAAAGAGAGAATGGACATGTTAAAAAAGAAATTATTAGTTTTATTACTTTCCGCCAGTATGGCAATGACAATGCTTGCCGGATGCGGAAGTAATACGGATAAGAAAGATGACACAAAAACAGAAGTTTCCAAAGATGATGCGTCAGAAGCAAAGACTGACAGCAAAGATGCGAAGGAGCCTGAGCTTGAAGATGGAACTTATAAGGTAGATTTTAATACAGACAGCGGTATGTTCCACGAGAATCCGGACTATAATGACGGAAAAGCAACGCTGACTGTTAAAGATGGTAAGATGACAGTACATATTACATTGAATTCTAAAAATATCGTACAGTTATTCTTAGGTTCAGCAGAAGATGCACAGAAAGACGGGGCAGATCTGATCGATCCGTCAGAGACAACAGAGATTACTTATTCTGATGGTTCCGCGCCAAAGGAAGTATATTCCTTTGATGTACCGGTACCGACACTGGACGATGAATTTGATCTGGCATTGATCGGAACAAAGGGCAAATGGTATGACCATAAAGTCAGTGTGTCTAATCCGGAATTGGTACAGTAATAATCTTTATTTTGTAACAAAATGTGAAATGAATAGTATGTAATTGGAAACCTCTATCAATGCAATAAAAAGAAGGCGTGATAGAGGTTTCCGTATTTTTATCGAAGGTTAAATATTTGTCTTATTATAAATAAAACAAATAAGTGATAGAAAATATTGATAATAACAATTGGACGAAAAGAGTATAAAAAGGTATTATTGGTATAACTGATTTATAATTTTGAATTGTTAAAATTTAATAATGACTTAATTAGAAAGCTGTTGATAAAATGAACATTCTTGAATACATATTTCAGAGGGGAATTTTAAAGATATGAAAGAGAAAAAGAACTGGCTGGGGAAAGTTGTATTATTAATCGCAGTGATTGCAGCAGTCGCTGTGTATTTTTTAGTCCCAGGTGTCAATAAAATGATGAACAAGGTATTTGCCATGTTTGCAAGCGGAGACTTTACGGTTGTACGTGATTTTGTGGCATCTTATGGAGCATATGCGGCTGTAATCTCATTTTTACTGATGATCTTTCAGTCCATTGCAGCACCGCTTCCGGCATTTTTGCTCACATTCGCAAATGCGAATCTGTTTGGATGGTGGCAGGGAGCAATCCTTTCCTGGACAAGTGCTATGGCAGGAGCAGCTGCATGTTTCTACATTGCAAGAATTCTGGGACGTGATGTGGCAGAGAAACTTACAAGCAAGAGCGGACTGGCTCAGATTGATACATTTTTTGAACGATATGGAAAGAATACAATCCTGATTTGCCGTCTGCTTCCATTTATTTCGTTCGATATTGTAAGTTATGCGGCAGGACTGACATCTATGTCATTTATGTCATTCTTTATTGCAACAGGAATCGGACAACTTCCGGCAACAATTGTGTACTCTTACGTTGGCGGCATGTTGACCGGCGGTGCAAAGTTATTCGTGACCGCGCTTATGATTTTGTTTGCCCTCTCAGCACTGATCTTTATGCTGAGAAAAATATATATGGACCGGCAGTCCAAAAAAGAAAAAGGGAGGATATGAAATGGATACTTACTACAATCCGGAAGATCTGGCGAAGTTTGGAACCATTGGGGGAAAAGCGCCGGAGTTAGCAGAGAAGTTCTTCAGCTACTATAATGCAGTGTTTGAAGAAGGTGCACTGACAGCAAGAGAGAAATCTCTCATCGCACTTGCTGTGGCACACACGGTACAGTGCCCATACTGTATTGATGCTTATACCAATGACTGTCTGAATAAGGGAGTGACAGAAGAGCAGATGACAGAGGCTGTCCATGTGGCAGCAGCGATCCGTGGCGGTGCAAGTCTGGTTCACGGTGTACAGATGAAAAACATCGTAAAGAAATTAGAGTTCTAAAAATTAAAATAAAACATTTGAGGAGATTAAAAACATGAAAAAGAGAGTCGTAACATTATTATTAGTAGCAGCAATGACAGGATCTATGGTTGTAGGATGCGGATCAAACTCCAGTTCTGACACAAAATCTGAGACAAAGACAGAGTCTACAGATACAAAAACAGAGGAGAAAAAAGAGTTGGCAGACGATGAGTATCAGTATGTATCTGCTGAGGATACAGCGAAAGCTGACGGAGTTCACGTACTCGATGTAAGAGAGTGGGATAACTATGTGACTGGAAGAGTTAAGAATTCTGAGTGGTGCCCAATCTTCCCATTAGAAGATGATTCCTTAGTTGACGCTATGACAGATTACGCAAAAGAGAACCTGAACGATGGAAAAGATATCTACATCATCTGTAACAGTGGTAAGCGTGGAGCTGAAAAAGCAACAGGTGTATTAAGAGATGCAGGGATCGAGTCAACATCTATCTACACAGTAGAAGGTGGAGCAAAAGCACTTGCTGACGTAAGCGGAGCTCTTACAACAGACCGTACAGAAGAGAACATCGACTGGCAGTATGTATCTGGAAAAGATGCAGTTGCAGCAGTAGATGACAAAGATGTTCAGATTCTGGATGTTCGTGATGATGATACATACAAAGCAGGACACTTAAAAGGATCTTTCCAGTGCGGATTAAAAGAGATTGAAAGTGCAGATGCTCAGACAGCTATGTACAAACTGGCAACAGAGAAGATGGATTCTTCCAAGAAAGTATATCTTCTTTGCTACAGCGGAAACAAGTGTGCTAAGACAGGAATCTCTATCCTGAAAGACGCTGGCTTTGATTTAGATAACCTTTACATCATTGAGAATGGTGCAAAAGACGGAGACGTATCTGCTGCATTCGTGACAGAGTAAATTTGTAGAAAATCAGTTCATAAGAGCCGGGAGGGGGAACTCCCGGCTCTTATAATTTCAAGGTTCTGTCAGCATACAACAGTAGGAGAGCTTCCTACGGGAAAAGCTGCAAAACAAATATCACAATATGCAGTTTCAGAAAAATGCGGTTTATGGTATAGTAAAGTATATTACGGTAATTGTGAGAAATGGTATTGCAGTGGGGATAACGAAGAATGAAAAATAAAAAAATGTGGATATTTATCGGAATTATTGTTCTGATTCTGGTACTCAATCACATTTTCGGGTGGTCTGCCTACCTGGGAAATACAGAAAATTTGAAATTTTTGGAAAATATGGTACAGGATAATCTTCTTCTGGCGGTGTTGATCTACACAGTGCTTACGATTGTAAGTTGTGTCGTTCTGGCACTTCCGGGAGTGACATTTGCAATTATTGCGGGGCTGGTATTTGGACCGGTACTTGGAACGATCTGTTGCTCAGTTGCGACAACGCTTGGAGCAATGGTCGCATTTGTTGTGGGACGATTTTTCCTTCAGGACAGTATCAAACCGATGGCAATGAAAAATAAGTATCTGAAAAAATGGCTGTTTGATGAGACGGGAAGTAACGAGATTTTTATTCTTATGATTACAAGACTGGTTCCGCTGTTCCCATATAATCTTCAGAATTTTGCCTACGGGGTAACAGATATTAAATTCTCCACATATTCTATATGTTCTCTGATTTTTATGCTGCCAGGAACGGCTATGTATACGGTTGGAACAGCCGGACTTGCAGACAAAGAGAACCGGATCCTTTATATAGGGATTGCACTTGTACTGGCAGTAGTTGTTATGGGGCTTGGTGCATTTTTGAAGAAGCATTATGTGCAGGAGGAACAAAGTGAAGAGTAAAAATGATGTGTCAGAGTGTATACACTGCCATGTCTGTCAGAAGCATTGTGAGTTTCTGAAAAAATATGGCATTGATATTGGGGACACTGAAAAGCTGAAGGAATTATCTTATCATTGCTTTTTGTGTGGAAAATGTACAGAAGTCTGCCCGATTGGGATTGACGGGCGGGATTATATTCTAAAGCTTCGCCGGGAAAATGTCCGGGAGGCAGAAGGGACATTTCGCGAAAAAGGGTATGGAATGCTCTTAAAAGAAAAGAAAGATTATATCTATAAAAATTATCGTAATGCAACTGGAAAATGCATCCTTTTCCCAGGGTGTAATTTTCCTTCTTTTTATCCAAAGACAATGAAGAAGCTTGTGAAGCTTCTGAAAGAACATGGAATCGGAGTTGCCTATGACTGTTGTGGAAAGCCGATTGCGGAGCTTGGACTGGAAGCTGATGAAAAGAGAATTATACAGCGTATTAATGATGAGTTTGAAAAAAGAGGCGTGGAAGAGGTTATCATGCTTTGTCCGAACTGTTATACATTTTTGAAACCCTATTTGAAGGTTAAAGTGACAGACATTTATGCAAAACTTGAAGAACTAGGGATTGGTGAGAAGAATCTGGAGTCCGGCAAAGTATTTTTGCCTTGTCCGGATCGTGAGAAAAGAGAGATTCTTGCATCAGCAGAGCGATTCGTGAAGGGAAGTCTGGAATCGGTAAAAGGAGTACAGTGCTGTGGTCTTGGAGGCTGTGCACCGGTGAAAGAACCGGAAATTGCAAAGCACATGGCATCTGCACTTGCAGGAGAGAAAAAAGTATATAGTTATTGTGCTTCCTGCTCTGGCAATCTGACTCGTGGAGGCTGTCAGAACGTGAGACATCTCCTGACAGAGATTTTAAAGACTTATGAAAAGCCGGATGTGAAGAAATCCATGATCAACCGTGCGAAGACAAAATTTACATAAGAATGCCTCCGTACCAGGTGACAATTCAACAAAAGAATGGGGATAAAAGATGAGAAGAGCAATCATTGTATTTACAAGAGTTCCGGTGGCGGGGCAGACAAAGACAAGGCTGATGCCATATTTTTCGCCGCAGGAATGTGCCGGGCTGCACACTTGCTTTTTGAAAGATATTGCCGGGCAATGTCAAAAAACACAGGCGGATCTTTATATCTGTTACACTCCGGACGATAAAGGAGCTGCATTAAAGAATATATTTGGGGATGACAAGATTTATTTTCCGCAGATGGGGGAATCTTTGGGAGAGAGAATGTACATGGCAATCCAGAGGATTCTTGCCAAAGATTATGGATCCTGTGTGTTGATTGGAACGGATGTGCCGGAAATTAAGCAGGCAGATTTAGATTATGCATTTCGTCTGTTAGATGTGCATGACATTGTTCTGGGACCAACGCAGGACTGTGGATATTATCTTGTAGGTATGAAGAAGCCAGTGAGAGAGGTGTTTGAAAAACAGACTTACAGCCATGCAAGTGTTTTGGAAAATACAGCAAAAGCAGCTTTTGAGGCTGGTTATACAGTTGGTTTTGCAAGAACGCTTCATGATATAGATGAGAAAGAAGATATTAGCAAATTTCGAAACCGGATGCGTAAAATTGTGGCATTGCAGAAAAGTGAGACTGGACGTTATCTTCTGAAAAAACAGAAGATTTCTATTATTGTTCCGATTTATAATGAAGAATCCACGATAGAATCACTGCAAAAACAGTTGATTCCTCTTCTGGACAAATGTGAAATTCTCTTTGTAGATGGCGGAAGCAAAGACCGGACATTGTCAATGATTGATTCCAGGTTCCGTGTACTTCATTCAGAAAAAGGCCGGGCAAATCAAATGAATCTGGGAGCAAAAGAAAGTTCCGGGGATATTTTGTTTTTCCTGCACAGTGACAGCGAGCTTCCGAAGCATCCGCTGGCGGAGATTCGTTATGTGATGAAAGACCATCTGGCAGGGTGTTTTGGAATTGCATTTCATTCAAAGCATTTCTTTATGTGGACGTGCCGTGTCATTTCCAATCACCGGATCAAAGACCGCAAGATCATGTTTGGAGATCAGGGAATCTTCATAGACAGGGAGTTGTTCTTTGAGGCGGGAATGTTCCCGAACCTTCCGATCATGGAGGATTATCAGTTTTCACTGACTCTTAAGGAAATGGGCGTAAAACTTGGAATCGCAAAGCACAGGATTTATACATCTGACCGCAGATTTCCCAAGAAGACAATTCCGAAACTTAAGGTTATGTGGAAAATGAATCGGCTTCGCAAGATGTATCGGGACGGGGTACCAATTGACCGAATATCAAAGATGTACCGAGACGTAAGGTAAAATATAGCAGTGGATTTCAAGAAATAAAAATATCAATGTAGAGGAAAAAATCTATGGAGCGGATCAGAGGTCTGGAAGAATATGTGAAAAATAAAGAGTACAGAGAAGCACTGGGATTGCCAAAAGAGAAGACGGAAAATTACGAATTGCTGGCACAGGGAGAGTATAATATTAATTATGCATTTACACATCCTGTGACAGGAAAGAAATTACTACTTCGTGTGAATTGTGGAAGCCAGATGCATCTGGAGCATCAGATTGAATATGAAGCACATGCGTTAAGGTTAATGGAAGGCTCTGGCAGGACGCCAAAAGTGCTTTATGTAGATGGCAGTAAAAAAATATTGGAGCATGGCGTTCTGGTCATGGAATATCTTCCGGGTCATGCAATGGATTATCATACAGAATTGATGCTGGCAGCCCCATGTCTGGCAGACATTCACAGTGTCCAGATTCCAGAGAGCGAAGAGGTTCTCATACACCCACAGAATCCATTGAAAGCGATTCTGGAGGAGTGCGAGGAGATGTTCAAGGTCTATCTGGAATCACCATTAGGAGACGAAGAGAAAAAAATATATATCCGTGAACTTTTGGATCTTGGCTGGAAACAGGAAGCAGAGACCCGGCTTGAAAGTGGTTATCAATGTTGCATTAATACAGAACTAAATTCTACGAATTTCCTGATTAACGGGGAAGGAAAATCTAATTACCTGATTGACTGGGAGAAGCCGCTATTTGGTAATCCTGCCCAGGATCTGGGACATTTCCTGGCACCTACGACTACATTCTGGAAGACAGATGTCATTCTTACTTCAGAAGAGATTGAGAAGTTTATTGATGCATACATCAAAGCGGTGGGAAATCGGTTTAAGACAGATATGATCCGGGAGCATACTCATGCATTTATTCCAATCACATGTCTGCGCGGGATTACATGGTGTGCTATGGCATGGGTTCAATACCAGCAGCCGGATAAGTTGATTTTCAATGAATCCACATTCAAAAAGTTGAATGCATATCTGGATATGGACTTCTTAAAAAATATACGGGGCTATCTGGAGCCGTAAATATTCTTGAAAATGACACGAAAGGAGAAATATTATGGAGAAAAAAGAAATTGCAGAGTTATTTATGAAAGGAATTGATTGCTCACAAGTTGTAGTTGGAGCATTTGCAGAGGAGCTTGGAATTACAACAGAGGAAGCTTACAAGATGTCTGCAGCATTTGGCGGCGGTATGGGTCTTGGTGAGACTTGTGGTGCTGTTGTCGGAGCAATGATCGTTCTTGGATTAAAATATGGACACTGCGAAGTAGAGCATATGGGGCAGAAGGATATTATGAATGCAAAACGTGCAGAATTTTTACAGAAATTCCAGGAAAAATATGCTGTCTGTAATTGTAAAGGGCTGTTAAAGCATGATATTTCCAAGCCGGAAGAGATGCAGAAGATTCTGGATGAAGGATTGTTATTTGATTTCTGTCCGGAAGTCGTAAAAGATAGTATCACTATACTAAAAGAGATATTCTAGCAGAGATATTCTAGCAGATATATGAAGAGGTTTTTATGGATGAGATAATTAATGATTTTCATGATTTGGATCAGATACCTGTGTTTCAGACACAGATTGATCCAGAGATGATGAATACAGCAGACAGGTTGGATGTGCTTCAGATGAATATTGGCCGTGTCTGTAATCTGGCGTGCAAGCATTGTCATGTATGTGCAGGACCGAACCGGACGGAAGTGATGTCCCGGGAAGTGATGGCAGATTGTATTCAATTTGCAAGAGAACAACAAGTGCAGACCATTGATATTACAGGGGGAGCGCCGGAGATGAATCCGGATTTTGAATGGCTTGTTACAGAGGCATGTAAAGTCTGTAGTCATGTGATCGTGCGAACCAATCTGACAGTTCTGTTGAATCCGGAATATGAACATTTGATTGAATTTTATGCCAGACAGAAAGTAGAAATTGTATGTTCCCTGCCTTATTATAGGGCAGATCAGATGGATCGAGTACGGGGAACCGGTACATTTGACGGGGCAATACAAGTATTACAGAAATTAAATACACTTGGCTATGGAAAGAATCCTGAGTTGGTGTTGAACATGGTGTACAATCCGGCGGGAGCCTTTTTCCCACCGGATCAGACTGCTATGGAACTAGAGTATAAAGAGCATTTGGAAGCAGATTTTGGAATTGTGTTCAATGCCCTGTATACACTTTACAACAATCCAATGGGACGATTTGGAGCATTTCTCCGAAGATCCGGGAATCTTTCAGGGTATATGAAGAAGTTGTATGATGCTTTCAACCCGGCAACGGTGGAAGCTTTGATGTGTCGTTTTCAGATTTCGGTAGATTATGATGGAAAGCTGTATGACTGTGATTTTAACCTGGCAGCAGGGCTTCCAATCTTTTCGAAGGAGACCATAGCTGATTGGATAGGAAAACCTTACACAGCCCGGAAAATCCGGATGGATAAACACTGTTATGCCTGTACAGCAGGAGCCGGTTCAAGCTGAGGCGGTGCAACAGACTAAGCAGGCTGCTTAAAAAAGAAAAATTATGAATAAAAAGAGGAAAATGCAACAAAATGTTTCTTGCATTTTTCTCTTTTTTCGCGTATGATAATAATCACTCTAATTTATCTGAGAAAACTTCTGCCAGGTCGAAGAGAATCAGAATTTGTCACAATATGAAATCACACCGATAATTCCAAAAAAGTAATACAGATAGGAGGAATGCGGATGGGCGAAAGGGAAGGTTACGAGGTGCTTCGCCTGATCGAACATAATCAAAAATGTTATATCAGCTCTGATTATGTAGAAGGAAAGTCACTTATTCAGTGGTTGAAATATCACCCGAACCTTACAAAAAAACAATTATTTTTATGGATCCGTGATCTTGCAGATCAACTGGAGTGCATACATAAGTGCCGGGGAAACCCTTGTTACCAGTATGTGAATCCGTACAGCGTGATCGTCACGGAGGATATGACACTACATTTTCTTGATATGAGTGTGGAATCCAATGAAAAAATGCTGGTTCAGATGAATCGAAGAAGTGTGAGGGAGAACTTTCTTCCACCTGAAGTCAATTATTATCAGGCTGCCAGCATTGAATTAGATATATACGGACTAGGCAGGACAATTCAGTACCTGTTGTCAGTAACAGACCCGATCCCGGAATTAACCAGACGGGAGACGGTAAAGTTTCAAAAAATAATATCCAGATGCCTGGATGGGCATTCAAAACGGGCATTTAAGCAGATGTCCGAAATTCAAAAAGAAATTCCAAATGTAACAGAGAAGAAAAGTAAAGATAGACGAATATGGACGAAAAAAAGAACGGTTATGGCAATGATAAGTATTTGTGTATTCGTAGCCGCAGTAAGTGTCCGGGTCATTCAGAAAAAAGGAGATGAGAGGAACACAGAACTTAAGATGGAAAGTTCAGACGGTTTAAATATGTCAGAAGTTTCAGAGCGCGAAGCATTCGTAGAAGCGCAGAGATCCATGGGATTGTTGTATTTTCTGGAGCTGGAAGATTACGAAAAAAGTATTCAGGCATTTGAAGATGCCAGGGAAGATCAGATGTCGGAAAATCTGGCTGCATTAGTGCGGTATGTGGCTGGGATAGAAGATAAAGAGAGCAGCAATGAGAAAAAGGAATATGCAAATGAAAAGAAAATAGAGAACATATTCAGGAAAATCGAGGAGTGGATGCCGGACGATTCAAGGCTGGATTATGAGCGCTGTCTGATTCGGGGCTATGCAGTGGAGGAATCGGAAGAACATGCAAAAGCAATCTTAAGAATTGGTAAGAAAATTCTGGATGAGAAGCCAGAGGAGAGACTGGTAAAAGAATGTACTTCTTATATGGCTTCTGCGGCTGAAACGGCAAGAGACTGGGATATGGCTTTGGAAATGTATACAGATATGCTTGAGTGGAAAGAGGAGTCGAAGAAAGAAGATATTTATCAGAAGCTTGTGAAAATACAGGGAGAAAAAGGCTTAAAAGATCAGGCACTTGAAATATGCAGGAAAGGAGCAGAAGAATTAAAAGATTCAAAGCAGCTTAGAATTCTTTATATGCGTATGCAGTGTTCAGATTCAGATATTTCCAGAGAAATCTGTGCACAGACAGTAAAAGAGTATTTGAATCAGATCCCGGAAATTAAGGAAGAAACAGAATTTCAAAAATTAGCACAGGAATACGGAATAGTCATGGAAGGAGAAAATGTATGGGTAGGAAGATAAGAACCGGAGCGTTATTGATATTAGTCCTGGTAATGATTTATACACAGCAGGCAGTTATTTATGCGCAGAATGAGGCAGAAAAAAACATGAAAAAGACAACAGAATCGGAAAATTCAGATGGAACTAATGGAGAAGACAAGAAACCAGAGAAGACAGGAGGGGAAGAAGGGGATAAAGAACCAGAGAAGCCAGGAGGGGAAGAAGGGGATAAGGAACCAGAGAAGCCAGGAGGGGAAGATGAAGACAAAGACAAGGAACCGGAACAGCCCGAGATTAAGAGATATGAGCTGGAAATCTCCAAGGCTGATGGAAAAAATGGATATTATCTATCAAAGCCGTCCGTTATGATCACACATAATGGCGCCTGTGGAACAACTGTGTACGAATTAAAACATGGGGAAGATACTTTGCTACAGGGGAGAATAAAATACATAGTATCACAAGAAGCAGAAGAGCAGAAAACCAAGATTTCTCTTGAGGGTGAAGTATTTGAGGAAGGAAAAAATATTTTACATGTCTTTATGGAAGATGAAGAAGGCAATGTGATTCCGGAATATGATGAGACAATAGAAATACGGATAGATACACAAAGTCCGACAGTGACCTTGGAGGCGCCGGAAGGATTTTCTACCTGGTATCAGAAGGAAGCGTGGATTCGTGTGGTATCAGAAGATGGTGCATGGGGAAGCCAGGTTGATACGGTTACATGTTATGTTGGGAATAAAATTATTGGAAAATCAAAGGAGAATCAGTCAGAGTTTTTAATCACACAGACTTCAAAAAGTGGAGAAGGTGTGCCGGTAACAGTGACTATCACAGATCAGGCAGGCAATAAAACGGAGAAAACGCAGAAGTTATACATTGACAGTCTGGCACCGACAGTAAGTTTAACAGGGGCAGCCGATTATCTGATTACCAGTCAGCCCGTGACGATAGAATACCAGGCAACTGATGAAAATAAATTAGAAAGCTGTCGGGCAGTGATTGATTATGAAAAACCGGAAGGAGAGAAAAAAACGGAGGTCATAGATTCGGAAGAAAAGTGGAGTTTAAAGAACGGATCCACAAGTCTTGTAAAGACATTTCAGGAAGATGGAATCTATAAAACCAGTGTACAGGCTGTGGATAAGGCAAAACAGAAGTCAGAACATTTCCTGCAATTTATGATTGATACTAAGAATCCAGTGATAAAGATGGTGGACGAACTGCAGGGGAAGTATCTGAAAAAGTTTTCATGGGATTATCCGGTGGATGTATTTATCAAGGACTTTACGACATTTGTCCATCAGATCCAGATGGACGGAAGGTTATATCCGATTGGGACAGAGATTGATACGGAGGGGCGTCATACATTACAGGTAAATGCCATAGATGCCGCAGGAAATGAAGCGGTGGCAAGAGCGGAATTCGTAATAGATCACACACCTCCGAAGATTCAGTTTTATCAGGTAGAGGAAGGGGCACAGTATGAAGGAATCCTGAACTTTCAAGTAGATTCCAGAAAAAAAGAAGACTGGATAGAAGAAGTGTTGATTAATGGAAAAAGGCAGACATTAAAAAAAGAAGACGGGAAGTATACATTTCAGATTATAAATCCAGGCGAATATGAAGTAAGCGTGACAGCAGCGGATCTGGCAGGGAATGAAGCAGAAGAAAATATATCATTTGAAATCGTTCCAGAGAAGACGATATTGGAAAAGGCGGCAGCGCCAATTCAAAAAATATTATCTGGAAAGACAGAAAAGGAGCAGAAAAATCGGCAAGGAGAAAAAGAAAACCGTCATTTTGCCATGTTGAAATGGATTGTGATTGGAAGTATAATAACAATACTATTAATAATGGTCGGTGTGGTATTGTGTAGACGCAAAAAAGACAGTGCGAAAGAGGAACAGGCAGACGAAGAATAATATATAAAGGTTCATAAAAGGGAGGATGCCGGGTAACCGCTAAGCGGCACCCGGCACGTATTATGAAAAAGTTTATTCAAAATGTATTACTGAACTTCTGTTGTTGATGAGTTTATTATATGTAAGAGTTGTGGAGAAACAATGTTAAAGAGATGAAAGAATTTTAAAATAAACATGAACAAACTATGAACGTAAGGAAGTTTATTATTTCTTAATAAAATTCACAGAATTGTTAGCACTCAATGAAAAAGAGTGCTAATTTTCTATTGACTTTTAAAAAGCGAGGGATTATCATAGATTTAATCGGGGAGATTTCAAGATTTTGTATTTGCTTACTTATGAGTAAGTTCATGTAGGTTTCGATTTTATCCCTGGCATCAAAAACACAAATGATTAAATCAGCTTAAAATATCAGAAACAGGAGTGATTAGAATGGAAGCAAAAAAAGGTAGTCTTTCAATCAGCAGTGAAAACATTTTCCCAATTATTAAAAAATGGGTATATTCTGACCATGACATTTTTGTCAGAGAGATGATTTCCAATGGCTGTGATGCCATTACAAAATTAAAAAAACTGGATGTAATGGGTGAATACCAGTTACCGGATGATTATAAGGCATCAATTCATGTAGAAGTGAATCCGGAAGAGAAGACTTTGAAGTTCATGGATAATGGTCTTGGTATGACAGCAGAGGAAGTTGAAGAATATATTACTCAGATTGCATTTTCAGGAGCTACAGAGTTCCTTGAAAAATATAAAGACAAGACAACAGAAGACGATATGATCGGTCATTTTGGACTGGGATTCTATTCTGCATTCATGGTTGCAGATGAAGTTCATATTGACACATTATCTTACAAAGACGGAGCAACACCGGTACGCTGGGTAAGTAATGGTGGAACGGAATACGAGATGACAGAAGGAGACAAGCAGACTGTAGGATCTGAGATTACATTGTATCTGAACGATGATTGCCTGGAGTTTGCGAACGAGTATCGTGTAAGAGAAGTTATCCAGAAGTATTGTTCCTTTATTCCGGTAGAGATTTTCTTATCAAAGGCAAATGCAGAGCCAGAGTATGAGACAATTGACGAGGCAGACCTGAAAGAGGACGATGAGGTTGTTGAGCACATTCATGAAGATGCCAAGACCGAAGAAAAAGAGAATGAAAATGGTGAAAAAGAAGTTGTAGAAGTATCACCTGCAAAAGATAAAGTAAAGATTAAAAAGCGTCCGGAATCCTTAAGTGATATTCATCCGCTCTGGACAAAACATCCGAATGAGTGCAGTGATGAGGACTACAAAGAGTTTTACCGCAAAGTATTTCTGGATTATAAAGAGCCGTTGTTCTGGATCCATCTGAACATGGATTATCCGTTCAACTTAAAAGGTATCCTGTACTTCCCGAGAATTAATACAGAATATGATTCTATTGAAGGAACGATCAAGCTGTATAATAACCAGGTATTTATTGCAGATAATATTAAGGAAGTCATTCCGGAATTCCTGATGGTATTAAAGGGAGTTATTGATTGTCCGGATCTTCCACTGAATGTATCACGTAGCGCTCTTCAGAATGATGGATTTGTAGGCAAGATTGCTGAGTACATTTCCAAGAAAGTTGCAGACAAGCTTGCAGGTATGTGCAAGACAAAACGTGAAGATTATGAGAAATACTGGGACAGCATCAGTCCATTTATAAAATTTGGCTGTCTGAAAGATGAGAAGTTCTGTGACAAGATGAAAGATGCAGTTCTCTTTAAGGATATCGACGGAAAATATCTGACACTGAAAGACTGCGTAGAAGCAAATGGTGGAGAGCTGAAAGAACTCGATAAAAATGCGGCACCAGACAATGCCGAGGAAAATGCAGAAGAGAAGAAGACAACTATCTATTATGTAACAGATGAGATTCAGCAGAGTCAGTATATCAATATGTTCCGTGCACAGGGACAGGATGCAGTTGTACTGAAACACAACATTGATTCTCCGTTCATTACACAGCTTGAGCAGCGCTATCAGAATGTTCAGTTCCAGAGAATTGATGCAGATGTTACAGATAATGCAAAAGAGGAAGTTGCTGAAGACGAAAAGGAAGCATTCCAGAAGACTGTAGACAGTCTGACTGCAACATTCCGCAAAGAGCTTGGTAATGACAAGCTGGATGTGAAAGTTGAGAAACTGAAAGACAGCAATGTAGCTTCTATTATGACATTATCAGAGCAGAGCCGCCGTATGCAGGAGATGATGAAGATGTATGGAATGGATTCCATGGGAATGGATATGGGTGGAGAGAATACCCTGATTCTGAACGCAAATCATCCACTGGTACAGTATGTACAGAAACATGAAGATGGAGAAAATACATCTTTGATCTGCAAGCAGTTGTATGATCTGGCTATGCTGGCACATAAGCCATTAAATCCAGAAGAGATGACAGCATTTGTTCAGAGAAGCAATGATATTATGATGCTTCTGACAAAATAGATTCAATATTGGATCCATAGTGATATAAGTATAAAAGAACCTGCCTCACAATTTTGGGGCAGGTTCTTTTATACAGTTTTATTCTGAATGCTCTATTCTACTGGAAGTATGGTATCAATTAATGAAGTGATCTCAGAATCTTCGGCACCGGCCGCTGACAGTGTTTTGAAGTTCAGAGAAACGGTAACCGTTGTCTGTGCACCATAAGTTGGTGCAGCAGCGTATTTTTCCATCAATTCTACAAGAGCACGATCTACTTCTTCCTCAGAATAGTAAGTTCCGGTTTCGAGTTCATTCATAGCACTTTGGAAGCTTGTATTCGGAGTTACGGTTACATCAATAATGTAATTGAATAATCCGTCCTGTTTCTTTGGTGTTCCAACAGAATACTGACAGTTATTACAGATTGCTTTCAGCGCGGCGCTGTAACGCTCTGTGTATGAGGCGCTGAGCTCTTCCGGTGGTGCGTACATAGAACTTTCTAATTGAGACTGGACAGAAGACTCGTCTTCGCCAGTATGTTTTGCATATTCAGCCACATCATTTTTAAACAGTGCATTCAGACAGGATGTGAGGTAATCCTGAGCGTCCAGTATCTCGCATACACTATCATATGGTGCCATAATGTTATCCATAGTAGCAGAGAATAATTTCTGTAACTGCTCGTCATCAAGGCTGTAACCGTCTTTTGACTTCTTAACCTCCAGTGTAAGCTGAGTGGAGGCTTCGTAAGAAGGAGAGCTTTTTACAGCTTCCGTTGCTTTTTCGAGAAGCTTTGTCATCTCAGTATTCAAATCTGTAGAAGAGATGGCCGGACTATATTTTTCGCAAGTGTCTTTTGTAGTTGCTTCAATATCCAGTGGAGTAAAAGTAAGTTGCACAGAATAACGTTCATCGTCAATTTTTTTAGCACCATTTATCTCAAATTCTACGGCATTAAATGATGCCTGAAGGAACTTAAGATAAGAATCTTTTAGCTCGTCCGGAAACTGAAGTACATACGTTTCGTTCTCATCTGAAATTCCCTGTTCCAGAAAAGAAGATAAAGAAGACGGATCCTCTTTTTTGATAGAAGTGATCAGATCTCCTACATACTTGTCTGCGGTCTCACCGCTGGCACATCCGCCAAGTAACAACGCAAAGATAAGCGTTAACACAAGGCATAAATGCTTTTTTTTCATAGTTTCTTCCTCCGTATTCAGATAAATATAAAACCATGTATGAAAATGGTTAAATAGTTATTTATAATATACCACAAATAAGACTGGAAAAACATCATTATTTTTTATATAATAGTTGTAAGAGCGCATAGCGCGTAGTAATTGGTAATCATATGAGGATATAATCTGTTAATTATGTGATTTGATCAGTTACTAGAATACTTGTGGAGGAGAATATTCATGGAAATGTTGAATCTTGAAAAAGAATTACAGAGTAATTCCTACCCGGGACGTGGAATTATTATTGGTAGAAGTGCGGACGGTACGAAGGCTGTGACCGCATATTTTATTATGGGAAGAAGTGAGAACAGCAGAAACCGCGTGTTCGTAGAAGACGGAGAAGGAATCCGTACACAGGCATTTGATCCGTCAAAGCTTACAGATCCAAGTCTGATCATTTATGCACCGGTGCGTGTGCTTGGTAATAAGACCATTGTGACGAATGGTGACCAGACAGACACGGTTTATGAAGGCATGGACAAGCAGCTCACTTTTGAACAGTCACTGAGAAGTCGTACATTTGAGCCGGACGGACCGAATTATACTCCTCGTATTTCCGGAATCATGCATATTGAGAATGGAACATACAACTATGCAATGTCTATTTTAAAGAGCAACAATGGTAATCCGGAGAGTTCACACCGCTATACCTTTGCATATGAGAATCCAGCAGCAGGAGAGGGACATTTTATCCATACATACAAGTGTGATGGTAATCCACTTCCAAGTTTTGAAGGGGAGCCAAAGCTTGTCAGCATTCCGGATGATATGGAAGCATTTACAGATCTTGTATGGAACAGTCTGAATGCAGACAATAAAGTTTCACTTTTTGTGCGTTATATTGATATTGCAACCGGAACTTATGAGACAAAGATCATAAATAAGAATCAGTAGGAGGAATATCATGAAAGAACTGGAATTAAAATATGGATGTAACCCGAATCAGAAACCATCCAAGATTTATATGAAGAATGGAAAGGATCTTCCGATTCAGGTATTGAACGGCAGACCGGGATATATCAATTTCCTGGATGCATTTAACGGATGGCAGTTAGTCAGTGAGCTTAAGAAAGCTACAGGACTTCCGGCTGCAACATCATTTAAGCATGTATCACCTGCAGGAGCTGCAGTGGGACTTCCGCTTGATGAGACATTGGCTAAGATTTACTGGGTAGATGATCTTGGTGAACTGTCACCGCTTGCAAGCGCTTACGCAAGAGCAAGAGGTGCAGACCGTATGTCATCTTTTGGTGATTTTATTTCACTTTCTGATATCTGTGACGTCGATACAGCAAAACTTATCAAGAGAGAAGTATCTGACGGTGTGATCGCTCCTGGATATGAGCCGGAAGCGCTTGAGATTCTGAAGGAGAAGAAAAAAGGTAATTACAATGTTATTCAGATCGATCCGAATTATGTACCGGATCCGATTGAACATAAAGAAGTATTTGGAATTACATTTGAGCAGGGAAGAAATGAATTAAAGATCGACAATGACTTCTTCTCCAACATTGTTACAGAGAATAAAGAACTGACAGATCAGGCTAAAATTGATCTTGCAATTTCTATGATCACTTTGAAATATACACAGTCCAATTCTGTATGCTTCGTAAAAGATGGACAGGCAATCGGAATTGGTGCCGGACAGCAGTCCAGGATTCATTGTACAAGACTTGCCGGACAGAAAGCAGATAACTGGTGGTTAAGACAATCTCCACAGGTTATGAATCTTCCATTTGTAGATCATATCCGTCGTGCTGACAGAGACAATGCAATTGATCTTTATATCGGTGAGGATTATATGGATGTGCTTTCAGATGACGCATGGCCAAATATTTTCAAAGAAAAGCCGGAAGTATTTACAAGAGAGGCCAAGAGAGAATGGCTGGACAAACTGACAGGTGTCGCTCTTGGATCTGACGCCTTCTTCCCATTTGGAGACAACATTGAAAGAGCACACAAGAGTGGTGTTACATATATTGCACAGCCTGGTGGTTCTGTAAGAGATGACAATGTTATCGATACATGTAACAAATATAACATGGTGATGTCATTCACAGGTATTCGTCTGTTCCATCACTAAGAAAAAGAATATAGAATATCAGCTGGGAGTTAATCCCCCAGCTGATATAGCCTCCGGCAGGATTGCAGAGGTGCGCAGTAGAAGTA
>ERZ773269.1793-NODE-1793-length-18489-cov-3.139254_pt1 | contig 18489 bp, 33 predicted proteins | sample MGYA00511958_ERZ773269 | MGnify/ENA primary metagenome ERZ773269 (study PRJEB29015, sample SAMEA2737761) | human gut metagenome | biome: human gut; feature: human-associated habitat; material: faeces | place: China | collected 2012 ... | reverse complement strand
ATAGATATTTTTGGACCGATGGCAGGTATAATATCAGACAGGAAAGAAAAAAATGATATATCACAGGCAAGATACGGATATATGAGTGGCTCAAGTGCTGCTACGGCAATAACAGCCGGGGCAGCAGCACTTTTGATGGAATGGGGAATAGTAAGAGGAAATAATATAACAATGGATACAGTATCAATTAAGAAATATCTTATCCGTGGTTCGATAAATACGGGTGTTGATGTTCCTAACAGAATATGTGGTTTCGGTGGTATTGATTTATATGGGGTATTTCAAGCCATGCGTGGAAGAGTCTGATTAAGTATTACCGGACGGTTTATGTTTTACCTGTCTCAGAGTTTTTGATATCACGCAAAAGCACCTTGTATCTTAGATTGGCTGCATTTATCTCATAAATAAACAAATCAATAAGATCGGGATCATCTACATTTTCAAGTCCTTTATAGGCATTTTCAAAACTTTTTTGTGTTTCTTTTAGCGCATTTTTCAGAAACTCTTCTCTTTTGGGAGGGTTTCTTTTTTTGCCTGAAAAAATCATAAAAAACTCCTTTCGTGTTTCATTTACATATAAGTATAGACATTTATTGGAAAAAATATGCAATTTCAGAAAAAAATAAAAAAATTTTTTTAATGAATTCTTTATATAAAGAAAAAACAAAATAATAGCAGTCTTAAAAACGAGAAAATGTACTGTTTATGGTGAAAACCGGTACCGTAATATACAGAAATTAGAAAAAGATTCACAAAATTTTGAGTGTTTTCAATAGTTGTCTGCTGTGAAAAAGTTACAAATAAGTTTATCAGCTAGTGGTTAATAACTTATAAAAATAGTTGCAGATTATTGTGAAAAGTAGACAAAAAACAGTGGTGTTGACAGCAAAATGGCATGGTGATAAAGTGGCACCACGCAAAAGAAGGAGGTGAAGAACATGAGAGAAATATTTGTGTGCAGTATGCTTTTAATGGCTGCGGCTGACGATTTGAGGAGAAGCAGGATAAGTAATTATATTGTGTTTCCGGCAATACTTGCAGCGCTTACATATAGGGTATATCTTGGCGGATTTACATATGCGCTTCGTGGAGTAAACGATATGTTAATAGTGTGTTTAATATTTTTGCCTGTTTTTAAACTGCGTGGAATCGGAGCCGGGGATATAAAACTGTTTTGTATGATTACATGTTTTTACGGTGTTGTTTTTGGTCTGAAGTCAGCTGCTCTGACTATTATTCTTGCAGGTATATTAGCATTTTATCGTGTTTTGAAAAATCCGATTTTGCTCGGCAGATTTTTGGAATTGAAAAATTATCTGTTATATGGCGCAGGCGGTGGCGAAAAATATTTTATTGCAGATGAATCAAAAGGAACAGAGAGCATCCATATTGCACCGTTTGCGGCAATTTCTTATTTTTGTATGTTGATTGTATATAAAATGTGAGGAGGGAAAGCGTGGAAAAAGTTGTTATTGGTCTGTATGAAAAAACATCATATGCAGAGAGATTTGCTGAATACTTTTGTCATAATAAGAATAACTGTGTAGATTTCAGGATATTTACAATGTGTGATAAAATTTCAGAATTTGTCAAAAAGACAAAGATAGATGTTTTATTGACAGACAGAAAATCTGTGAATGATGTGGAAAACGAAAAAAATGTGGGGAAAATTATTGTTTTGTCAGAGGGTAATTATGTAATGGAAAACGAAAAATATTCTGTTATATTTAAATACCAATCCGTTGAAGAAATAATAAAAGAAGTTCTTTCTGATATAGCTGATGATGACAAGGTAAATATAAATAATACATTTGTTATAAAAAATAATACCGAATTGATAGGTGTCTATTCTGCGAGTGGCGGGAATATTGTACTTGATTATGGTGTTGAACTTGCATTGCAAATGGGGAAAATGAGGAAAACACTGCTTGTGTGTCTGGAACAATTAAACGGACTTGATGGGGCATCATGGCCGGAGAATGAAAATAAGAAAAAGAGTGGTGTGTCAAATGATGAGATGCCGTATGTCAGGGGAATGTCGGAGGTTATATATTATCTGAAAAAAAGTGGAAATAAACTTGCTTTAAAACTTCAATCTATTATTTGCAGAAAAGGCGAAGTGGATTGTATTTATCCGGTTGAAGATTACAGAGACCTCCAGTTTCTTGACAAAGAGGGAATTGGTGAATTTATAAAAGTTGTATCTGAACAGATGGAGTATGAAGCTGTCATTTTTATAATAGGCTATCTGAGCGAAGCTTTTATGGAACTTATGCAAAGGTGTGACAAACTTTATTTTAAGGCAGCACAAAACAGAATGGAGTTTGAAAAACAAAATGCATTTGAAAAAATGCTTAAAAGAGACGGTTTGTCAGGGAGTTTTGATAATGTAGTATTTTTTGGAGAAGATAGAAATGCGTGTTGATACAGAGGGGTATGAAAAACATAAATAAAATAAAAGATGACATTTATCGTGAGATTGTTGAGAGAACAGTAGACGGCGGGGAGTATAGTGATGAGGAACTATATGAACTTATTGAGGAAAAAGTTTTGAAAAAGAGCCATGAGGTATATATAGCACAGTCTGAAAAGGAAAGTATTACAAAAAGTGTATACAATTCCATGCGTGGAATGGATGTGCTTCAGGAACTTATAGACAACCCTGATATTACTGAGATTATGGTAAATGGTCCTGATAATATATTTGTCGAGAACAGTGGAAAGATTGAAAAATATCCGGAAAGGTTTATGGATGTACATAAACTGGAGGATGTTATACAACAGATTGTTTCAAAAGTCAACAGAGTTGTAAATGAAACAAGTCCAATTGTAGATTTCAGGCTTACTGACGGGTCAAGAGTTAATGTTGTTCTTCCGCCTGTGAGTCTTGAGGGACCGGTTGTTACAATTAGAAAATTTCCGGAAAAACCTATGACAATGAAAAAGCTTGTACAAATAGGTTCACTGTCAGAGGAAGCTGCTCAATTTTTGGAGAAGATTGTAAAAGCGGGATACAACATTTTTATAAGTGGGGGAACAGGAAGTGGAAAGACTACGTTTTTAAATGCACTATCTGATTACATACCGCAGGACGAGAGAATAATTACAATTGAGGATGCGGCAGAACTTCAGATAAGAAATATACCAAATCTTGTAAGACTGGAGGTTAGAAATGCAAATATTGAAGGCAAAAATGCAGTGACGATAAGGGATTTGTTAAAATCGTCATTACGCATGCGACCTGATAGTATCAAAATAAAAAAGAGAGAAATATTAAAGCTTGATGTGGAGTGTTTCGCCATCATAAACGCATTCTTTAAAAAGGTCTTTCAATAATCCGTTAAGTTCATCGTAATCTGCACTATCTAAATTATCAACAATATCACAAACAAGTTTGTACTTTGATTCTTTATTGTATTTTGAGCGGCTTTGTTTTTTCTCGTTGCTTGATATTTCTAACAGTTCATAATTAAGTCCGGCTAATTCTTTGTCATATTTTTCTATTTCTTTAACAATATATTTTGAAGCGGTAGAGGCTGGAGTATTACTCAAAGCATTAGTAAGATTAAGTATTTTAGTATTTATACTATTTATATCGTGTTGTACATCTGAACGTGAACGGTACACTACATTTAAGTTTCTATCATCGACTATAAAATTATCAATCATAGATTTGTCTAATTTAATTTGTTTTAATATATCTATAACTGCGTTGTCTATCTTTGAAACAGAAGTAAAGCGCATATCACAAAAAGACTTTCCACGGTGGTTCCTTAAACTGCAAAAGTAATTATCATAGATAGTATTATAAGTCCTGTCAACTTTATGTTGCACACGCATAAGATAGCCACATTTACATCGTACTATACCTTTTAATATTCCTATTTTATGTTTTCGTGTTTTATCAATTTTGTTATTTCCAAACTTTTTTTGAATAGCGATATATTTTTCAGAAGTCCATAAAGGAGTGTGAAGTCCGACAGAAATAATCCATTCGGCTGGAGGATTTGAAATGTGTTTTTTTCTGTTTCCGCCAGCCGTTCTACCGTAAGACATCACAGCATGGGTTCCGTCAAATTTATCACAGTCAACACCCATTTTGCAGCCTAATTTTTCAAAATAGTCATAAGCCGTTTGGTCTGCTGTGCAGTAAGTAGGATTTTTTAATAAATTCCACAATTGGGAAGAGGAAAAATAAGAACCATTTATAGTTGTAATATTATTATCACGGCAATATTTTTCTAATTGTGTAAGAGAGAGGTTATTATTTAAAAATGTGTCAGCAATATGATTGAGTAAATCAATACCTTTAGTGTCGGGAACAAGAATTGTGTGAGATTTACCTGAAACATTAATGCGTTCACGTTTATATCCAAGTGGAGCACGACCGCCAGCCCATTTGCCACTCTTTGATAAATCTGTCATACCGTCTTTTACACGTTCGGCAATAGTCTCACGTTCCATTTGTGCGAAAACAGAACAAATATACATCATTGCTCGCCCAAGTGGAGTAGATGTGTCAATTTGTTCTTTTATGCTTACAAATTCCACATTATGTTCTTGTAAAAATGAGAAAAAGTTAGAGAAGTCTTTTACGTCACGGCTAACACGGTCAATCTTATAGCAAATTACAATATTTATTTTTTTGTCTTTTATATCTTCAACCATGCGTGAAAAGGCAGGGCGATTTGTGTTTGCACCTGTATAACCTTCATCCTCATATTGTATAACCTGGTAATCGTTATAGTGACTTTTGCAGTATTCAACAGCTAAATTATATTGAGCCTGTGTGCTATCAGATTTGTCACTGTAAATTGATTTTCGACTGTAACAAGCAATTATTGTCATAAAAAAACACCAACTTTCTTAAAAATGAGTATAAAAAATAAGCCTATACAAAAAGTATGGCTTATGTTATAATTTCAATGGCTTTTTATATAAGACCTATTACTTTTTGTAGGTAATTATTTGTAACCGCTTCTTGCCGGAAGCGGTTATTTTAATTCTTAATATATTTCTTACATATATTACCAAGATAAAAAAATTTAGTATGATTTATAATAATTCACGGCATCCGGCTTGTAAAAAAACTGGAAGGTCGTGAAAAATATGATAAAAAGAAAGTACATACATTATAAAAGTATCAAAATATATGCGATATATTGCAAATATAATAATACGTTGTATTACAATCTTAATTTTAAAAACAGCACACAACTTATAATGATTCAATTTAACTAATGATTATAAGCCGGGTGCTTTTTTATCCGACATCTTTCTTGTCTGAATTAACAGGCGGATATTCCTTTTCTATGTCCTTGCCTGCCGGAAGTTCGCTATATAATTTGTTTATGTCAGATTCGTTATCAATCCCACATAGTTGCATAGCTTTTTCTTCAAGAAACTCCCATTCGTTTTCACTCAAATCTGCAAGTACAGATACTAGCCTGTTTTTGAAAGAGTCACTTTCTTCTGATAAAAGCTGATTTGTCAGCTTTTCTATTTTGGTTTTGCGATTAACAGGTAAAAACATTTCACCCTCACCAGTGCGTAACCATTCATCACTTACATTGAATTCACGACATATTGATTTTGTCATTTGCTCGGTAACACCTCTGTCATTATGTTCAATTTTGGATATGGCTGCTTTAGTTACTCCTAAACACTCACCAAATTTATCCATAGTTAAACCTAAATATTTACGCACTTCTTTAATTCGTTCGCCTTGTGTCATTATGATTTTCACCTCCTTTTTCTAAAGCATAGCACGAAAAAAAGTAAAAATCAATAAAAAAGTTGGCAAAGTACACAAAAAACTATTGACAAGTTGGCTGAGGGAATGTATTATGTAGACATAGCCAACAAGAAAGGAGAAAAAACAATGCCAAAGAAAAAGCAAAAGAAAAAAGGCAAGAAAAAGAAAGCGAGGTGAGGAAGTTGTCGGAAAAAGCACAAATGATTTTTGACATAATTTGTTTGTTGATAGTCGTTTTTTTATCGACCGTAGAGGATAAATATATACATTCTTTAGAAAAGAAAATAAAAGAAACAGAGGTAAGAAAGAATGACAAAGTTAGAGATAGTAAAGTTCATTTATGACATTTATATGTTGAAACTTGTTGTGCAGTCGTTTTTTTTGAAAACAAAGTATATACATTCACTGGAGAGAATACTGGAAGAAAAACAATATAAAAAGTGAATATATATACTTTTAGCAAATTACTGAATATAGGTAATTAAGATTTCAAGTATTTCCTGAATTTCAGGCAAATGATTATTGACACATTCAGTAATCGTGATAAGTGTAGCTATAATACTAAGCACTTCATATAAGTTTAATTTGTGTTTTTGTGAATATGGATTATGAACAGCATCACACAAGTTAAAAATTTTGTCCCTGACTTCATCAGGAACTATGATGTGTTGTTTTTGAATTTCATCAACAAGGCGAAGTTTATCAAGCATTAAATTGCAGTATCTAAATTGCTTTAGTTCTTCATTAGTAAATTTTTTTAAGTCACCATATGTAAGGTGAAAGTTATTATTAGCCATGTGCTTTCTCCTTTCTCTAAGTACTCGGCTGGTGGCACAGCCTGCACTTAGAGTATAGGGGACAAAGAAAAATAAAACAAGAGAGAGGTGGTAGTTATGACAGAGGTAATGACAGACAAAGAAGAAAAGATATTAAAAACATTTGCCATAGTTCTTCCAAAGCTTTCAGAGACAGACAAGAGTTATCTTCTCGGTCTTGGTGAAGGAATGGTTATAAGAGTAAATGAGCAGAAAGAAGAAAAGAGGTGAGTGACATGAATAAAGCAAAAGAACTTGACCGTTTGGATAAGAAGATAGCAAGAACAAAGGAACTACAGAAAGAGCTTGACCACAGAAAAGAGGTCGAGGACAAAGTTTTTAGACTTTTTGCTGAGGGGAAATTTGAGGAGGGCAAAGCTCTCCTTGATACCCTGGATGATGAAAAGGTTATAGAGCTTGCTGAGGGTGATGTGGCAGCAGAGGAAGATAAGAAAATTGAAATAAATATAAGCTGCACTACAGATTTAAGAGATGGGAAGTTAAAAAAGATACTTGAAAGAGTAACGGAAGAAACAAAGGATTATTCTGTAAAAATAAAAATTAGTATGAGTTAGGGGGCGAGTGACATGGAAAAAATAACAAAGACTAATTGCAAAAAAGATAAAGTGGAGGTAAAAGTGACATTTACACCAGGATATGAAAAGAGATTCACAGAAGGAATATTGAAAATCTTTGAAAAAAGAGAGCAGAGAAAAGCAACAAAACTAGCCGGATAGGAGGCAATTATTACAGTGACAGATGATGAAATAATTACAGTTATGTCAATAGCAAAGAAACAGATTGAGGTTGATATAAATTTATCAAAATCACGGTGTTATGAAGACATTAGAGAAAGAAAAATTAGAGAGATGTATATATTTTATCCAGCAATAGCAACGCTTTCGGCTGGAAAGTTTAAAGAACTGTGGGACAAGGCTGCATAAGGAGGTAAAGCAATGATGGTAACAGAATACATAACGAAAAGAAAATGTCGTGTGTGCGGCAGGGAGACGAGAGACATAAAAAGGTCAGTGTGTTCGTGTGGCTACTTTATGTATCCAATCGGATATATTTACACAAAAAAACAGTAACTCAAGTGACAGCCTGAGTTACTGCAAGGGTGAGTATAATAAACTCCCAAAAAACCATGAGTTTATTATACCTCACCCTAAGAGTTAAGTCAACTAAAAGCCTTGAAATATAGGCTTTTAGCACTTGCTTAAACTATTAACTTTACGACAAGGGGGTGAGCAGATGTATTTTAAAACTACAGTTATAGCAGGAAAAACCATAGAAGTTACGAAAGGCTATAAAAGAAAAGTGGCAAAAGGGAAGAGAGCAGAAAGAAGCAGGCTCACTCCGGAAGAAATGGATAAAGTCAATCAGAATAACGCCGCTAAAAAGTTAAGGCAGATTATAGCAGCTAACTTTCAGGGTGGAGATTTTCATTTAGTGAATACATATCGCAGAGAGGACAGACCAACTCCGGCAGATGCCAAAAAAAATATAAATAAATTTATCAGGGCAATGCGTAAGGAGTACAAAAAGGTTGGGGCAGAGTTTAAGTATATTCATGTGACTGAATATAAAAATACAGCTATTCATCATCACATGATTATAAATAATCTGCCATATGCAAATGTAACAGGATGGGTTAAAAAATACTGGGAGTATGGAAATCCTAAGTTCACAATCTTAGATGATACCGGAAATTATCAGAGGCTGGCAGATTATCTGATAAAGGAGACTTCAAAGACTTTCAGAGAAAATGACAGTGGCCATAAACAAAGATATTCATGTAGCAGAAATCTTGTACATCCTGAGCCTGTGACGGAAATTATTCATGCGGAAAAATGGAGAAGAGAACCAAAGGCGATAAAAGGTTATTATATAGTGCCTGACAGCGTTAATAATGGCATATCTAATTTCGATGGGTACCCATTTCAAAATTACATCATGGTTTCGCTCGATGCCGGGATGCCGGAAGGTCTTAACAAAGAGCAGAGGGACAGATGGCGGCGGCAAAAGGCAGAGTGGGAACTATATAAAAAATAGGTGGTTTGAAATGCCATTTTCGTTTAGAAAATACTAATGCTGAGAGGTGTTTTATACAAATAAAGCGGTTAAAATGTCTGTTTACTCAGTAAATACTAATGGTGAGGTGATTTTTTGAGGGTAATTATTTATATAAAAGTTGAGTGTCACGGAAATCCAGCTGGACATGCGGAAATGATTATATATCTTACATATAAGTCAAATGTATCAAAAGTGAAGATTGTTAAGGAAGATGTTACAAAAAATGCTATGTGTATCATAGCGGTTATTGAAGCACTGAAAAGGCTGTTAAAGTCATGTGATGTGCAGATATATCTTGATAGTGATTATGTCATAAATGCTATGACGCATATACATCAATGGAAAGCGAACAGCTGGAAACGTGCAGGAATGAGAGAAGTCAAAAACAAAGCGTTGTGGCAGCAGTTAGACATGCTGGCGCAAATTCATAAGGTGAAAATATCAAAATTTGGAGAGAGTCAGGAAAAGAGGTGGGAAGAATTATGCGGAGCATAGTGCAGAAAGATAGCACAAAGTGTTTTTTGTGTGGTGAGCCTGAACACTATAAAAATGGAATATATGACAGGCTTGAGGAACATCATATATTCTTCGGAACAGCAAACAGAAAGAAGTCTGAAAAGTGGGGCATGAAAGTGTATTTGCATGGTGTTGAGTGTCACCGATGTGGAAATAAAGCGGTACATAAGAACAGAAATGTTGATTTGAAATTAAAGCAGATGGCACAAATGCGATTTGAACAGATTCAAGGCTCAAGAGAATTGTTCAGAAAAGAATTTGGCAAGAGCTGGCTTTAAAAACAGGAGGATAAAACAGTGAAGAAAATCATATCAATTATAAATTTAAAAGGCGGAGTGGCAAAGACCACCACAGCGGTTAATTTCGCTTATGAGCTTGCTGTTAGAGGTAACAGGGTGCTTGCGGTGGATAATGATAAGCAGGGTAATTTATCAAAAGCATTTAGATGCTATGACCCGTCAGAGCAGTATACAGTTGCATATCTTATGACAGAAAAGGATGCAGATGTGTCAAAAGCAGTTGCTAAAACAGAGTATGAAAATATTGATATTATTCCGGCGAATATGAACCTTGCAATTGCAAATATGTCTGTAATGCTGGATATGTCACGACAACAGCAAGCAAGGCTTCATAAAGCTTTTGCAGATGGTGGTATATATGAAAAATACGATTACATAGTTATTGATAATGCACCGGATATGAACATATCAATAATCAATGCATTAACTATAAGCACAGATGTTATTGTGCCGCTGATAATCGACCAATACAGCATGGATGGTCTTGACATACTTATGGGGCAGTTGCAACAGGTTAAAGAGGATTTTAATGAGGGAATAAACTTTGATGGCTGCCTTGTTACACAATGGCAAAAGAATGATGTGAACACTGGGGGATTGGACGTTATGAAAAAGAGTTATCCGGTGTTTGATATAAAGATAAGGCGCACAAATGCAAAAGTGCAGGAAAGCACATTTGCTAAGATTCCGCTTATTGAATATTCAAGAAGATGTGGTGCTTCAATTGATTACAGAAAGTTTGTGGACGAGTGGCTTAGGAGGTTTGCAAAATGAGTAACAGACGTGCGTTTATAAGAAGAGAGCGGTTAGAAAGGGAAAAGGCTTCTAAAAGGAATACAACACAGGGAAAAATGGAAAGAGCAAAATTTGACGGAAAAACAGAGGGCAGAAAAGCGGCTGTCGGTGTTGTGATGGAAGTCCTGTATAACAAATGGAATTTTTCAAGCAACAAGGTTAATGAAGTTTTAGAGCGTGTCGGACAGGAATCGGCACGACTTGAAAGAGAGGGAACACGATTTGTTGTAACCTGGTATGCAGATAAAATTGTAAACAAGATTAAAGACGTTCGTCCGCCTGTTCCGGGTGGGGATGCATTTGAAACTATTAAATTTGTATCAAAAAATGAAATGTATATTACAGCTGTTGCAATTATGCTGACAGTGTTAAATGAATTATATGACTTTAGCACAAACAAGAAAGAAACTGGCAGGCTTGATTATATTATAAATTACAGTGTGAATAAATACATTGAAATGACCTTGGATTACAAAGTTAAGACGGGAGAGTATTACATGAACAGAATGAGGAAAAGAACAGGATACAAGATTTACTAGGAGGTGGCAGCAGTTGGCAGGATTTGACATAACATGCTTTATGAGTGACGAAAGTAAAAAGGGAATTAAGGACACATTTAAGCTTGAAAAAGTGTCTGTGAGGAAGATGAAGCCATCTGAAAACAACTTTTATTCTATTGATGAGGAAGAAATCACAAGACTTGCGAGAACGATTGAGCTTGTAGGTTTACAGCAAAATTTTGTCGTGAAGAAAATACCTGGGACAGATGAATATGAAGTTATAGCTGGGCATAAAAGGCGGCTGGCAGTGCTTAAACTTCTTGACGAGGGTAAGGAAGAGTTTGAAATGCAGCCATGTAAGGTTATTTATACGGATGATGACATTAAAAATGAACTTACCTTGATTTTCACGAACTCTACCCAGCGTATAAGAACGGATGCGGAAATGATGAAAGAGGTTGAAGAAACGGACAAGCTTTTAAAAGAGCTAAGGGAAACTCAGAAGATTGAAGGGAGGACGGATGAGATTATTGCTCAGCTAATTGGCAGCAGTAAGTCACAGGTCGCAAGATTAAAGAAAATCAATAATAAACTGATTGAGCCTCTTAAAAGCGAATATGAAGCCGGGAATATCAGTACAGCGGCAGCAGATAAAACAGCATCATTGCCTGTTGAAAAACAGAAAGAAGTTTTGAAAACATATGAAAATACAGGAGAGCTTAAAGCGGATGATATTTTACCGGGTCAGATGGATGTGAATGACTTTCCAGATATGGTACCGGAAAGCTTGAAAGATGAAATACAAAAAGATACAACCAGCCTTATCGTTAACGGTGTTATAAATCCTAATAAGGATTATAAGGGTATTACAGCAGATATTATTGTGGAAAGTTTAAAGGATAAGGATTTCTTTGATAAAGAATTTTTTAGAAAAATTTATGATGCAGTGAAGAAGAAAACTGCAGAGCCAAATGTGACGCAGTATAAAATATGTAATTGCTTTGCGGATATAGATGGTTGTTTGCAAGAATTTGATTATAACGGCAGCAGTATAGAAGTTCTTCATACCGGGCAAAGTGCACGATTTATAACAGATAATCAGGATTCGATTTTGCCCTATGTGGAAATTGCAGAAGTAGCAGAAGCAATGATTTATACAAAGATAGTAGATATTAACGATGTTATACGTGAAAATACATCGAAGCAGTATGAAAGCAAGAATGAATTAAGTAAAGAGATTTCATCGTTAAAACTTGATTTAGATAAATATTATGAATATCTGACGGATATAGAAAAAAGGACTATTCAGGATATATTGACGGCGGCAGCAGAGCGAGGGGGTGGGCGATTGTGAAAAAAATGTTGATAAAGGCACTCAGTATTAGTATTTCCTGGATGCCAAGTGTGTTGATAATTTGTGCAGCAATCTGTTTGATAGCAGGTTTGTTTGCAATTGCATGGATAAGTATATCAACAGGTCTTAGATTGATAGTTACAGCGGTTGATTTTGCTGTTTTAGCATTTTTAGTTGATTTTATAGGAGGTAAACATGGGAAAGAAGAAAAATAAAGGAACAGTGGACGAGACAGTGGTTAATATAGATTTTCCACGCACACAGTTTCGCCAGGTTAAACAGATGGATCATATGACGATGAAACGTTTCCTTGAAAATGTCTACATGCAGGGATATGACAAGGCGGCAGAAAGAACAAAAGATGTAAAAGATGATATAAAGCCAGACAAGATACTGACGGACATATCAAAGATAAAAGGAATAGGTGATAAGAAGCTGGCAGAGATAGCGAAGATAGTCAATAGCTATTTAGGAGGTGCAGAGATTGAGAGCAATATTTAGTGAGGTAAGTGCAGATAAAAAAGAAAAGACTTTTGTACTTGATACCAAATGTAGCAGAGAAGTGTGCAAGGTTAAAAATGTAAATGGTGCTGTTACAGGAACAATGTATATATCAGAAAAGGGCAGGCTATTCATACAAGATGCAGTTACAAAAGAGTTGAAATATTCAATAGCAGAACATAAAGCAAATAAAACGCTTTTAGCAAGGCTACATCCGGATAAGTATGAAGAAATCTATGGAAAGGTTGAGGAGGGATAAAGTGGCGCAGGAGATTAACAAAGAGGTTTTAAACATTATCACAGAGACAGCAAGTCAAACGGCAGCAGCAACAGTTGACAAAGCTATAGAAAAGATGTCCTCATTCAGCTGGATAGAGAGAATAAAAGCAATATCAAATGACTATTTTACCAGTACAGAAAAATTGTTGTATGCATATCCTGCTTTAAAGACACACATTCAGAATGAAGATGAATATTTTGCAATGGCTTTTCATGGGACATCAGGTAGCATAGTAAAATTTTCAAAATATAAGGTTGCAAAACCGGAGGAAGAACAGATATTAAAGGATAGGAAAGAGAGTTATAACCGTTCTAAGAGTGATTTAGAAAAGATTGAGAAAGCACTTGACAGCATAAAGAATGAAAAGGGTTATGAGATAATAAGTCTCAGATATTTTGTGAATAAAAGGGATGGAAATACAAGAACCTGGCAGGAAGTTGCGGAAGAAATTGGTAAGTTAGATAAATATCCGGATAATATAGCGGAGAGCACAATCAGAAAATATAAAAATCGCTTAGTAAGAAAAATAGGAGTTGTTCTGTTTGGTTCGGATGCAGGAAAATAGTTGCCCCAACTTGGGGCAGCAGTAAATAATGCACCTTTAGCAACATAGCTGTAAAGCGTATCACACAAAAATAAACAATGGTGGTTGGTGCGCCACCGGGAAGGAGCAAATATGTTAAGTAAAATTTTAGATAGATTTACATATGTGAAAGATTTAAAAGTAAAGATAAGGCAGCTTGAAGCAACAAGCCATACACTTATGACACAAAAGGGCGAAGCGGTCAGAAACGAGAAGGAGTGTAAAGAAAAGTATATGGTTCTTAAGAATGAATTTAAAGAAATTGAAGCCGGATTTATAAGTATGTTAGAAGAACCGCACATGATTTATAACAATTTACAGTCGGATGGTAAAAAGGTGTGCATAGCAGGAGATAAACTGGAAGAACTGAAAAGAACAAAGTCAATAAGGTTTAACAAGATGGCAGGACAGAATGTGTTTGAATTTAAGACAGTGCTGAGAGGAAAGGGAGATAAAGGTGAAAAGAGAGGCGGAGAAAGAGATTATTAACACCATTGGAGACCTCAGTGGTAGTTACACGCCGTATGTAATATTTACGGATTGGGTAAAAATGACAGCGCTTGCTATCCAGAACTCATGTTGTGCAATGCATGACAAAATATGGCGGACAAGAGAAAAAGCATATATGGATACTATAAAAAAATATAATAGCCGGGAGATAGAATTATTTTGTAAGATGCAGGGATTGTTATGGCAGTCATTTCAAGAGCATGGAATATATGATTATTTAGGAGAAATTTATATGCGTTCAGGGGCTGGCAGTAAATCGACAGGACAGTTTTTCACACCATTTCATATTTCGGAACTATGTGCAAAGGTAAGACTTAAAAGTGTGGAAAAAGAAGAAAAGATAAAAATGCTTGAGCCAAGTGCCGGAGGTGGTGGGTTGATTTTGGCAACTGCAAAAGTTCTTTATGACAATGGAATAAATTATCAAAAATATCTTGATGTTGTAGCACGAGATTTAGATTGGAATGGTGTGTATATGACATATATACAATTATCCATGATAGGAATTAAGGCGGTAGTTATCCAAGGTGACGCATTGGCAAAATCTGAAAGAAATTGCAATGTGGAAAGGATGTTGGTAACTCCGGCTAAGATAGGAGCAATATTATGACAGATAGGGAACAGTTATTTGATGATATATGTGTATTGATTACGGATGATGATTTAAGAAACAGGTTGTATATAATGCTGGATAAGTATGAAATAACGCAAAGAGAAACAGGTATAGCTCTTTTGCAAGAGGATAGAAATGAATATCTGTTAAAAAAATTTATAATTGGAAAAACTGTAAAAGGTTGCACAAAACGTACTTTACAGTTTTACAGTTATACAATCAATTTTGTTCTTAATTATATTGAAAAAACAGTTGATGATATTACGTCAGAAGACATTCGACTGTATATGGCTAAAAGACTTTATCATGATAAAGTAACTAAGACTTCGGTCGGCAATGAAATCAGAGCTATGAGTAGCTTTTTTAGTTATATTTTTAATGAAGAGTTGATTGACAAGAACCCAATGCAACGAATTGAGAAAATAAAAAAAGAAAAAACAAAGAAAGAAGCATTTACAGAATTGGAGCTTGAAAAAATGAGAGCGGAGCTGAAAACTAATAGAGAAAAAGCTATTTTTGAGGTACTTCTGTCTACAGGTTGCAGGGTGGCGGAATTGGTTAATATAAAAACAGCAGAAATAAATGGTGAGGAGATACTTGTTCATGGAAAAGGAGAAAAGGACAGAACAGTTTATTTAAATGCAAAAGCACAGTGGGCATTGAATGAGTATCTTAGTGAGAGAAGTGATTCCAGTCCTTATTTGTTTCCGGGAGGATACTATGAGAAACAAATTTTACGTCAAAAGAGAGGCAACAAAAGAATAAAATTAAAAGAATGGTATAAGGATTCGGATCTAATAGATGAATCTAAACACATTGATCCGGGGACTATAGAAAGTACGATTAGGAATATAGGGAAAAAAGCAGGTGTACAGGCACACCCGCATAAATTCAGAAGAACATGTGCAACTTTTGCACTTCGCCGGGGAATGCCTATAGAGTATGTAAGCAAAATGCTGGGACATGAGGCAATAAGCACAACTCAGATATATCTTGATTTATCAGAGCAGGACTTAAAAACAGCACATAGGAAATATGTTATTTGACGGAGGAAAAAGAATGATTGACGAGAAAATACTTATAAAAGTTTTTGAAAATAGGATTGATACATTTTTAAAACAGCATCCGGAACAGAAAGATTGTGCAGCAGTGCAGGGACAGAAAGAAACTATTCAGTTGATTGAAGCGGAGGCAAAAAGACAGGAAGCAGAATTGCGAAAGTGTATGCTTAGCTTAGAAAGTAAGCTGTTGGGAAAACTGAATGATATGAAAGATTCAAAAGAAGATTTTTGTGATAAGCAGGGCGGTAAATGTGAATTATATGAAAGTTGTTTTAAATGTGCTGTTGCAGGAATAGTTGATGTAGTCAAAAGGCTGGAAGAGGAAGCAGAGTATTCGAGTGCAGATTTTGACGGATATGTAAAAGAGGTTGCACCGTATTTGGATGCTGAGTATGATGATATTTTTTATGCTGGGCTAAAGCGGGCTATTATGGTAATCAGGGCGGCTTGCAGAGAGAAGATGGGAGAGAAAGATGTGTGTGGCAGAGAGAATGCCGAATATTACAAGGAATGGGATAGGAGCAGATGAAAATGGACAGTTAGCATTTGCATAGGAAAGGAGAAATTATGGAAGATAGGTATTTATATAAGGCGAAAAGTATTTATAGTGAGGAATGGGTACAAGGATATTATGCATTCATAAACAATCATCATTACATATATTCTGGTTCTTTATATAACGGTGGTTTATATGTTGTTCCTGAAAAATTTGAAATCAATATTGACACTTTATGTGCTTGCACAGGCTTAAAGGATAAACGTGGTAATCTGATTTGGGAGAATGATATTGTAAAAGCCTTATTTAGTGATGTTTACGCAAAAATCAAATACGGCAGTTATCGGAGTTGCTTTGATAGCACAAAGAACGAACATGTCGGATTTTATGTGGATTGGTTTGGTAGATATGCTAAAAGCCGCAGAAAAGATCTGGGATATTGGATAAATATGGTTGATGCAGAAATTGTCGGCAATATATTTGACAATCCGGAGTTGTTAGAAAGTGAGGAATGACATGGATAAGCAGATAGACGAGGGTTTGGTTCTTCGATATACAAAATTGGAGGTATAAAATGCTGACATTGCCTATAAAGAAAAGGTGGTTTGATATGATTCTATCGGGAGAAAAGAAAGAAGAATATCGAGATATTACACCATATTATGAAACAAGGTTTAAAAATTTATGGGGTGATAGATACATGGGCAAGAGAAAGATTATGTTTAGAAATGGATATTCAATACATAGTCCATCTTTTGTTGTAGAATGTGAGTTGAGAGTTGGAAATGGTCGTTCTGAATGGGGAGCCGAAGAAGGAAAAGATTACTACATTCTCAGAATCTGTAGGATATTAAAGTAAATATGAGGAAAAAACATGGTACGAGCAATGCTTACCGATTGGCTTGAATGGCTTCAATCAGAAGCGGAATAGGAGAGGACAAAGATATGTATTGTAACGGAACATGCAAATATTTAAACGAACGTAAACACAAATGTGAGCTGACAGGGGAAAAGCTAAGTCACATGAAACAAGCCGGAAGTTTATCTTTCGCAGTTCATGAGCATAGGGAAATTTGCAAATTTGACAATCCAGAATTATTAGAAATTGTCATAGAGGAAATTGTGGAGCAGCTAAAAAAACATAAAAATTTAATGAGGTGATAATATGTTGAAGCCGACTTGCAAGGCTAAAGAATTTGAAAAATATGGTTTTAAACGCTGTAAAGGAATTAGCAAGGAAAGCGAATGTTACTATTTGTGTATTGCAAGAGGGTCTAAGATGCTTTTTGTAAGCAATGTTTGTTTTGCAGTAAATGAATGGAACGCTGATGATACAAGAATACATAAAAAAGCAAATTGTAAATACAGAGACAATAGAGAAGCGTTAGATATTGTTTACGATTTAATTAAAGCAGGCATGTTGACCAGGTAAAGGAAAGGATAAAATAATGAATTCATATGAAAAGATAATTAACATCATGCGTAATCAAGGAGCGGTAAAGAATCCGATAGGTTTACAACTTGCAGAAATGACAGATGCAACAAGTTGTAATATTGGCGAACTACACTTAGAAGCAGATGATTTGCTTATATCACAGCATTTAACAGATTATGAGATAAAGATAGATGTTGAAGATAAAGGTGAATTAAATTCGATAACAACAACAGTTGCACAACACAAACATGATATAGATACCTTTACAAGCACAGGAACAAAAATAAAGGTACGTGGAAAACTTAAAAAAGGTGACATTGTGCTTATACAAAGAATGAGTGACGAAAAATATATGATTATTGAGAAAGTGCTGGAGGCAGCAGATGAAAGTTAAAACAGTTGAAGTAGTAAGTGTAGATTCGATTATATATTTTTTACTTGAGTATAAAGAAGATATAATTGAAGCATTAGAAGATGATGACAGCGTGGCTTTGGAGGATATGATAAACATAAATGTACCAGTGTTAAAGTGTAGAATATCCGGAAAATAAGGTGTGCTATTTTCGTGCTGTACATGTGCTATTAACTATGTTATTATTTTTACAATGCAAAAAGTAAAGTTAAACTAGGCGGTCGAAAGACCGTCTTTTTTTGTAGGAGTTAAGAACATGGCATTAAAAAAGTTTTGTGCGCATTGCGGCTGTAACAGGCTGATTGATTGTACCGAAAGATATTGTGGTGTGCATAAGAAAAGAGACAAGGCTGAGAGCGATAAGCAATATGACAAGAGCCAACGCAATAAAGAAGCGAAAGCTTTTTATAATTCAACGGCATGGAAACAGAAGAGGCAGCAGATTCTTATTAGAGACAAGGGAATAGACGTGTATGTGTACATGACAG
>ERZ773269.1781-NODE-1781-length-18552-cov-6.285668_pt1 | contig 18552 bp, 12 predicted proteins | sample MGYA00511958_ERZ773269 | MGnify/ENA primary metagenome ERZ773269 (study PRJEB29015, sample SAMEA2737761) | human gut metagenome | biome: human gut; feature: human-associated habitat; material: faeces | place: China | collected 2012 ... | reverse complement strand
ATAAAATCTTTTCCAATGCCATGGTTGATCTCGCTTTCATTCATTAAATATCTTTCAGTAAACGCTTACATTATAACATAAAAGCGTATGCATCGACAGACGCATACGCTTTAATTACCTATTTATTCGCAATTACTTCAATTTCAATGCGAGCGTTCTTTGGCAACGTTGCCACAGCAACTGCTGAACGAGCTGGGAATGCATCGACGTCGCTAAAGTAGTCGGCGTACAACTCATTTACTGGCGCAAAATCAGCCATATCAGCCAAGTAAACACTCACCTTCACGATATCCGCACGCGTCATATCAGCCGCAGCCAGCAAGCCATCAATGTTCTTAAAGACTTGCGTTGCTTGATCCAAGGTCGTCTCGCCGGCAAACTCACCTGTACTAGGAATCAAACCAACTTGGCCTGAAGCGTACAACGTTCCGTTTGTCAAAACAGCTTGTGAGTATGGGCCAATTGCAGCCGGCGCATTCGTTGTTGTAATAATTTGCTTTGTCATTTTTATATCCCCTACAAATTTAATATCGTCAGTATACGCGCAAAAATCGCTAGCAGAATTAAAAAAGGACCTACCCGAAAAGGTAGATCCCAAAACTGTTATTCAGCCTTAAACTTACGACGCTCTTGTACACGAGATACAATCACTGACGCAATAATTGATAGTGTTAACAAGCCAACGATAACAGTCAATGACACCACGTTTGAAATGTGGAAGTGCCAATCGAATGCCTTCGCTGATTCGTTCAAGACCATCTTCACCCCAATAAAGGCCAAGATGACCGCCAATGCGTACTTGATGTAACGGAACATTGGCAAAATACCAGACAAAGCAAAGTACAATGAACGCAATCCCATAATCGCAAAGATGTTTGACGTCACAACGATAAACGTATCTTGCGTAACGGCCAAAACGGCTGGAATTGAGTCAACAGCAAATAGCAAATCTGATGCTTCAATGAACAACAAGGCCAACAAGAATTGCGTTGCGTAACGCTTTCCATTTTCCTTAACCAAGAAATGCGGTTCAGCCACATCTTCCTTCAATGGCAAAATCTTACGCAAACTCTTGATAATGAAACTATCGTTCAAATCTTGCGCTTCTTCCTTTTCGAAGAGCATCTTCACACCAGTGACAATCAAGAACGCACCGAAGATGTACATCAACCAGGCGAAATGGTGTAGCAAGGCTGCCCCACCAAAAATGAAAATCACACGCATCACTAAGGCACCAAAGACACCCCAGAATAGCAAACGGTGTTGATACTTCAATTCAATACCGAAGAAACCAAATACCAAAATGAAGATAAACAAGTTATCAATACTCAATGACTTTTCAAGCAAGTATGCCGTCACGAAATCAAGCGCATGATCACCGCCTGTGAAGAACCAAAGGCCTCCTGCAAAAATGAAGGCAAGCCCAATCCAAAAGGCACTCCACAACAATGATTCTTTCATGGTTGGTGCCTCATTATTTTTGTGGAAGACACCCAAATCAAGTGCCAACATCACCAAAACAAAGGCGAAGAAACCAATCCAATAACCTATACCAACTTCCATGTATTTCTCAACTTTCTTATAAATAGATACGTCTCGGGCCACCAATTTGGTCCGCGATGACTATAAGACTATTCTAACCGAATATTAATCGTAATACTATTACTAACTTTTGTTTTGTTGGTTTCACGTTGGTAAACAAAAACACCCGCCCTAGGGTAAAGGCGAGTGTTTTATAAAAGAAAGAAAGTGGGTCTTTCAGACTTTTTTATAAAGAGAGAAGTAGATAACTTTAGTTTCTGTTTTGGCTAGTGTTCATGTTCTCAATGCTAGGCATTAGAGAATCTAACCTGACGCTGCTAAAGCATCACAACATTGTGTTGCAAGAATATTATGTCATACCGGCAGCAATCGCCAGCATACTCTTTTTTGAAATCTGTAAAATATTTGAGACGACTACAGAATCGACGTTTTGTTTAGCTTGGAAATACTAATCTCCCCCAAGCGTTGCTCAAACTGGTGCCATTGGCGACTCGTTGGCAATGCCGTCCACTCAAACTTATTTCGTGGCTCAACGTTAGCTTGGAAGTTTGAAATCACCAAGTCGGCGTTTTTAGTCGTATTTTCCGTAAAAACAATCTCATAACGCGAAACTGACTTGATCATTTCTTGCAACACGCGATTAGCGCTAGGATATTGTTGCATATTCACATTCACCACAATTGGCTTGAACATCTTATCAAACGCCAAATCGTTCAAGAATGTCACAACCAATTTGTCATACAGGAAATTATCTGAAAGGTTCGTAATGCCCATATCTTGTCGGAAAATTTTCATCGCTGCATTTGTAAACTCATGCACAACTGGATACAACGTTGCGACATCAATTGAACTAAAACGTTCCGGAATAAACAAATCATCGCTGTCACCAAACGAACGAATAATCGTTGCAAATAGATGGCGGCGCAGATTAGCTAATTCTTCCTCCTCCAGTTCGGTGTTGAAGCAATCGAAATACAAGTTCTCCAACTTAAAGATAAAGTCATTCAAACGCTTTTTCACGCGCTTGGTCACATTCGTCATCCAATCCGTGTCAATGCGAATGTTGTTTAAGTACAAAATATAAAGTAACTGCACGCTTTCTTCCTTAGCATTGGTCATGCTAATACCTTGGCGTTCAAGCATGGCTTGCCATTCTGTAATCAACCATTGTGCGCGATCATCAAGTTCATCAAAATTAACAAGTGTTTCGCGAACTGGCGCACTATTAATAAAGTGGCCTAGTCGGGCACGTACCAATGAAATCGCTAAAAATTGCTGAATAACCAGCGAACGCGAATTGGTTAGCGCTGATGCATTAATGCGCAAATCCTTGAAAATTGGTTCTCGCGCCACGATGTCACGAATTTTGTCCGTTTGGGTCACCACATCCCAGCGCATCATGATATGGAACAACATTGAGCGCAAATACATTTCGTTCCCTTCGAAATGATAATTTGGCGTAATCGTCAAATTATACTTGGCCAAACGTTCATTCAAAGTTTGCTTAATATTACTTACCGTTCCAGCGGAAATCGCATGTTGCAGCGCGAAGTGTTCATATGACTTCATCGTTTCATTCAACACATCTAACGTAAATTGCCAATACACTGAATTTTTAATGTAATAGCTAATGATGCCATCAACATTACCTAAATAACGATCGTCTAAATAAATTGTTTTCGAATCATCTGAAATAAGTAGCGTATCATCCGTCGTTGCCATAACGACTTGAATATCCCCATTTAATGCCCGTGCATTTTCAAGTACCTTGTACTTTGACCAATCCAAACGGTCCATCAATTCCGACACCGGCAAAATCATTTCATCTGAATTCGCAAGTTCGGTTAACAGCGTCACCTTTTCTTGTTCTTTTTTATCTAGCATCCATAAATCAACAACCATACCCCTTATTCCTCCACTGAATAATAGTAATTGAAAATTTATTATTTAGAATTTAACGTTTTTTCAAAAATAAAATAGTTTTGCCGAAATTCTGGTGCTTAAACCAAAATAGTGGCACAACCGCTTGGGTTGCACCACTATTGCATACGTCATTTTAGAATAAGTCTGTTTTTCCGGTTTTATCCGTCATCTTTGATCTTTGCAGTTCGATTAGGCTTCGTTGTAATTGCGTAATCTGTTTTGTATTTGGGAAATCCTGCCAGTTGAATCGATTATTCATATTAGCAGTTGGTCCGATGACATCCGAAATAACGATGTCGGCAATCTTTAAATCATCCACAAATTGCACGTTTATCTTTAAGAATCCCGAAACCAGTCGCTTCAACATCAATTCAAGATTAGGACGCGTGCGGATATCAATTAAGACATTTACTGGTGACCATAATAACGTCAAACTAACATTTGAAAATAACATCATGAAGATTGGCGCATAAAAAAGATTTTTCATCATTTCTAAATCGATTGCCATTGATTGCTGCCATTCAGAAATGATTTCGTCCGTAATTTTCGCCGTCGTTGGCGCCATAAGGATTGCATTATCAATTCGAACTGGGTTACCCAGCAATAACTCATTATGTGCTCTGTAAACCTCGACGAGTATCAACGGTGCCAAGACGTCTCGAGACAGTACCTCTTTGGTTCCTTCTGGCATAGGTGCTTGTGTATGTGAATCAAACACCCGCATCACCACCTGCCACAAATCCGCAACATTTTGAACAATGGGTTCTGCTAAATCGGTTTGCCAAGGTAGTCGTCCGCCTAGTCCAACAACATACAGTGCTAGATAGAACCCTTGAACCTGCGCCCAGACATCCGCTTCTTCGTCTAAAAGATTAATTGCTTTGAACTTCTGGACTAGCTGCGTCAAGATTAGTTGCGTACGTTGCGACAGATCTTGCCAAGGTCGCAGAATATAGCTGGTTAACGTTTCACCACCACGGTGTCCGTGACGTTCTCGGGTGAGTGATACTAACAAATACACTTTCAAAAAATGCCACTCTGATGAAGATAGCTTGCCATTGTCTTCAAAAATCAGCTTATTCAAGAGTGCGTGGCAATTCTGAACCGTAATGCTCAACGCTTGATCAAATCGCATTTTACGTCCGCCATAGAAACGGGCATATATTTGAATGAATATCAATCGGACTGATAATTCTGTATCCCCTTCAAGGGTGTTTTGTGGCGTAATATGCACGCCATATTTGAGGAGCAGCTGTTCTAACTCTTTCTTATGATTACCTACCGTACCCACAGAGACCGACTTTTCGGCTGCGTAACGCTCATAGTTAATCATGCGTTCATTAAACATATCAACCAACATCTGCCACTTCAATGACTGTGATAAAAGCTCGTGCTTCAAGTCATCTAAATTGATATGCCGATACTTCGAGACAACCACAACGCGATTATGATCAATCAATTGAATTGCATGCTCACCTTCCGCATCAACACCATACAACTCAAGCAAGTGTTGCGCCAATAATTCGACAGTACGGCGAACTTTGTATCCCGACCAATCAAATTCGGTTTCTAACTCTGTTACAAATATTTTGTCGTTATTGTTTTTGACAATAAATGACGCTAACGCAATTTCATCATTGTCTGCCTTGTCGAGTAACCAGTCGACTTCGTAACCCATTAACATTTCTCTTACCCTAACCAAAACGCCTCGTTAATCCCACATATCAGAGGCTTATTTATAATCCCACAAAAAACAAAGAGGACCTATCGAAATAAGTCCTCTTTAAACATTGTACACCATACTATGACGAAAAATACAAAACAATTACACTCTGTATGTTCAATTAATTTTATTTATCTTCCAATCATATTTTTAATGAACAAATCCACGCCATTTGTTCATTAGTCCCAAAAAAGCGACCAGTAAACTGATCGCTTTTCTGACTTACTTTATCAAAATTCTACTTGCGCTTCTGAACAAATCCAAAAGTTAGAAGGCTCGCAATTACTGCAAGTGCTACTAACAAGGCGTTCTCGTCTTGATTACCCTTCGCTGCTGTATCTGGAAGTGACACAGTGTTTGAAGTAGCTACTGAATTCTTTGCCTTTGCATTATCATCAGCTCGCGTGATAACAACAGAAGAACCACTTGTAGCACCTAGCTTAGTAGGCGTGTTCGTCACTGCCTTGCCCACGCGGGTTGTATTGTCGCCTGTTACAACAGATGTTGGTACGTTAACTGGTCCATTTGGCACTACCACTGGTGTAGCGTAAACCGGCTCATTTGGTACCATCGCCGTTACTACTCGTATTGGCTCGTTTGGCACCATAGCGGTTGCGGTTTTGTTCTTCAAGTGAATGTTTACGATTTGATCAACCGTATCATCATCATCAAATGAACCTGGAACCGTATCCACTGAAACGACATCATAACCTTGCTCGATGTAGGCATCCGCAATTGCTTGCAAGTCAGCTTGACCCTTAGTCAAAGCTGCATCTGTGTCACCCGAATCAAACAACACGTTCGTTGCTAGGTTCTCACCCGTCGTATCATTAATGACATTGTAAACAACATTTTGCTTATCAGCACCATACTTGATAACCGTGTCCGTGGTAGGGTCACTTGGCACAGCCGGTGGGTTGTATCCCTTTGATGGATCTTGTGGGTCAACCGGCGTTAATGGCTTACCATCTGGTCCAACCGGTGTATAACCCGGTACATGTGGCATCACTGGCACATCAGTACCTGGCTTACTTGGGTCAGTTGGATCGTTTGGATATGGCACTGATGGCGTTGAACCATCTGGCAATTCAGGTACGTATGAACCTAGCTTGCTGTATGTGACCGTCTCCTCAACGTTCTTGCTTGCTGACGTCAATCCATCAACTTCTGCTACGTTGGCCTTATCCGCAACGTATCCCGTGATTACTGGTGAAACCTTCGTATCGAATGAGTTATCACCGTTGACTGCCGTCCAATCAGTGTACGTTACAACGTCAGTAGCTTCGTCAATTATTCCAGTACGGGTAAATTCAACAGTATCCGTTACATCAGGTGCTACAGTTGTACCGTCCTGGTACACATAATGTACGATTTCAGTTACCTTCACATCAAGTTGATTCTCAACAGTTACCGGCTTCATCGTGTGCGTTAAGTGAATGTTAACTACTTGATCAGTGTCATCATCGTTATCAAACGTTGCTGGAACATCATCCACTAGCACGACGTTGTAGCCTTGCTTTACAAAGTCGTTGGCGATAGTTTGTAGGTCAGCCTTGGTCTTCTTTAGCTCACCTGCCGTCACGCCTTCATCAAACAACTTCTTTGACACAAGCGTCTCACCAGTTGTGTCATCGATGACGTTGTAAACCACCTTTTGATCGTCAGCCGTGTAAGTCACGGTTTTAGTGACGTCTTCATGATCAGCCGTCAATCCAGTGAAAGCTGGTACGTCGCCACTTGCTGTGTACCCTGCGATTACTGGTGACTCCACGGCATCGAATGTCGTGTCATTGTCGTCAGCCGTCCATTCGCCGTAGGCGATGAATTTACCAGTTACCGCGTCAACGGTTGCCGTGCGACTGAATGACACCTTATCCGTCTTATCATCCGCTGCGGTTCCGCCCTTAGCGTAGACATAATGAATCGTCTCATTAACCGTCTTCGTCAACTTATCCTTAATAACCTCATTTGGCCACTTTGGACTCTTTGGATCTTCAGGATTAATTGGTTGATCTGGCACACCAGGTGTCTTTGGATCAACTGTGTCCACACGGTGCTTCAAGTGAACGTCTACGACTTGGTCGGTTTTATCATCATTGTCAAACACGCCTGGCACGTCGCCGACTGAAACAATATCATACCCTTGCTTTACAAAGTCGTTGGCGATAGTTTGTAGGTCAGCCTTGGTCTTCTTTAGCTCACCTGCCGTCACGCCTTCATCAAACAACTTCTTTGACACAAGCGTCTCACCAGTTGTGTCATCGATGACGTTGTAAACCACCTTTTGATCGTCAGCCGTGTAAGTTACGGTTTCATTAATGTCTTCATGGTCAGCTGTCAATCCAGTGAAAGCTGGTACGTCGCCATTTGCTGTGTAACCAGCGATTACTGGTGACGTCACGGCATCGAATGTCGTGTCATTGTCGTCAGCCGTCCACTCGCCGTAGGCGATGAACTTACCAGTTACCGCGTCAACGGTTGCCGTGCGGCTGAATGACACAGCATCCTTCTTATCATCCGCTGCAGTTCCACCCTTAGCGTAGACATAATGAATCGTTTCATTAACCGTCTTCGTCAGCTTATCCTTAGTAACCTCATTTGGCCACTTTGGACTATTTGGATCTTCTGGATTAATTGGTTGATCTGGCACACCAGGTGTCTTTGGATCAACTGTATCCACACGGTGCGTCAAGTGGATGTTAACTACTTGTGGCGTAGTGCCATCGTTGAAAGTAGTTGGCACATCATCAACTGATGCAACAACGTAACCTTGCTTTGCAAATTCATTGGCAATAGTTTGTAAATCAGCCTTCGTCTTAGTCAGTTCACCAGCAGTGACTCCTTCATCAAACACTGCATTTGATACCAAGTTCTTCTGATCGGTGTCATCAATAACGTTGTACTCTACCACTTGTGGATTAGCTTTGTAATAAAAGATTACTGACGTCGTTTCGTTTGCTGGCCCGTACACGCCATCAGCGACTCCATGAACGTAACTAAACGTGTAGCCTGGTATGTCATTTGGTGTCTTGGTGTACCCAACCCCACTTTTTGCTAGGCTCGAATCATCAGGAGCCAAAACATGGCCTTTATCATCAAGGAATGACACCACCAATCGCGCCTGTCCGTTGTAGTCTTGCTTATCAGGCGTCGTAGTGACATCCTTGTCACCCCAATTAGCTAGATTATTTCCGTTTACGTCATACGTATCCAAAGTAGAGGTAACTTCATTCGGCGTGTCGTTACTTGCAAAGTTCACATTAAAGATGTGGGCAATAGCACCGATACCTACTGAATCCTTGCCAGCAGATGCTAGTGCAATATTCGTTTTCAACTGGTTAAGCTGTGCATCGGTCAGAAGTCCTTGGTTATTGCCATCTTTCAAAAACTTAGTGAACTCAACATTGTTAAGCACATCAGCGGTTGAGTAATCCGTGTAGGGGTTCCCAATGTTGTAAGCAACGATATAACTACCATCTTTAAGTTGAACAATAGCGTAAGAACCAACGCCCTTGTTCTTCAATGACTTAGCGATGGCACTCTCCATAGCAGTGACATCGTCTATGCTAGAATCCAAATTAATTTGAATTTCTTTGCCGATGTTTAACGTCACGTCGGCGGCCGAAACAGCACTGGCAACAATATTACCATTCTCATCAATCATCGGAACGTATAAACTCGTGTACGTACGATCAAGTGATACTGAACGTACGGTACCTTGCTCAATCACAATGTGTTGAATTTGAACGATGTCCTGGTTAAATGAACCCGCCTCATCATTCTTCGCGCTCTTTGCGTCACCACTGTATAAGGCACCTAAGTAATTGTTGTCTTGGAATGAACTCTGAACACCGATTTTATCACTCGCAGTATTCAACTTTTGCGTAGCTGATGCACCATTTGTTGCCTTGGGTTGTACCGTAAATTCTAACTTACCCTTAATTGATGAGTTTCCAAAAGTGATTGTTGCAGAACCGGTTTTGTTCATCCAAATCGCAGAGCTTGCTACAGGCGCACTACCACTTGTACCTGAGATAGTTAAATCGCTTGTTGACTCTCCAAACAAGTCCTGTGTCAATTTTATTGAGAAATATCCATCAGCGATGGTATACGTCCCCAAGGCTACATTGCCGTTCATCAACGTCCCTTGGGTCTCACGAACGTCGAACTTTTGTTTTGCAACACCTGCAACGTCTGAAGACATTTCACCTGAAATTGGAATCCGAATCGTATCACCATTCTTATACTTACCACTTTCGTTATGAATGGTTACCGTTACAGAATACCCATTATCTACACGAGCTGTGTTCCATTGATCGGATTGTGTGAAGTTGCCACCATTCGCAATGACTTCACCCTTAGAATTTACCGCACCAGTGATTCTTGCCTCGACCGTTGTTTGAACGTCAGCATCAGTTGCATAATCCCAGGTGTGTGCCGTGTTTGCGTCAGTCGTAGCTTGTTGTCCATTATCTTGCGTAGTATCAGCTACCGGCGCTGTTGTTGATTGCGCTGGTGCTTGAGTTGTAGCTTGTGGTTGAACTGCAGGCTTATCCGTCACTGCTTTATCCGTAGAAACTTCCGTTGTAGCCGCAACAGGCGTCGTAGCTGCCACCGCAGGAGCCGGGTTCGATACCGGCTTAGCAGCTGCTTCTTGATCAGTGCTTTCTGTCGTCGTTGCACCTGTTGTCAACGTTGCAGAAGTTGGCGTCACAACCGCCCCAGTTGCTGCACTAGGGTCTGGTTGCGTTGACACAGCTGTTTTAGCCGGTTCAACTTGTGCATCTGACACTTGATCCGCGCTCACTTGTCCACCAGACATCATTGCTACCCCAGCAAATGCCAATCCGGCGATTAGCCAACGCTTCTTTGCCTTGTATAGCTTGAATCGTTCCTTTCGACTCGTTGCCATATTTACAACTACTCGTTTCATAAACCCATTACCTCTTCCTTCACTCGACGGGTCTAAACCCGTAATATAAAGGTAATGTTAGGTTCGAACGGGCCAATTTGAGCACAGTCTTTTGGAGCCGAAATGAACATATTATCGAACGCATAAAAAAATAGAATGCGACAAAAAATCGCATTCTATCAGTAAAAACATCAGGTATCAACTGGCTTAATCGGCACCACGACTGGATTTCAATAGGCTATCGCAATACCCCATTTTCATAAATACACCTACTAACACTGTTTTCAAACGCAAATACAGGTGAAAGTCCGAAAAACAAATACCAAATTGCTAAAACATTTTCTTCGCCTGCAATTTCATTGCATAAATCGCAGACCTAACACAATATTTTTTATTTTTTCGAATTCTGCTATTTCTTTGCCTGCAACAGCTTTCTTGACCAACCAAGCTTGGCGTCTAACCACCAGCACAAGCCAACTAGCGCGTAGGTGAAGACGGCATCCAAAACAGCGTGTTGGTGCAACAAGAACGTACTTAACGTAATTAACAAGCCAAATACAACACAGATAACACCCAAAACAGATCGGTGTTCACGAAGCGCAACAACACCGAAAAAGACGGCTAAGGCTGCCCAAGTATTGTGATAACTTGGGAATGATCCAAACACATTCACAGATGATGAATCAAGCACTGCAATTTGACTATAAAATGCACTGTCCTTTGACAACACTTGAATTGGCCCGACCAAAAAGTCGTGCGGAATTGTCACCGTTGGCATCACGGCATAAATCACTGTCGAAATCACATACACCAGCGAACTCACCGTGAAGTATTGCCAAAACAGGCGTTCTCGGCCAGCAAACCAGGCCATGACTGGCCACAAAATAATCCAAATAAATGGCAATGGCATATACAGTGCAAAAATCGGCGTGAACCATGGTATGACGCGGTCAATGCCTAACTGCAAATTAACAGCTGAAGCGACACCACCGTGCATGCCACCAGCCCAAGTCGCCACAACAAAGTAGCTAAACGATTCAATCGCCCATACAAACAAAAACAGTCCCACAATCATTGGCCATTTCACGTGCCAAACCTGTTTAAAACTCGTCATGATATTTCCCCCTATCATCTTCATCAAACACAGGTTATCACGGCATTGTGAACAATTATCGAATGGCGCTTTTATATGCAAAAAAGCCAGGCAAATAATTGCCCGGCTTTCATATTAATTAATGATTAGTTTGACTTAACGTCCAGCTCCAAGAAGTTAGCAACCTTAGTAGCTTCGTTAGCAACGGCGTGCAACGTAGCCAAACGGTTGTTCTTAACCGCTTCGTCTTCGACCATGACCATCGTCTCATCGAAGTAAGCTGCAACTGCTGGTTGCAAGTTCAACAAAGCAACCAACTTAGCATCCGTTTCTGCAACTTCAGCAACTGGTGAAACAGCTTCGAACAAAGCCTTTTCAGCATCGTTCTCGAACAACGTCACATCAACAACAGCGTCAGTTGCATTCTTCGTCGTCAAACGCATAACACGCGTCAACGCTTCAACACCTTCACGGAAGTTATCGTCAGCCACGTGAGCTGCCAAAACTTGCGCTGATTCGAACATTTGTGTCGTATCAGCAAAGTCGTTCTTTGTTACGGCGTTGATGATGTCACGACGAACACCATCATCTTGCAACGCCTTCACAACACGGTCCGTCAAGAAGTTCACAACGGCAGCCACATTGTTTTGCAACTCAGCCATCACGTCTTCTGGCAAACCAAACTTAGCAGCATCAGCGTTGATGTCATCAATCAAGTCTGACAAGATACCGTCAATGTCCAACTCCCACTTGTTGTCGGCCAAGATGTTTACAACACCTGAAGCGGCACGACGCAAAGCGTATGGGTCGTTTGAACCTGATGGTACCATACCACCGGCGAAGAATGACAACAAGCTATCCAACTTGTCAGCCAAAGCCAAAACCTTACCCAAATCTGATGCTGGCAATTCACCATCAGCTGAGATTGGCATGTAGTGTTCGCGGATTGCTTGGGCCACGGCAGCATCTTCACCAAACAAGTTGGCGTACTTCTCACCCATGATACCTTGCAATTCGTCGAACTCACCGACCATACCAGTCATCAAATCGAACTTGTAAATCTCACCAGCGCGTGCCAACTTTGTTTGTTGGTCAGCTGAGAAGTTCAAACGGCCGGCGATAATGGCAGCCAAAGCCTTGGCACGGCGCGTGTGTGCAGCAACTGATCCCAACTTAGCGTGGAATGAAACAACTTCCAACTTGTTGTTGTAGAAGTCGATGTCGTGCTTTTGGTCCTCGTGGTAGAAGAACTTAGCGTCTTCCAAACGGGCAACCAACACCTTCTCGTTACCGGCAATCACATTGTCAATGTGTTCAGCGTTTCCGTTACGAACTGAGATAAAGTGTGGCAACAAAGCACCGTTAGCATCAACCACGTGGAAGAAACGTTGGTGCTCCTTCATTGACGTAATCAATACTTCGTCAGGAACTTCCAAGTAACCTTCGTCGAAGCCACCAGCAAAGGCCGTTGGGTATTCAACGATGTTGTTAACTTCTTCAAGCAAATCATCGTCAACAACCACTTGCCAGTTGTTGTCAGCAGCGATTTGGCGCACTTGTGCACGGATGTTTTCCTTACGTGCTTCAGCATCAGCTTGCACGAAAACAGACGTCAAAGCTTCTTCGTACTTGTCAGCAGATGCGATTTCAACATCGTGACCCAAGAAGCGGTGTCCACGTGATGAACGACCAGTTGCAACACCCAAAATATCAAATGGCACAACTTGATCATCCAACAATGCAACCATCCAACGAATTGGACGAACGTATTCGAATGTGTGACGACCCCACTTCATCGTCGTTGAGAACGTCATTGCCTCAACAACTGACTTGAAGCCTGCCAAAACAGCAGCTGCTGGTTGTCCAGCTTCGAACTTCGTCACATAAACGTATTCGTTACCGTTAAATTCCTTGAACGTGATGTCGTCTGTCGTCATACCTTGACCACGTACGAACCCTTGGGCAGCCTTTGAGTAGTTACCTTCAGCGTCCAAAGCAGCCTTCTTAGCAGGTCCCTTTACTTCTTCAGTGAAGTCTTCAGCCTTTTCAGCCACACCTGAAATCAAAACTGCCAAACGACGTGGCGTTGAGAATGGCTTGATTGACTCGTAAGCCAAACGCTCATCCTTCATAAAGTTTTCGGCACGCTCAACCAATTGGTTAATTGCGGGCGTAACCAAGTGGGCAGGAACTTCTTCCAAACCAATTTCTAGCAAAAAGTTAGCCATCTTAGTTCTCCTCCTCATCTGCAGGCAAGTACTTCGCACGCAAAGCTTCGTCCTTCAACAATGGGAAACCAAGCTTCTTACGCTCATCAATGAAGGCACGCGCAACTGAACGGGCCATGTTACGGATACGTGAAAGGTACTTTGCACGCTCAGTAACTGAAACCGTTCCACGCGCGTCCAACAAGTTAAACGTGTGTGATGACTTCAAAATGTAGTCGTAAGCTGGGTGAACCAAGCCCTTTTCCAAGGCCTTCTTGGCTTCAGCTTCGTACTCGTTAAAGTGACGCAACAACATTTCTTGGTCTGACTCTTCGAATGAGTAAACTGAGTGCTCGTACTCTGGCTCCTTAAAGATGTCACCGTACAAAACGCCGTTACCCCATTCCAAATCGTAAACCGTTGGCACGTCTTGGATGTATGAAGCCAAACGCTCCAAACCATACGTGATTTCTGATGTTACGGCATCAACTTGGATTCCACCAACTTGTTGGAAGTACGTAAATTGCGTCACTTCCATACCGTCCAACCAGATTTCCCAACCGATACCAGCGGCACCCATTGAAGGGTTTTCCCAGTTATCTTCAACGAAACGGATATCGTGTTCCAAAGGATCAATACCCAAGGCCTTCAAAGAATCCAAGTACAATTCTTGGATGTTGTCAGGTGATGGCTTCATAACCACTTGGAATTGGTGGTGTTGGTACAAACGGTTTGGGTTATCCCCGTAACGTCCATCGGCTGGACGACGTGATGGCTCTACGTAAGCTGCGTTCCATGGCTCAGGACCATTGGCACGTAGGAACGTGTAAGGGCTCATCGTACCGGCACCCTTTTCTGTATCGTAGGCTTCCATTAGCATTGCGCCTTGATCAGCCCAGAACTTTTGCAACGTCAAAATAATGTCTTGCACACTCATTTTTGCACTCATGTTGACAAATTCCTTTCTCGTGGTTGGCTTCGAGCAAATAAAAAGCCCTACACCAATCACCTTTAAAAATGATTGATGTAGGGACGATAATTCGCGGTTCCACCCTACTTCTAGGAAAACTCCTAGCAGCTTCATTGGATTAAATTGTGCTCCGGCAGTGCCCCTTGCGCGTTTTCAGATCACCCTCACATCACCGGTGACTTGCTGGACTGAGTTCACGCAATTCTTCTGCTTTCATCGCTTATTACATGTAATAAGTTTATCACTCAGCGTTTAAAAGTCAACGCGCATGACTGATTAATTACGAACGACGATGTGCTTCTTTTCGAGCTCGCTCACGAGCCTGCTCAGCTGCTTCTTGTGCTTGTTCCTCAGCTTGCTCACGGCGCTGTTCAGCACGCCAATCATCAAATCGTTTTTGTGCGTCAGCGCGCTTTTCTGGTGACAAGTGGCGCCAGAATAAACGTTGCAACACCTTTTCTTGCATATCCATCGACTTCTCACTCATTGATTCGTCATCTGCATTTAGCATACCTTGCACGCGTGCTTGTTCTTCTGGTTGCCATCGCGCCGTTTGATCATTAATCCGGTCCTTTAGTTCACCCTCGAATAGGGTTTGTATGAAACTAACAATTGGGACCAAGATAAACAACCAAAATCCCCAGGTTGGCCAGACGGTCGCCACAACCAACAATACGATGGCACTAATTCCCGTTACTCGAGCCTGATTATTAAACGCAAAATGATACAACTGCGCTAACGCATTATTTCCAGTCTCTGCCATCTCATCAGGATTGAAATTTGTCTTCACTAAGTTTAGCAATAATGCCTGTTGTAGCACACTCGCTAAGACGTAGATAATGCCGTACCCCAATACCGCATATCGATTATGCCAATCTTCAAACATCCAGCGTGTAAAAAATGGCAAAAGCGCCAAGATTGCCAGCCAACTAAACACCAGCAGCATCCCCACCGGATTTATTTTGTGAATCAAATTGAAGATGCGCATGTTCGTCACGTATTGATTCACCACCACGATGAAACTCACCACAAAGATTGCAATCCCAATCAGAATCGGTTGAATTGTCGTCCAATCATGTGCTCCCTTAATTGGCAACTTTAACGCCAGTACCATAATTGTTGCTACAATCGCCAAGACCGCATCAATTAAGCCATTCAGTCGGTTGATTGTTGGCTTTGTGTAGTAGCGGTCACTCAACTGCAACTTCGCCTGCTCAGCTTTCTTCAAATCAAACTTTTCTGTCATCACATTTTCCCACTAGCATCCCTAATTTTAAACAATGATAGCTTGCCAAGGTGAACAGACACCGACCAAATCAAAAAAAGACTGACAACAAAATGTTGCCAGTCTATCATAATTAATCTTGATATTCGGTTGTTTTTGACCACAAGTACATGCCGTAGAAGGCGTTGAAAGTTTTCACAATCATCAGGACAAACATCCCCAATGCACCAGAACCGCCTGCCTGAATTTGATTCCACCAAAGGAGCAAGCCCACAGCATCAACGAACAACCACACAATCCATTGTGACAAGTAGCCGTACGTTGCCAAAATTTGGGCCAACATCCCAAGTGGTAGTTGCGATGAGTCCAGGTAAACTTGATTACCGTGAGCCGTCTTCGCAACCGTCAACACAATACCGTAAACAACAACTGCCCCTGCGACTAGGCAGCCCATCATCTTCGGACCGATACGCTTCGCCTGAATTTGGCTGTGATCAGCTTGTTGTGACAGTTGCTTATACCATGCCGCCATCCCCACGAATTGCATCACAAAGAAGAATCCTTGGTTCAAAATATCACCAACCAAGTGATTGTGAATCGACATTAATAGCCAAATACCGTTCGTCAACAATCCCCAGAAGAAGTTCGTCAAACGACCACTGGCCAACATAATCAAATAGAACGCCAAGACAAGGCCGGTAATCAAACTCGTCCATCCAGATGATGAATAATCACCCGTATAAACAAACGCCCAAACCGTCACCGCCATGATAACAACCATGTACACACGTTGGAATCGATTCATCAATGCCAAGTCGCGTCTGATGTTAGTTGGCGACGTCGCCTCGCGCAAAGCTCGCTTCAAATTCTGCATCTTTCTACTACTCCCTAAAACTAAAACACTAAGAGATAGATTACCACATTAACTAATCGTTTGTGCATAATGTCACAGGACTGTAACTCGTTAGTGTTCGGGATGCGAAAAAAGACGACATACCCAATCGAGCATGTCGTCCATTAACTGTTGTTTAATCTTTTCCAAGCAAACCTGATAGCTTGTCCTTAACGTCATCCAAATCAACGTTATCAAGCATGTCAGCCTTGTCGCCAAGCAACTCGCCGGCCTTATCCTTCAAATCGTTCAAGTCAGCTCCTTCAAGTACGTCAGCTGCCTTGTCCTTCAAATCATCCAAATTAATGTCCATAGAACCATCTCCTATCTGAAAACGTTTTCTTTCTACACATTTATTATAAGTGATTAGTCTTCGGATGTCTCGTTATTTGACTCGGCCTGTCCACGCGTTGCTAAGCGTGCCTGCCAGCCTGATAACTGTTGGATAAATGATTTTGCCCGCAAATGAACACCAACTTGATCATCATATAGCTTGTCCATCACGCGCGCCATATCTTGTTTTGTTTCGTCTTTTAGACTTAACGTGCCCAGTTGCTTCAAATCAACCTTCGCAAGTTGTGACAAGATACGAACTGAGCGTGGATTTGCGTTCATACGATTTTCGTCTTGGTCCCAGTGAATCTGGCAAATCGTGCCGTTTAGCTTTTCCGAAAAATCGAGTGGTAAATCGCGACGACCACAAACGGCGCATTCACCCCAAGTTGGATTTAATCCAAACGCTGGTAGCAGTTGCACTTCAAAGTAGTTCGCTAAGCCTTGTGGATCAAGTCCTTCTTCCAACTTTTCCAGCGCCAGCTTTGCCCAGTTGAACCATTTTTCGATTGGTTGATTATCAACAAACGCTGCGTCAATCAATCCCAGAATGTATGTCATGTAGGCATTCTTTTCAACATCCATCATCAACTCACGCGAATGGTGACTCTCTTTAACCGAATTGATGAAACTCAATCCCGTTTGATTTAGCGTGCCTTCGAAGGTTGCAATCGTCATCGGTTGAACATCTGCAGCAAACTGGTAGCGCTTAGACTTACCATTTTTGATGTAAAACATGCGTTTGCCGGCCGTTTTAGTCAGCATTTTAACCATCAAGTCTTTCTCTTTGTGGTCACGTTGATACATGACAATCGCTTCAAATACTTCCGCCATGCCGCCTCCTAATAAAAAAGAGACCAATCAGTCTCTCTTTCACATCATTAAATATCTGAATCTTCCTTGTAACCGTACGTTTGCAAGGCTTGTGGCTTATCACGCCAACGTTCTTCAACCTTAACCCACGTCTCCAAGAAAATCTTGTCACCAAGCAAGCGTTCGATATCCTTACGTGCACGAACACCAATTTCCTTGATCATCGCACCTTGCTTACCGATAACGATGTTCTTTTGCGTTGGACGCTCAACAACAATCGTCGCTTGCACGTGCAAGTGGTTCTCATCTTGACGTTCAATCTTGTCGATTACAACGGCAACTGAGTGTGGCACTTCTTGACGCGTCAATTGTAGCACCTTCTCACGAATTAACTCACTCATGATGAAACGCTCTGGGTGGTCCGTGATTTGGTCAGCTGGGTAGTATTGTGGTCCTTCTTCCATCTTGTCCATGGCGAAGTCCAACAACTCTGGCACACCGTCACCCTTCAAAGCTGAAATTGGGAAGATTTCCGCAAATTCCATTTGTTGGCTGTAATCAGCAATGATTGCCAACAAGTCTGATGGGTTTACCAAATCAATCTTGTTGATGATCAAGTAAACTGGTGTGTTTGTGTCCTTCAAACGGTTGATGATGAAGTCATCACCAGCACCACGTGGCTCGTCGGCGTTAACCAAGAACCAAACCATGTCGGCTTCACGCAAAGCTGACATCGCCGTCTTCACCATGAAGTCACCCAATGAGTTGTGTGGCTTGTGAATTCCTGGTGTGTCCATGAACACGATTTGACCTTCATCAGTCGTGTAAATTCCTTGGATCTTGTTTCGTGTCGTTTGCGCCTTTGGTGACATGATGGCAATCTTTTCACCAATCATCTTGTTCAAAAGCGTTGACTTAC
>ERZ773269.1780-NODE-1780-length-18578-cov-26.865087_pt1 | contig 18578 bp, 19 predicted proteins | sample MGYA00511958_ERZ773269 | MGnify/ENA primary metagenome ERZ773269 (study PRJEB29015, sample SAMEA2737761) | human gut metagenome | biome: human gut; feature: human-associated habitat; material: faeces | place: China | collected 2012 ... | reverse complement strand
AAGAACTTATGAGACTTATTAAGAATACCACAGAATTAATCGGAATTAAAGACCCAAATATCATTATTTCTCTTGTTTTTGAAAAAGATACCTACATTGAGGTTCAAGCAACACTTGATTATCCTGCACCATCATGTCATCACTGCCAAGGAAAGATGATCAAATATGACTTTCAAAAATCTTCTAAAATTCCTCTCCTTGAACAAGCTGGAACTCCAACACTACTACGCCTGAAAAAACATCGCTTCCAGTGTAAAAATTGTAGGAAAGTCATGCCATCTGAGACATCAATCGTTGAGAAAAACCACCAAATCTCCAACCTTGTCCGACAAAAGGTTACACAACTTCTAACTGAGAAGGTGTCACTAACAGATATTGCCAGAAGACTTCGTATAGCGACGTCCACTGTCTATCGTAAACTTGACCAGTTTACTTTCAAGGAGCATTATGACAAGCTCCCAGCTGTTATGTCTTGGGATGAGTTTGGGTTCAAGAAAGGTGAACTCGCTTTTGTGGCGCAAAACTATGAGACCAATAAACTCATAACCATCCTTGATAATCGCCGTCAAACCACGATTCGAAACCACTTTTTGAAGTATCCATTGAAAGTTCGACAAAAGGTGCAGTTTATTACAATGGATATGTCAGGAGCCTATATCCCACTAGCTCGCAGACTTTTCCCGAATGCCGAAATCATTATTGATCGTTTCCACATTATCCAGCACCTTGGTCGAGCCTTTTTGAAGACAAGAATTGCCATTATGAATCAGTTTGATAAGAAGTCACTACCCTACCGAACCTTGAAAAATCACTGGAGACTCTTCCAAAAGGACAGCCGTAAGTTATCTTGTAAATCATTTCACTCGAAGACCTTTGGTCAAACCTTAAGTCCACATGAAGTCGTTAGGAAGACACTAGACTTTTCAGAAGAACTCGCTAATTATTATAACCTCTATCAGCTCTTGCTGTTTCACTTTCAAGAGAAGAGGGTAGATGAGTTTTTTGAGCTCATAGAGGAGAATATAAACAAAGTCAATCATTACTTCAAAACTGTCTTTAGGACTTTTCTTAGACACAAACAATACATCCAAAATGCACTAGAAACAGACTATTCAAACGCAAAACTGGAAGCTACCAACAAGTTGATTAAAGACATCAAACGGTTGGGCTTCGGTTTTAGAAACTTCATCAACTTTAAGAAACGTGTCTTCATCACTCTGAACATACAAAAAGAGAAAACCTATCAGGTTCTCTCTAGATGTTAATTACTACAGTTGACATAGATCCAGAATAGCTATTGTCTTAACTCTTTTTTTACTTAAAGCCTACAACCTTGGAGTTGCAGTACATTTCAATTAAATATATTTTATAAAATATATTTAATTGAAATTACATGATTCCAAGGAAGTAACGGATGAAGAAGAAGGCAAGGACAGCACCAACAAATGGAGCAGTACCTGGCACAAGAAGTCCATATTGCCAGTCGTTGTTTACTTTATCTTTGATTGGCAAGATTTGGTAAGCGAAACGAGGTCCAAGGTCACGCGCTTGGTTCATCGCGAAACCTGTAGTACCACCAAGCCCCATACCGATAGCCCAAACGATCAAACCAACAGTGAATGGAAGCAATTCTTCATTAGCATGTTCAGCAGCCATGATAGATGTCAAGAAGATAAATGTTGCAAAGGCTTCGACGAAGTAGTTACGTGGAAGGTTACGGCAGTTAGGGTTTGTAGAGAAGATGTTACGGATAGCAACACCATCAATTTGACCTTCAGAAGCTTTAAAGTGATCAGCATACATAAAGTAAGCAATCAAAGCTCCAAGGAAGGCACCAATCATTTCAGCGATTGCGATTGGGAAGAATTGAGCGATTGTCAATTTACCAAGAAGGAGTTTCAGCAAAGCCATAGCTGGGTTCATTGAAACACCGCCAAAGACGAACAAGCAGACAGTGATACCAAATGCCCAAGTTGTGATGGCGAATAAGTGTCCAGTTCCAGCATATTTCGTTTTCTTCAAAACGTCGTCACAGTGTACGCCAACCCCGAAGATAATCATCAAAGCTGTACTCATAACTTCTGCAAGTAATTGATGTGTCATGTTAATAAATTTCTCCTAAATTAATAAATGTATTTTTGTAATTGGTTGTAAACTTCTTGAATCGGCAACTGCATCTTCTTAGCAATCCGCTGACAGTCTTCGTATTCAAGCGTCTTCTTAGTGATGGATCCGTACTGATTGATTTTAACTGTAACGGTTCCAAATTCCGTGTCGATTTGTTCAAAACGACGTTGCATGACCTTGCGGTCAATTTGTTGGTATCGAAAACCAATGGTACTGGTTTCTTTGAACAAGAGGGTTGAAAAATCTTCCAGCTGGGTATTTTGAATCAAAAGCGTTAACTCAAAACCAGGACGATTTTTTTTCATAACGATGCTACGATAGTAGACATCCAAAGCTCCAGCATCCAAGAACCGATTTAGAATATAAGCCAGTTGTTCTGGTGTTTGATCATCGATTGTAGTGGTGATTTCAACGATGTAATCATCGGTGTGATGAACGTTGGTCGTGCTATGTGAGGCGTCTTCCTTTAATAGCGAACCGCGTAAAGCATTGAATTTTCCGGTATCTCTTTTACCAAATCCATAGCCGACACTTTGGATAGCAAAGTGGGATGGAATCGGTTCAAAGATGGGATCCAATGCTTTCAAGAGAGCTAACCCTGTTGGGGTGATCAACTCTGTTTTGACGGTGAAGTCTTGAGTGATCGGAATGGTGATTCCCCTTCTCAACTGTATGACAGCAGGAACTGGAACCGGCATTTCCCCATGGGCGACTGAGATCGTCCCACTTCCCTCTGTGAGAGGAGTGGAGTAGACTGTGTCGATCCCGAGCGATTCCACTAGGATGAAAAAGCTAACGATGTCGACGATCGAGTCAATGGCACCAATCTCGTGAAAATGAATCTGCTCAACAGGTATGTTGTGCACAGCTGCTTCAGCCTTGGCAATGTCGAGAAAGACTGCAAGGCTCTTTTCTTTTACAAAAGGACTCAGCTGAGAAGCGGCAATCAAATCGTGGATGTCTGCATAACTGCGGGCATCCGCATGGGAATGTCCATGTTCATGATCGTGATGGTGTTTATGATCAAAATCGCCTTCAATCCCTGTATCTTTCTCCACGTGGTGAAGGTGAACATCAAAGTCAGTTCCCCAGATGGCGCTTTTAGCGATATGATCAACATGGAGGTGGAAGCCATCAATTCCCAGTTTTTCGAGTTCGGAGCGAAGCAAGGTGACATCTCCCCCAAGGTCAACCAATAGACCATTGAGCATATCACCACTTATTCCAGAAAAAGGTTCTAAAAATAGACTGGTCATTCGTTTTCCTTTCGATTGTGGTTGAGTCGGTTGATCATACAAGCTGAATAAGCTGCACCAAATCCATTGTCAATATTGACGACGGTGACTCCAGAAGCACAGGAAGTCAGCATACTCATCAAAGTCGTAAGTCCTTGAAGATTGCTCCCGTATCCGATACTAGTCGGCACGGCAATTACAGGCACATCCACAAGACCTCCAACAACGCTGACAAGGGCTCCTTCCATTCCAGCGATGACAATTACCACACTGGCCTTTTGAATCTCATCTAAGCGTCTAAAGAGGCGATGAATACCGGCGACTCCTACGTCATAAATCCGATGGACCGCGTGGCCAAAGGTCTCTGCAGTTACGGCAGCTTCTTCGGCAACAGGAACGTCACTAGTCCCTGCTGTCACAATGGCAATGTAATGCTCCGCATCTACCTCTTCTTTTTTAGAGTTGAGGATGAAGCAGCGAGCTTCTGGATAATAGTGGCCGTTAGGAAAGAGCTGAGAAAGAGCCTCTCCCTTTTGGAGAGAGACCCTAGTCGCAAGGATCGGCAATTCTTTTTGTAAAAGGAATTGCATGATACCTTCCATTTGCTCAACTGTCTTTCCTTCGCCGAAGATGACTTCAGGGAAGCCATTGCGGCGTTGTCGGTCAGTATCAATTGCTGCATAGCCTAGTTCTTTCACGCCGTTAATTTGCTCCAGCGCATCCTCTACAGAGAGGTGGCCAGCTTGCAAGTCACGGAGTGTTTGTTCTAGATTTGGTTGAAAATCCATGGTAGATTCTATTCAACAACGACAGAAAGTCCGTCGCGGATAACAGTTACTTTAGCATCTTTTCCTTCACGAGCTAAGGCTTTTTCAAGCGCTTCGTCAAATGAAGTTGCAAGTTCCATGTGCATACCTGTGATCAAAGCAGGATCGACAAGGTCAGATACAAAGATAACATGGTGGTGTACCAAGATACGAGCCAAGATTTGAGAAGTCCATTGGTCTGGGACAGTTTCCAAACGAGGTGTGTTGATGGCTTGTTCCAAGAAATCCTTTGGATCTTTGACGTCAGCAAGGTTACGATAGAATCCTTCTCCACCGTGACCGTCCGCACATCCAGCAACCATGATGATAGTTCCGCCTTCTTTGTTTGAAGCTTCAGCAGCTGTCATCCCTTTAACGGCTTGGTAGATGTTTTGGTCAAGTGGGAAACCACCGTTTGTTGAAATAGTGATGTCACTTTCGACCTTAGACACGTGTGCCAAGTCTGCAACAAATTCACAACCAACTTTGTGGGCTTCAACCATGTCCCCAGCGAAAGATCCGATGATGTGTTTTTCGCCGTCCAATACAACATTGACGATGAAGGCCAATTTTGCAGTACGAGCAGCGTAAAGCATATCTTCGTGAATTGGGTTGTGGTCAAGGTTACCAGTACGTGCTTTATCAGAGTTGATGAAATCACCTGAGTGGTTCGCCATGATAGTCTTGTATGAAGCAATACCTGGAAGGACTGATTTACGTCCACCTGAGAATCCAGCAAAGAAGTGAGATTCGATGAATCCTTCTGCTAGCAACAAGTCAGCTTCAGCAGCAATCTTGTTGATGATACAATCCCCACCTGAAGGAAGTTGACCGATCTTAACCATGTCATCGTCATTTGTTGAAATGTGCATAACGATTTCTTCATTATCAACGATTTCTTGGCCGTATTTGTTGATCAATTCTTCACGAGTTGAAGGACGGTGGAAACCAGTAGCAACCAAGATACGCACGCGTGCATCAGGGTTAACTGAGCGAATGCGACGCAAAATGATTGGGGTAATGATATGAGAAGGTACAGGACGAGTGTGGTCAGAACTGATCAACACGATGTCTTTTTTACCTTTAGCGAGTTCTTCCAAAGATGGGCTGCCGATAGGGTTATCCAATGAACGTTCAACAGTTTCTTCTTCAGACAGTGGGTTATGGAAGTTTTCCGCTTTTGACTCTAACAAACCAGCAAAGTTTTCATCTGGAATCTTTGCAACAATCGTCTTTTTGTCGTACGGTAATTTAATTTCTACCATTATTTGCGATCTCCTTTATTATTAATACTTACACCAGTATTATAAGTCTTTTTTTAAAATACATAAGTATCATTTGATGTTAACAAAGGATGATATAGAATTAGTAGTATAGGTGTATTATTAGTGCTATTAAGATATCACAATAAACAGTAAAGTAATAAGAGGAAGATGCTTGTGAATTCAGAATTTTTAGTTAATTTTTTAGAAGAGAGACGAACTCCAATTATTAAGAAAAAATACCATAGTTATCTATCTTATCGAGGGGTTAAGGATGATTACATCTATATTTTAAAAGAAGGGATTGTTAAAACTAGTGTTATTATGCACGACGGACGTGAGTATAGTTTTTCTTATCTCAAAGCTATTGATATTGTTTCTTTGATTCGAGATGAAGTATCAAATTATTCAAATTCTGCTTTTAATGTGAGAGTAGAGACCGATGAAGCAAGTTTTTATCGTATTTCTCGAGTTAAATTTTGGAATTTTGTTAAGGAGCAAAAAGAACTGCAGGACTACGTATTGGATTATTATTGCCATAAGCTCTCTGAGAGTATGGAAGCTCAGCAGTATATGATGATGAATGGGAAAAAGGGAGCAGTTTGTTTTCAGTTGCAAAAACTAAGCGGCTTGTTTGGTGTAGAGCAAGAAGATGGCGTCTTGATTGATTTCAACATTACCAATGAAGATATTGCTGGCTTTTGCGGAATTTCGACGCGAAACAGTGTCAATCGCATTCTCAACGAATTAAAACGAGAAGGAGTTTTGGATATTCGACAGCAAAAAATCGTGATTTTGGATAATGAAAGGATTGAAGAATTTATAGGAAGGGAGCTATTCTAAGATGGCAACAGAAGCACAAATCAGACAAGAAAAAGAAGAAAAATTACAAGATATTTTACGGCAAATCGGAAAAGTAGCCGTTACCTATTCAGGCGGAATTGACAGTTCTTATCTCTTGAAGGTAGCCTTGGATACCTTGGGACCCGACAATGTCATTGCAGCTGTCGTGAACTCTGAGATGTTCTCAAATGAAGAGTTTGATCTAGCACTCGACTTGGCTGATCAGCTAGGAGCACCGGTGCTTGGTTTGGAAATGAGAGAATTGAGTGATCCGCGGATTGCTGCCAACACGCCCAATATTTGGTATTACACCAAACAATTGATGTACCAAACCATTAAGGATTCGGTCACGGAATTGGGATTTGAGCAATTGGTGGACGGTATGATCATGGATGATATCAACGACTTCCGTCCTGGGATCAAGGCTCGGGACGAAGCGGGTGTCCGTAGTGTCTTGCAAGAAGCAGGTCTCTATAAGACAGAAATTCGTCAATTGGCCAAGGAAAGAGGCGTCTCCAATTGGAATAAGGTGCCATCTTGTAGCGTTGCCTCACGCTTCCCATACGGGGTGAAAATCACTTCAGAAAATGTGCAACGGGTCTTTGAAGGGGAAGAGTTCCTCGTAGGGCTCGGCTTTGAGCAAGCCCGTGTGCGGGTGCATGGGGACTTGGCGCGCATCGAAGTGGAAGAAGATCGTCTGCTTGAAGCCATTCAACTGCATGACAAGATCAATGACTACATGAAGAAAATCGGATTTACATATGTAGCCTTGGATTTGGCCGGATACAAGTACGGCCGGATGAATGACTCATTGGATGAAAAAACCAAAGAAAAGATTATGGCGGGTTAAGAAATGCAGGAAGTGATAAGATTCTGGTTTGAAGAGTTGAAGCCAGAGGATTGGTTCAAAAAATCAGATGCGCTGGATCAAGAAATGCGCGTGCGTTTTGAAGAACTTTATTGGAAGGCCAATCGTGGGGAATTGTTCAGCTGGCGCGCGTCAGATCAAGGGCGTTTAGCAGAGATTTTGCTCCTGGACCAGATTCCTCGCAATATTTTTCGAGGGACGGCCCAAGCTTTTGCGACAGATTCCTTGGCCTTGGTATTGGCCCAAGAAGGCTTAGAGCAAGCCTTGGATCTACCAGTTGTACAAAGAGGATTTTTCTACATGCCTTTTATGCATTCTGAGTCCTTAGTCATTCATGAAGAAGCCCTGCGCTTGTTTGATCAACCGGGGCTCGAAAAACGCTTGAAGTATGAGAAGATGCATGTGGAGATTCTCCGACAATTTGGGCGCTATCCGCATCGCAATGCCATTTTAGGAAGACCATCGACCAAAGAAGAAGAGGAGTATTTGAAAGAACATGCAGGCTTTTAAAAGAAAAAAGGGATATTGGGTCAAGCTCTGCTGGGCGCTCCTGTTAGCTGGACTTTGCTTACTAGGCTTGAGGTCTTATCAGGGAGCGCAGGGAAAAACGGTATCTTCTCGTGATACGGTTACGATGGGCTATACTCAATTTCCGGCTAATGTTGATCCAGTCAAAGAGTACAATGGCTGGTTTACAGTGCGCTATGGGGTCGGGGAGACTTTGTTTAAAATGAATGATCAGCTACAGATCCAGCCTTGGCTTGCCACCAAAGGTGTGCAGTTGTCTCCACTTGAGTGGGAAATCACCATCCGTCAAGGGGTTCATTTCCATGATGGGAGTCTCATGACTCCTAAGACAGTCAAGGAGTCCTTGGAACACCTTTTGGCGTCCAATCAGCGGGCAGCAGGTGAATTAATGATCGAGCAAATAACAGCGACGGATCAAAGTATTCGGATCAAAACCAAAGATCCTCAACCGATCCTTTTGAACCTCTTGGCGGATCCTTATTCGACCATTATTCATGTTGGAGCTAAAGAGTCGACTGGAAAATCGGTTGTAGCGACAGGTCCTTACCAGATGACAGCTTTTCGACCAGAGAATGGTGCTAGTCTAAAGGCCTTTCACAACTATTGGAATGGGGCCCCTAAGGTACAGAAGGTCGAGATTAATTCATTTTCAGATGCGACTTCGATGAGTCTTGCCTTAGATGCAGGGGAGATCGATGCGGCTTATGGAATGCCTGCTCTCAATCTAGCTTCTTATCGCCAGAAAAAAGGCTATCGGATTTCAGAAGTCGATGGCTCGCGCTATCTTTCATATGTCTATAATTTCCGAGATCCTTGGATGCAGGATAAGACGCTACGAAAAGCTCTTGATTTGGTGATTGATCGGAATACCTATAGTCAATCGCTCTTTCAAAAGGGTTCCCAAGCCACAAGTGGTCCGTTTCCAAGTCGTTTTCCTTTTGCTTTAGAAGAGCCTGTTCCAAATGCGAATGCCAAGGAAGCAGAGAAACTCTTAGATCAAGCGGGATATTTGAAAAAAGCGGATGGTTGTCGCTATAAAGACGGTAAGAAGGTTACATTGACAGCTCTTTCTTATGATCGTTTACCTGAGATTCCTTTAGCAGTTCAGGCGACACAAGCTTCCTTGAAACAAATTGGGATCGATGTGAAGATTCGGACTGTTGAAGTAGGATCGATTGCTGCTGCAGAAGACTATTCGTTTACACCGTATACCATGGTGGCGACTCCAGTGGGTGACCCCTATCCCTTCTTTAAGAGCTCGCTGGCATCAGACGGCTCGGTTAACCTTGGAAAATACAAGAGCGCCAAGGTAGACCGATTGATCCAAGCCCTTGCGATAGAAGGCAATCAAGAGAAGCGCCAAGAGCTGAGTAAGGACCTTCAAAGGGAAATCAAAGAAGACCTACCGATTAGCTTTTTGGTGACGTTTAAGGTGGCGGTTATTATGAATGATCGCGTGTCAGGACTCACATCGAGTGCCTCAGACTATTATCATATTACCAATCAATTAAAGAAGGAATAAGGATGCTTGAACTCCAACATGTAACGGTCCAGTCCCAGGATCGGATCATTATTGAAGATTTATCGTTTCAGTTGAAAAAATCCCAAAGTCTTGCGATTGTCGGAGAAAGTGGCAGTGGGAAGTCTACCTTGTTGAAGATTTTGCTAGGGCTCCCCTTGAGAGATCTTTGGATTGCAAAGGGACAGTATAGTTGGCAAGGAAAGGAACAGCTCCAGCAGTCCACTCCCTACCCTTTCGTTGGGAATGAGATGGCTTGGGTTAGCCAGCAAGCTGGAAGATTTTTTTATGATCGACGAACCATTGAAAACCATTATAAGGACCTGGTCAACAGTCTAAAAGGGCGGACTTCCAAAGTTCGTTCTCTCAAAGAATGTATGGACCTGGTCAGTTTAGATATGAAGAAGGTTGCGCCTGCCTATCCCTTTGAATTAAGTGGGGGCATGATGCAGCGGGTGGCGATCGCTTTGTCTTTGGTCTCTTATCCTAAGATTTTGCTAGCTGATGAGCCCACCAGTGCACTGGATGTTGTCACCAAGCTAGAAATCGTGGATTTATTAGATCGCCTAAAAAGAGAAGAAGGATTGGCTCTTCTATTAGTGACACATGATATGGCAGTTGCTGCAGCTTTGACGGATCAGATGCTTGTGATCCGTGAGGGACAGGTCATTGAGCAGGGACCTACAGCCCAATTGTTGCAGTCTGCAACAGAAGACTATACAAGAGAGCTGCTTGCAGCAACCCCACGTTTACGGAAAGGAGCCTCAGATGGGCACAATATTGACCTGTAAAAATCTACAATTTACTTACCGTAATTCTGCTTCAGGGATGCAAGTAGGGCCGATTTCATTTGAGTTAGAAGAGGGGGAGAGCTTTGGGATCGTAGGAGAATCTGGGTCTGGAAAGACTAGCCTCAGTCATCTCCTGTGTCGTTTTATCACCCCTGATCAAGGGCAACTCTATTTACAGGGCCGGTCTTTTGAAGAATTTTCAACGAAAGAATTCTATCAAACGATCCAGTATATTGATCAACACCCACATGCTAGTTTTCATCCAGCACGCTCGGTTTATTCGAGTTTGATGGAAGTCTGTGATCATTTTGATCAGGTCACAACAAAAGCTGAAAAAGAAAAAGCAGTTGAAGAAGTTTTGGACGCGGTTCATCTCAATTGCCATCTGCTGCAGCAAAGACCCCAATTTTTAAGTGGTGGAGAGTGCCAGCGGGCAGCTATTGCGCGTGCTTTGCTCATCAAACCGAGAATCCTCGTTTGCGACGAGATGACCAGCGCCCTTGATATGACCATTCAAGCAGAGCTGATGCGCTTGATGGAGCAACTAAAAGATTGCTATCAGATGAATTTTGTCTTTATCTCTCATGATCTAGCCTTGGTGAGCCAATTTTGCCAACAGATATTAGTTTTAAAAGATGGACAAGTAAAAGAGATGGGAAGGACAAGTGATTGCTTAAGTGCTCCACAAAATCCTTATACTCAGGAACTGTTAGATACTTATCAGAAGCAAGAAAGGTGGCTGAATAAATGTTTCGACTAAGCTGTAAATTGTTGCTTCGTTTCTTTCTGATCTTACTAGGTGTCAGTTTGATCTCCTTCTTACTCATGTACTTAGCACCGGGAGATCCAGCTAAAAATATGTTGGCTTCGCAGGGGATTCCTTTTACAAAAGAACTGTTAGAGGCCAAGCGTTTGGAATTTGGCTTTCAGGATCCTTTCTGGGTACAGTATGGACGATGGTTGTTGGGAGTCTTCCATGGAAATCTGGGAATAACCTATCATTCGGGATCTTCCGTCGCAAAAGAGTTGGCCTTTTATTTTCCTAACACTTTATTCTTAGCAGGATTTACCTTGTTCTTAACTCTCTTGATCTCCATTCCGCTGAGTTTTATCTCAGTATTTTATAAGAAGAGCCTGATTTCTAAGGTCATTTCTTTTGCGACTGCTTTGGCCAATACCATCCCTAATTTCGTTCTAGGGATTGGTTTGATGGTGGTGTTTTCACTATATTTACATCTGTTTCCAATCCAATCAACGGTTGATCTAAAAGGAGTTGTATTGCCAGCTTTGACCTTGGCCGTAACCATGTCTAGCCGCTACATTCCCCAGCTCCAAGAAGGGGTGACAGGGATTCTCGAGTCGGATGCCGTACTGGGGGCTATGGGGCGCGGTTTGAGACGAGGACAGATCCTCGGGACAACCATTTTTCCTCAACTATTTCCTCTGCTCTTGACCTTGATCACTCTATCTTTAACCTCCTTATTAGGGGGAGTGGCAGTAATCGAGTACCTCTTTTCTTGGCCAGGAATTGGGAAAATGTTGATCACAGCTGTTCACAATCGGGATTTTCCCTTAATCCAGGGATCGGTTCTGGTCATTACAACCAGTGTCCTTCTGGTCAATACCGTTGCTGAATTTATCCAGCTCATCATTAATCCAAAACGAAAGCGTAAGGAGGGGGCCAACCATGTCATCTGATCAGATCAAACGTAACATTCGATGGGTACTAGGGTGTCTCATAGCCTTTCTTGTCTTTTTAGTACTGGTTCAGTGGTTTGGATTTGACCAAGCCAATCGGGTTGATTTACCCAATGTTTTGGCAGTACCCTCTCGTCAAGCCTTATTTGGGAAAGATGAGTTGGGCCGCGATCTCTTTGTCCGTGTATTTGTCGGAGGGGCCCATACCCTCTTGCCATCCCTTCTCGCTCTCATTTTGGTCGTCCTTTTTGGTTGCTTCATGGGGGTCTTGAGTGTCAGATTTGGTGGGATTGTGGACCGCTTTGTTCAAGTAGCTATTACGCTGTTTCAAGCCTTTCCTCCCATTATCTTTGTGATCGGAGTCGTCGGCTTCTTGGGCCTTGGGATGGAGCAAACCTTGCTGGCTATCTGTTTGACCAGCTGGACCAAGTATGCCTATCTTGTGCGCTCGCTCCTCCTTGATAGTAAAGAAGAACCGTATTTCCGCTATGCAGATATGTTTGGCAATACCTTCTGGAGTAAGATCAAGCTCTACTATCTTCCTAGTGTCTTTCCCCAAGTCGTAACGACCATGGTGTATGATTTAAATACGATTATCATGGAAATTGCAGGGATGAGTTTTATCGGTTTGGGTGCTCAGATGCCCTATGCAGAGTGGGGTGCGATGATCAATAACGGTAGAAGTTACTTACAAATAGCCCCATGGATTGTTGCTTTTCCAAGTCTCTTTCTCATCCTCTTTATTGGAGGAGTGATGTATCTAGGAAGGCTTCTCAAACAGTACTTCGCTATCCAACAAGAATATAAAAGAAGCTGATTTCTGTGTAAATCAGCTTCTTTTTGTTATATAAAGGGCAAACATCGGTGTGGCTGCGTAATTGAGTTCTTCTTCTCGGCTCCAAATTTTTGGTCCAAATTCGGTGTCAACCGTAGCTTCGACCTCTTCAAATTGATTCAAAAACTCCAGATCCCATGCGGGACGAAGGCGTTTGGTTAGTGGTAATTGGCGGGCAATCTCCTCAATCAAGGCCTCATCGACCCCTTCACCATGCCAGTAATCTTCTAATTGTTCGCTGGAAACGATCTTTAGATTATTCTCAAATTGTGAACGAATAGCAGGATCATTGAGATAAGAGTACCAGTTGGCATCATAAATAAGAAGTTGTCCACCTGGTTTGAGAGTGCGTAACCAGGCCTCATAAGCCTTTTCAGGATTTTCCAAATTCCATGTGACATTCCGCATTATAATGACGTCAAAAGATTCTGGATCAAAGTCCAACTCTTGGGCATTCATTTGTAGATAGCGAACTGTGCTTGAATTTTTTCTATATTGAAGGAGATTCTCTTGTGCAATCTGTAGCATATTTTCTGAGACGTCGATTGCAGTAACATTAGTATAACCAATTTGTGTTAACAAAATCGGAAAAAATCCGGGTCCTGTGCCGATGTCTAAAATACTAGTTGTGCTATCCTTTGGTAGACAACGTATCAGTTCATACTTCCATTTTTCTAGTTGAAGACTTTCAAGTTCTTTTTTATTTTTTTGAGAATATCCATGATAACGTTTATCCCAGTATTTTTGTATGATTTTGTATAACATGGTGACCTCTTTTTTATTCATAAAATTACTTGTAATAGTATACTACAGAAAGAATTGAAGTTCAAAGAAAAATTTGGTTTAGGCAGTTACAAATCTGGATTAATTTAATCTCAAAAATATCCTGACTTTTCTCATTAATTATTAACACGTTCAATAATAAGTGAGGTTTTTAGAATATATTTTGAGATATAGATTTGTTCGTCATTTTTTTAAATCCTCTCATTTATGTTAGACTAGTCGGGAACATTAAAAAAGAGTTTAGCACCCCCCGTGAACAAATTCTTAAGAGTCCTATTTATCCTCGTCATCCTGGCCATGACTGGTGCTATTATTTTTCAGCTGTTCTTCCCAACTTATATGGGAAGTCACTTGGGGTACGGCATTTCAGTTGGTTGGCAGAGGGAGATTGGTATCTGGAATGTGGCAGTTCTAATCATCCTTCTTGCTGTGAATCTCAAATACGATTGGTTTTATCTGAGAGCTGTGCTGATAGCTTTGATTATTGGAGGCCTTGTGATTGGGACTAATCATTTCCTTAGCTATCTTCAACATCATCACTCAGTCAATGCTATTGGAGTACTTGAAAATTATCTTTTAGTCTTTGGCTGGGTTGTAGGTTGGTCGCTTGAAAATTCCTCAAGAAAAAGAGTTTAATTTTTCTGAAGTTATCGCCTGACTTTCGACTCCCTGTGTTATAATAAATGGGCATTATCATAATCGAGGAAAACACATGTCTAAACAACTAAAAGGGAGCTTGATGGTATTGACAGCAGGAATTGCCTGGGGATTTTCAGGAGTTTCTGGTCAATACCTAATGGCTCATGGTGTTAATGTCAATCTTTTGACGAGTTTACGTTTGCTTCTGTCTGGTATTTTACTAACGGCTTCGGTCTTTTTTAGGCAGCGAGACAAATTAGTACAAGCTATTAAAGATAGAAAAACCTTAGTAAGTATCGCCTTATTTGCTCTCTTTGGTCTGGTACTAAATCAGTACGCCTATCTTAGTGCTATTCAATACACTAATGCTGGGACAGCGACGGTCTTGCAGTATGTCACCCCAGTTATCATCCTGGCTTTTGTATGTGCAAAATATCGTAGGTTCCCAACAGCAGCAGAGCTAGTGGCGATTATCCTGGCTATTGTAGGAACTTTTACCATCGCAACGCATGGTCAGATAAGGGAGCTGGCGATTACACCTCTGGGCTTGTTCTGGGGTCTCTTTTCGGCGGTGACCTATGCAATTTATATCTTACTGCCTGCTAAGGCTATTGAAAAATGGGGAAGTTTGATTGTCATTGGTTTAGGTCTGTTGATCGGTGGTTTAATCTTTCCGATTGTTATCCAAGCTTGGAAGTATAAGCTTTCTTTGACTGGGGGAAATCTCTTAGCGCTTTTTGGTTTGATCTTCATTGGGACAGTCTTTGCTTACACCGTTTTTCTTAAGGGGACAACCATGATTGGAGCTGTCAAAGGGAGTCTCTTGGCTTCGGTAGAACCTATAGCGTCGGTCATTTTGACCGTATTAATTATGGGGGAACGCTTCTTTGCCATTGATGTGGTTGGAATGTTTTTAATTGTTCTTGCTGTTATCATCATATCGCTTAAGAATTTAGTTACCCTTAAAAAACAAGAAAAAATTCAAAGATAAGAATGGAGCCTGAGTGATTGTGGCTCTTTTCTTTATTGTTCTGTAAAGGATGTTCTTAAAAAAATAGGACTTAAGTCCCACACATAAACCTTAAAAATATGGTAAAATAAGAGGTAAACTAACATTTTGGAGAGAAAATGACTATAGACGATTATAGGCCCCATTTTATGGTGGAGGCTGTTTATGATTTGAAACCTGACCAGCTACGTGAACACGGTATTCGTGCCGTCTTGGTCGATTTGGACAATACCTTGATTGCTTGGAACAACCCTGATGGGACTCCTGAGCTACGTGCTTGGTTAGATGAAATGACAGAGGCTGACATTCCGGTGGTTGTGGTCTCTAACAACAAACATGAACGTGTGGAACGTGCGGTTGCCAATTTCCATGTGGATTTCGTGAGTCGTGCCATGAAGCCTTTCACTAAAGGCATTAATGAAGCGATTGAGCGTTACCACTTTAATCGAGACGAGGTCGTTATGGTGGGAGACCAGCTAATGACTGACATCAGAGCTAGCCACAGAGCTGGAATTCGATCGATTTTGGTCAAGCCTTTGGTGAAATCAGATGCTTGGGTAACCAAATTTAACCGTTGGCGTGAACGTCGCATGTGGAAAAAGATTGAAAAAGCATATGGTCCAATGACCTTCAACAAAGGAATTTAATGGAAGAATTATTTTGTATTGGGTGTGGAGCCCAAATTCAAACAGAAGATAAAGAAAAAGCAGGTTTCACACCTGCTAGCTCTATTAAAAAGGCCGAAGAAACAGGTGAGTTATACTGCCAACGCTGTTTCCGTCTTCGTCATTACAATGAGATTGTGGATGTCCACATCACAGATGATGAATTTTTAAAATTGCTTCATGAAGTTGGAGACAGTGATGCCCTCGTTGTCAATGTCGTTGATATTTTTGATTTTAATGGATCAATCATACCAGGCTTATCACGCTTTGTTTCTGGGAATGATGTGCTCTTGGTCGGAAATAAAAAGGATATCCTACCTAAATCCGTTAAAGATGGTAAGGTAACCCAATGGTTGACAGAACGTGCCCACGAAGAAGGCATGCGTCCCGTGGATGTCATGTTGACGTCTGCCCAAAATCACCACGCCATTAAAGAGTTTATTCAGCGTATTGAAAAACTCCGTAAGGGTCGTGATGTTTATGTTGTCGGTGTGACGAATGTTGGTAAATCAACCTTAATCAATGCGATTATCAAGGAAATTACAGGTGATAAAGATATTATCACTACCTCTCGTTTCCCAGGAACGACCCTTGATAAGATTGAGATTCCGCTGGATGATGGTACTTATATTTTTGATACTCCAGGAATTATTCATCGCCACCAGATGGCACACTATCTGTCAGCCAAGGACCTCAAGTACGTTAGTCCTAAGAAGGAAATTAAGCCGAAGACTTATCAGTTAAATGCAAGCCAAACCCTATTCCTAGGAGGTCTTGGACGTTTTGACTTTATTGATGGTGATAAACAAGGTTTTACAGCCTTCTTTGATAATAACTTGAAGCTTCACCGTACCAAACTTGAAGGGGCAGATGCCTTTTATGACAAGCATGTTGGAAGTCTCCTTATGCCTCCTGGATCTAAGGAATTGGCCGATTTTCCAAAACTTGTCCGTCACGAGTTCACTGTCAAAGATAAGATAGACATTGTCTTCTCGGGACTAGGATGGATTCGTGTCCAAGGAAGAGCAGACCAACCAACCATCGTTGCTGCCTGGGCACCAGAAGGCGTTGGCGTAGTCGTCCGAAAAGCTATTATTTAAATTTAATAAAGTTGTTAAAAGTATAAGAAAGAAAAGGTTAGGCTAGATAAAGAAGCTAGCATTGCGAGCTTTTAGGCCATGCTTTTCGCAGTGGTGAAAGACTCATTTTTATAGTTGCAGAATTAATCAAGGAAAAATTGAAACCAAGGGCTCAATTTTAAGTCATAGAGCTGCGTAAGGAGGTCGCTGACGTCCGTCACCATCTCAGAAAAGCATAAAAAAGTCTTCTCAATAAACATGAAGTTTGCCTAGATTTAAGACATAAGCAAACAATGTGTTTTTCGCCGTGATAGTAATTCAAGCAACATACTATGTTACTTGGATTAGGAATTTTTGAGATTTTAGCCTCAAAAATTAGCTATGAAACCAAAGGTTTGCTAGTGTCTGTATCACCCAAGAAAAACAACAAAAAAATAAAAGGAATAAACATGTCACTAACATCAAAACAACGTGCCTTCCTCAAATCAGAAGCACACACACTTAAACCTATTGTACAAATCGGAAAAAACGGTCTTAACGACCATATCAAGACGAGCGTTCGTAACGCTCTTGATGCTCGTGAGTTAATTAAGGTAACCCTTCTTCAAAATACTATGGAAGACATCCATGAAGTTGCTGAAGTTTTGGAAGAAGAAATCGGCTGTGATACAGTTCTCAAGATTGGACGTATCTTGATTCTTTACAAGGAATCTGCAAAAAAAGAAAATCGTAAGTTGTCACCAAAGGTTAAAGCCATCTAAAAATAGTTGATGACTTTTGAAATTTTAAAGGCAAAAGAAAAGTTATTTAGATGATGTTTGAGTAAGAGGAGGCGTACATGGCACTGGATCTCGTAACCCCATTTACAAAGGTTCAACTAGAGGAAGAAATTAAAGATACCGGCCGTAAGCAGGTTGGAATATTAGGTGGAAATTTCAATCCTGTTCACAATGCCCACCTGGTTGTTGCAGACCAGGTGCGTCAGCAGTTAGGTCTCGATGAAGTTCTTCTCATGCCTGAATTTGAGCCTCCTCATATCGATAAAAAAGAGACTATTGATGAAAAACATCGCCTTAATATGCTCATGTTGGCTATTAACGGCATCGAAGGTTTGGATATTGAAACCATCGAGTTGGAACGTAAGGGAATCAGCTATACCTATGACACCATGAAGCTCTTGACAGAGGCTAATCCTGATACGGATTATTACTTCATTATTGGAGCTGATATGGTCGAATACCTGCCTAAATGGCATCGCATTGACGAACTCATTGAGATGGTGCAATTTGTGGGTGTCCAACGCCCTAAGTATAAGGCTGGAACGTCTTATCCAGTCATCTGGGTTGATGTTCCTTTGATGGATATCAGTTCAAGCGCTGTTCGTGATTATATCAAGAAAGATCGTACACCTAACTTTATGGTGCCTCAATCTGTACTCGCCTATATCAAGAAAGTAGGACTTTATAAATGACCTATGAAAAATACCTGGGCTATTCTCGTGAAGCACTTCTTGAAAAAGTGCAAGCCGTGATGAGCCCTAAACGCTTCAATCATGTTTTGGGTGTCGAGCGAGCTGCGATTTGTCTTGCTGAAAAGAATGGCTATGATACTGAAAAAGCTGGTTTGGCGGGTCTTTTACATGACTATGCCAAGGAACTTCCAAATCAGGAATTCTTAGAGCTAATCGATAAGTACGAGCTTGACCCTGAATTGAAAAAATGGGGAAATAATGTCTGGCATGGCATGGTCGGGATTTACAAAATTCAAGAAGACCTGGGTTTGACAGATGCTGAGATTCTGCGTAGTATCGAAATCCATACCGTCGGAAGCCATAACATGTCAACCCTAGATAAGATTGTCTATGTGGCTGATTATATTGAGCATAACCGTA
>ERZ773269.1765-NODE-1765-length-18741-cov-4.318206_pt1 | contig 18741 bp, 18 predicted proteins | sample MGYA00511958_ERZ773269 | MGnify/ENA primary metagenome ERZ773269 (study PRJEB29015, sample SAMEA2737761) | human gut metagenome | biome: human gut; feature: human-associated habitat; material: faeces | place: China | collected 2012 ... | reverse complement strand
TACGATCAAGTTCCTGCCGCTTACTGCTTTTCGCGATCGAAGCAGGAGACTTCCCTGATTCAGTAAAAAAAGCCACCGGAATCTGCCATAAGGTTATTACGATCCTTATGTACTCAATTCCGGTGGTCTTTTCTGTTATTGATATCGGTCAGATATTATTCTTATTACTTACGCTTCAGCCTTCGGCATCACGTCTGCTGCCGCAGTGATATACTCATTCTCGATCTTACTGAACAGACCGCTGTCTGCAAGCTCTGCAAGCTTCACGTCAATCGGCATCTTGCCCAGGACCGGAACCTTCAGTTCTGCAGCGATCTCATCGATATGGCTCTCGCCAAAGACCTTGATCTCTTTTCCGCAGTCCGGACATTTCACATAGCTATAGTTCTCCACGATTCCAAGGACCGGAACCTTCATCATATCAGCCATGTTATAAGCCTTCTTGACAATCATGCGGACCAGATCCTGCGGAGAAGTAACGATCACGACACCCTCGATCGGCAGGGACTGGAATACTGTCAGCGGAACATCTCCGGTTCCTGGCGGCATATCTACAAAGAGATAATCCAGATCTCCCCATATAACATCTGTCCAGAACTGCGTCACAACACTTGTAATAATCGGTGCTCTCCAGATTACCGGATCCGATTCATTCGGTAAAAGCAAGTTGACAGACATAATCTTTGTTCCGTCTTTTGCAATCTCCGGAAAGATTCCATCATCGCTTCCTTTTGCTGTATCATGGATTCCATACATCTTCGGAATAGACGGTCCTGTAATATCTGCATCCAGAATTCCTACAGAAAATCCTTGTTCTCTCATCATTCTTGCCAATGATGCAGTTACCATCGATTTTCCGACTCCGCCCTTTCCACTGACAACTGCGATCACATTACGAATGTGTGATTTTGCATTCGCCGGTTTATGAAAATCCTGCGGTTTACTATTACAAGTCCCTGCATGTGCACACCCCTGGCAATCGGATGGTGAGCATCCTTTCTGATTCTCTGACATAACTAAAACTTCCTTTCTGGCCTCTTTTACTCTTCTACTGCTGCGATTACTTCAATCTCGCAGAGTGCTCCCTTAGGGAGATCTTTCACTGCAAAACAGCTTCTTGCCGGTTTAGATGTGAAATATTTTGCATAAACTTCATTGAATGCTCCGAAATCAGCAATGTCAGCCAGGAAACATGTTGTTTTAAGTACATGCTCATAATCTGTACCTGCTGCTTTTAAAATCTCTCCTACATTCTTGCAAGACCACTCAGCCTGCTCTTCGATTGTATCTCCGCCAAGATTTCCTGTCTCAGGATTGATTCCAAGCTGTCCGGATGTATAAAGAACTCCGTTATTAACATATGCCTGTGAATATGGCCCGATTGCTGCCGGTGCTTTTTCTGTTGCGATTACTTTCATAATCCTATACCTCTCTTTCATTATTCTGAAACTGCTCTGTATTTCTGAGCTCTGAATCTATTGTACTACCTTTTCAGGTAATTTATCAACCTTGAATTACCTTTAATCTTTGCTTTTACTCCCTCTTTCACAGCTTTAAATTTCCAGGTTATTCCTCGTGACATCTTTGAGCCATTTGTAACTGCGGTACCTCTTTAGCGTAAGCGGTAATTTCACCAGTTCATCACTCATCAGAAGTATATAAACAACCGGTACACTTGCGTGTAAGAAAAATGCTGCGACTGCACCCAGTAATATAGAAAATCCCCACATCGTAGACACATCCAGAATTAATCCGAATCTCGTATCTCCTCCTGAACGAAATACACCTACTACCAATGTTGTATTGACTGCCTGCGCAATAACAAAATAGGACATGACGCCAAACATCATATAAAGATATTCTTTTGCCTCAGGTGACAATACAAGAAATGTATTTGCAATCGGAGCACAGATTAAAATTACACATGCACCACAACAGCCCATAATAAGTGCCAGCCGGATAAATCTTTTTGCATAAGCCTTCGCATAATCGAATTTACGTTCCCCAATCGTCTTACCCAGATAGACGGCTGTCGCATTTGCAATTCCAAATACAACGACCTGGGCAAGCTGTCTCGCTACTTGTGCAACTGAATTTGATGCAACCGCCGCACTCCCAAGATGACCGATGACAGCAGTATTCGCAGAGACTCCAAGTCCCCACATCATTTCATTTAACACAACCGGCATGGCATAGATTAGATAATCTTTTGCAAGTACCCTGTCAATCTGTATCATAAATCGAGGACGAATTTTCACATCCTGATTCATGAAATGTGCATAAATAAGCACGATCAATGTCTCTGTCATTCTGGCACATAATGTGCCGATTGCAGCTCCTTGTATTCCAAGTGCCGGAAATCCAAGAAGTCCAAAAATCAAAATTGCATTCATAATTGCATTGACAACCAAAGACATAAAATATACAAAAGTAGCAATCATCACCCGTTCAATACTTCTCATAATATTCAGATAAACCTGCGTTACCGCTATGAAAAGATAAGATATTCCAACGATCCGTAAGTATTTCACTCCCTCTGCAATTACTTCCGGATCCGATGTAAAAATACGCATCAAAGGACCCGGAATAGTCAAGGCCAATGTCATAAAAATTACCGCAATTGCAAGTGAGATTGTAAGTCCCATACCAAGAATCTTCTCAATTGTTCTGATATCTTTCTTTCCCCAGTACTGCGCTGTCAGTACTGTTGCTCCAGATGTAATGCCGAAAAAGATCAGCATCATAATAAACTGGATCTGTCCTGCCAGCGAAGAACCAGACAACACTTTTTCTCCCACTCTTCCAAGCATCATAACATCAACTGCAGTCACTCCGACGTTGATCAGATTCTGGAGCGCCATTGGAATAATTAAGGCAAATACATTTCTGTAAAATGCATGCCAGTCAATATTTAGATTATCTGTGGTTTGCCTTTTTATAGATCTCATATAACTCTTTTTCCCCCATTTTCTGGAAAGCACCCACTTTCACGGTATCCCCCGCAGTCGCCTTTCCAGCCATTTCTTTTAATACTTCATCCGGCTGTATACCCATTTTCATATCTCCCAGACAAGTCGGCATATGCAAAGAACGGAAGAATTCTTCGGTTCTCTCAATTGCTGCCACTGCCGTTTTTTCATCATTTTTCTCATCAATGTTCCATACTTTTCTTCCGTAATTTGCAAATCTTGCCTCGTCCAGATGATAGACGTATCTTGCCCAGCTTCCCCAGACTGCAGACAATGTTGCCCCGTGGGCTTCGTCAAATTTTGCACTCAACTGATGTCCCAGCTTATGGCACAGAAAATCCTTTGGCCTTCCAAGTCCGGTAATTCCATTATGAGAAATACTTCCGCACCACATGATTTCACTCATAGCATCATAATCTTCTTGATTCTCATATGCCTTTGCTGCATTCCGGATCAATGTACGCAGCAGTCCTTCTGCGATCTCATCTGTCAGTTCATTTCCATGTACCGGTGTGAAATAACGTTCAATTGTATGCATAAAAATGTCTACAATTCCGCAAGTAAGCTGATATTTCGGAAGTGTATATGTCAGCTCCGGATTCATAATTGCAAATTTCGGACGGATCAGATCGCTTCCGATTCCAGATTTGTCCTGCGTCTCTTCATCTGTCAGTACCGCGGAATTACTCATCTCACTTCCGGCTGCTGAAATTGTCAAAACGGTTCCTACCGGAAGTGCCGTCTTTAATTCTTTTTTATTCTTCCAGAACTCCCATATATCTGTACCCGGATTTGCTGCACCTATCGCAATTCCTTTTGCTGTATCAATTGCACTTCCACCTCCTACTGCAAGAATCAGCTCTGCTCCGAAAGCAATCGCTTTTTCAACTCCTTCTCTTGCAAAAGACAGACGCGGATTCGGTTTTACACCGCCAAATTCCTCATAAAAAATGTGTTCTTCATCAAGAGATTTCTTAATCTCATCGAGAAGTCCGCTTCTTATAACACTTCCACCGCCATATACAAGAAATACCTTTGTCACACCCAGTTCACGGACCAGCTTTCCAGCTTCTTTCTGCGTGTCTTTTCCAAATACAACTTTCGTCGGGGTATACTGTACAAAACTCTGCATCATCAATTTCTCCTTCTTTTTTATATTTTTCATCCACAGCTGCAATTCTGATATTTGTAAAAATATTGCCAATGATTTTATGTGCAATTTCTGAGATAAAATACTGCAAGCTGTGTACGGTCTCTTAAATTCAATTTATCCAAAATCCCACTGATATAATTCCGGATCGTTCCCTCGCTTAAAAACATTTCCCCTGCAATTTCTTTATTGCTCTTTCCGTCTGCCACAAGTTTCATAACATCACGTTCTTTTTCCGTAATCTCATAAGTCTCATAATCAAACGCACTCTTTCGCTCCAAAAGTTCCGGCAGTCTGGATATGATCTGGGTTCCGAACACCGTCTGCCCCGTGCACACTGCCCGGATTGCCGGCAGAATACTTGCATAATCCTGTTTTAGAAGATATCCTTTCACACCACATTTCAACGCTTTTACAATATACTCGTCATCAGAAAATGTTGTAAGGAGCAATATCTTTGCCTCTGGTTTTTCTTTTAAAATCTCTTCTGATGCTTCCAGACCGCTCATCGGACTCATGCGGATATCCATCAGCAGCACATCCGGTTCATATTTCCGGTAAAGTTCTATAGCTTCTTTCCCATTTGAGGCAATGCCCTGAACTTCTATATCCTGATCTTTTTCCAGAATCGTCCTAAGTGCCCCTGATACAAGCATATCATCATCTGCAATCACGATCCTCATTTTAAGCTACCTCCTTAGGAATCGTAATAAAAATACGAAATCCCTCTTTTCTTACAATTTGCATCATTCCTCCAAGCATCCGGACGCGGTCGCTCATATTGCGAATCCCCATACCCTGTCCAGACTGAAATTCCCTGGATACAGTTTTTACTCCGCCACTTTGTATTGGTTCTTTCACAGTTCCATTATCTTCCACGATCAGCTGATAAAGCGCAGGGTGCTCCCGCATGACTATCTTCACTTTACTTGCATCACTGTGCCTTACAATATTGTGAAGTGCCTCTTTTACAATTGCGATAAAGCCGTATTTAATCTCTCTTGGAACATCATACCCCATGTCATAAGATAAATCTACCGGGCAAAATGTAAACTCTCCCACCAGTTCTTCTGTCACTTCTTTCAGATTCACAGAATCGTCATGAAGGTCATGGACACTCTCCCGTACGCTGGTCATAGCTGTATTCAACGACTCCTCCAATTGTTCAATGGAAGGGGACAGTTTTTCGTCTTCATTTACAATTTTTATTGCTCCAACCATAAGGATGGATCTTGAGAGCAAATGTCCCACATTGTCATGAATTTCTCTTGCAATGCGATTTCGCTCCTGAAGTGTTGCCGTATAAATTTCATAGTCCTGCTTCTCAATCAGGTTGCGATTCTTTTCTTGTAAAAGCAGATTTCTTTCCTTACTGTCATCACGGGTTTTCCGGTATTCCTGTTCCAACTCCTCATAAGCTTCTTCTTTTAACTTCAACACAAACGACAGCAAAATTCCAACTATCAAAAGATACATTTGCCCATAACTTAGATTCGTATTCCCCGACACACCTGTAAATATCCCTCCTGCCACAGCAAGTATCATGATACCCCGGTTCTCTTTTGTCCAGAATCCATAAAAAAGGACCGGCAGGAATTCACAGATTCCCACGCAGTACCAACTTCCGGCTAAAATACATATTAACAGAACATACCTTTCCCAGTCATCTTTTAAGAACATCTGCATGCCAATACAGATCAATGACACCAGAAAGCCCACCACAAAATTCAGGTCAGCCGGCGAAAGCAACAAAAAAAGAAAACTATATAAAATTAACAGAAGCTGCCCTGTCATTCTTCTCATATTTGTTCTCTCCTAACTTTTCTAAAAAGCAAAACATGACATTTGTCACATCGTTTTATGACGTCTGCCACTAACATTATAAGCATAAGACATTTATAATTACAAGTAAGAAATATGCAAGTCTCAAAACTAAGAACTGGAGGAATTTCCTATGATTCATATTGAAAATCTTGTAAAAAGATATGGTGATCTGATCGCACTGGATCACCTGAACCTTGACATTAAAGAAGGTGAGATTTTTGGACTTCTGGGACCAAACGGCTCCGGAAAATCCACCGCGATCGGCTGTATGCTGGCGCTGTTGAAATATGACAAAGGTACGATTCAGATTTTTGGCAAAAACATGACCCCGGACAGTTACGATATCAAAAAAGAGATTGGTGTTGTCATGCAAAATGTGGCTGTGTTTCATCAGATGAGTGTCCGTGAAAATGTAGACTATTTCTGTGGTCTGTATGTAACTGACAAACAAAAGCGTAAAAAGCTGGTGGACGAAGCACTGGATTTTGTGGGACTTACGGAATATGCAAAAAAACGTCCCGGAAAATTGTCCGGCGGTCTTCTTAGAAGACTCAACATTGCCTGCGGTATTGCCCACAAGCCAAAGCTTATCATCATGGACGAACCAACGGTAGCTGTCGATCCACAGAGCCGGAACCGGATCCTGGAAGGAATCTTAGAACTGAACCGTCAGGGATCTACAATCATTTATACTTCCCATTATATGGAAGAAGTTGAACAGATCTGCAGCCGTATTGCAATCATTGATCATGGCCATGTACTTGCGACCGGAACATGTGAAGAGCTGAAAAATATGATCAAAACCGGTGAGACGATCACCATCGAAGCTATAAACCTAAATCCGGAAACACTCTCTGAAATCCGTACGATGCCAAATGTATTTGAACTGACCTATGAAGAACAGGTATTAAAAATCCGCCTAAGTGGAGGAAAACACAATCTGATCAGCCTCTTAAAATACCTGGGTGATCACAACATTTCTTTCGGGCGCGTATTTTCAGAACTTCCAACACTCAACGATGTCTTCTTGGAAATCACGGGAAAAGAACTTCGGGACTAAGGAGGAATTTTTATGTGTCATTTAATAAAATATCGTTTTCTACAGATTACAAGGAATCGGCCTATGATGTTCTGGGCACTTGCATTCCCAATGATTCTCGGCACACTGTTCTACATTTCCTTTGGAAATATCGGCATATCTGCCACCGGAGACTCCGACTGGGATCCGGTACCCGTTGCTGTTATCAATAAGCTTGAAACAAAGTCATCCGGTACATTTTTTGCAGATTTCCTTGACGCCATGAACGGTAGCGTTCTAGACATTCAAGACGTAACGAATGAAAAAGATGCGAAAAAGAAACTGGAAAATGATGAGATTTTTGGAATCTACTATGTAAAAGAGACCCCGTCTCTTACGATCACAAAAAATGGAGTCAGCCAAAGTATTCTGACTTCTCTTTTAAACACTTATAACCAGAATGCTTATCTGTTCAAAGAGATTGCCAGAACTCATCCGGAGCGTCTGACTGATGCTGTTGCTTCCTTGCAGACGAATGGCAGTTTCATCACGGAAAAAAGTGTCGGTGGAAAAACATTAAATCCGACTGTATTGTATTTCTTCGCCCTGATTGCCTATGCTTGTATGTCCGGTGCATATCTAAGTATCGAAGCAGTACGTGATACCCAGGCGAACTTAAGTCCCTTAGGAGCCAGACGAAGTATCACCCCTTACCGAAAACAATTTCTTATTTTTATTGATATGTTGGTGCTGATTTTTATACATTTCATAAATGTAATGATTCTGACTTTTTATGTGAACTATATTCTTGACATTGACCTGGGAAATAATTATCTGGCTATCCTTGCCACGAATTTTATGGGAAGTCTCATCGGAATCTGCCTGGGACTCATGATCGGCTGCATCGGAAAACTTACATTTTCAGCAAAAATCGGCATCTGTACCTCCACAACTTTACTGACCGGTTTTTTGTCTGGTCTGATGTTTGGCAATATGAAAGATGTAATAGAACAGAATGCCCCCATTCTGAACCGTATCAATCCGGCGGCTGTTTTAAGTGATGCTTACTATTGCATCAGTGTGTACAATGACACGTTACGATACCAGAGATGTATGATCACTCTGCTGATCATGAGTATTCTTTTCCTTGGTATTGCATTCTTAGGAGTAAGGAGGGAACGTTATGACAGTATTTAAAGGATTTTTGACAATTACAAAAAGAAATCTCGGATATGTTTTCATGTATATTATCATTTTTCTCACAATTACAATTGCTGTACAAAAAAGTGAACTTACAGATACCGATAAAATGTTTGAACAGACAAAACTCGACATTGCAGTCATTGACCATGACAAAAGTCCGGTGTCCGAAGCCCTGACCGATTATCTGGCTTCCCGGCACAATCTGATTGATATTCCGGATACCAAAACTGCTATTCAGGATAACCTGTTCTACCGGCACGTCTATTATGTATTGACGATTCCAAAAGATTTCACTCAAAGCTGTAAAAGCAAAACTGCAAGTCTTACCGTCACAAAAGTTCCGGGCAGTACAAGTGGTTACTATGTAGACAGTCAGGTCAATGCATGGGTTCAGGAAATGCATATGCTTCTTGCCTCCGGTTATTCAGCCGAAGATGCCACTGTAATGCTTAAGGAGGCTATGACAGAAGAATCTCATGTAACGATGCTGGATCAGAACGGATATGGTGGAAATATTCCGATGCACGCATACATGTATCAGTATATGCCTTACATTATCCTGTCCATTCTATGCTATGTCATTATAACGATCATGATGTCATTCAACAATCCAGAAGTCCGCTCACGAATACTGTGTACTTCCATTTCCAGCCGGAAGTACAACCTGCAGCTTGCGCTCGGCTGCACAGTCATCGGACTTGCCGTCTGGTTTTTATGCACACTGCTTCCAATCATATTGTATGGAAAAACATTTCTGGCTGACACAAACCTTACATACTATCTGACCAACAGTTTTATGATGTCTCTGTCCGCACTAAGCCTGGCATTCTTTGTCTCCACATTTACAGACAAAGAACAACTGATCAGTGCAGTCGTCAATGTGGTCAGCCTTGGAATGTCCTTCCTGTGCGGAGTCTTCGTCAGTATGGATATCCTCGGAAAAAGTGTACAGAAAATTGCCCAGTTTCTTCCGGTCTACTGGTACGAAGTTGCAAATAACCTGCTGAAAAGCCACAACACATTCAGTGGAACACAGATTCACACCCTGTACACCTGCTACGGCATACAGCTCCTCTTCGCCCTCGCATTCTTAAGTCTCGCCCTCATTGCAGGCCGTATGAGAAGACAAACTGTTTAGTGGATGATTCATTTTTCTGACACAACGGGAAGAAGCCCCTGATGAACTTAATCATCAAAGGCTTCTTTTACTTTATCCATAAATCCTTTTTTCTTCTTTTCCGGCTTTTCTTTCGCACCGTCATTTTTTCCTGCCTGATTTAGTGTATTTCCCGCCAGTTCATCGAACTTACGAAGTGCTTCTTTCGCCTCATGGCTCAACTTCTCCGGTGTCTGGATCACCAGTGTTACATAGTGATCACCGCGAACCTGCGGATTACGAAGTGATGGAACGCCTTTTCCTTTCAAGCGCACTTTCGTATCTGTCTTAGTACCTGGTTTCACATTGTAGATAACTTCCCCATCTACTGTCTTGATGCGGATATCTGCACCAAGTGCTGCCTGTGCAAAGGAAATCGGAACCGTTGAGAAAATGTGTACATCCTGACGCTGAAAAATTGGGTGTCTGGATACTGTGACCTGCACAAGAAGATCTCCTCTTGGTCCGCCATTCACTCCCGGTTCACCTTTATCACGAATTCTTACACTCTGTCCGTCATCAATTCCTGCCGGAATCTTGACAGAAATCTTCTTCTTACTGGAAATATATCCTGTACCGGCACAATCCGGACATTTCTCACGAATAATCTTACCAGTTCCGTGACAATCCGGACAAGTCTGTACATTCTGTACCATACCAAACAGTGACTGTTGGCTGTATACAACCTGACCTTTTCCGCCGCACTTTGAGCATGTCTCCGGAGTCGTTCCTGGTTTTGCACCTGTTCCATTACATTTTGGGCAAGGATCCTTTAAAATTACATCAAGCTCCTTCTCACATCCAAATACTGCTTCTTCAAAAGAAATTCTTATAGTCTTTCGAATGCTTGCACCCTTCATCGGTCCCTGGCTGCGGCCTCTGCTTCTTCCACCGCCAAAAATGTCGCCAAAGATATCACCAAATATGTCACTGAAATCAGCTCCATTAAAATCAAAGCCGCCATATCCGCCGGCTCCTCCTGCTCCTCCTTCAAATGCTGCATGACCAAACTGATCATACTGACGTCTCTTTTCAGGGTCGCTAAGTATAGCATATGCTTCCGAAGCTTCTTTAAACTTCTTCTCCGCCTCTGCATCTCCCGGATTCATATCCGGATGATACTTTTTGGCAACTTTACGATATGCCTTTTTCAAAGTCGCTTCATCGACATCCTTACTGACGCCGAGAACCTCATAGTAATCTCTCTTTGCTTCTGCCATTACTTTCTCTCCTTAACAAAAGGAAGTTCCGCGAAACCTGACCTCCTTAAAATTCAGTCACATTCCGCGGAACAGCCTTCGCATTCGATGCGGTATTATTCCGCCTTTTTATGCTTTAGACTTCTTTATAATCTCCGTCTACTACATCGTCTCCCTGGAATCCATCCGGTGCCGGTCCTGCTTCTGGTCCTGCCTGAGCACCTGCTCCCTGTGCTCCCTGTGCTCCCTGTGCGGCTGCTCCTGCCTGCTCATACATCTTTGTGAACAGTTTCTGAGCGCTCTCAGAAAGTTTCTCTTTACCAGCTTTGATTTCAGCAATCTGAGCGTCTGTAATATCGTCCATATTTACTTTTTCAAGAATCTCTTTCAGTGCTTTGCAGTCAGCCTCTACACCTGCTTTATCGTTAGCATCCAGTTTATCTCCAACTTCCTGGATAGCTTTCTCTGTCTGGAACACTAAAGCGTCTGCCTCATTCTTTGTATCGATTCCCTCTTTACGTTTCTTATCTTGAGCCTCAAATGCTGCAGCCTCTTTTACAGCCTTATCAATCTCATCATCAGACATGTTAGATCCTGCTGTGATTGTGATGTGCTGCTCTTTACCTGTTCCAAGGTCTTTTGCAGATACATTTACGATACCATTGGCATCAATATCGAATGTAACCTCAATCTGCGGTACTCCTCTTGGAGCTGGTGCGATTCCATCAAGCTGGAATCTTCCGAGAGACTTGTTGTCTTTTGCGAACTGTCTCTCACCCTGTACAACGTTGATGTCAACAGCTGTCTGGTTATCTGCTGCTGTTGAGAAAATCTGGCTCTTCTTTGTAGGAATTGTTGTATTTCTCTCGATCAGTCTTGTAGCAACTCCACCCATAGTCTCGATAGACAGTGACAATGGTGTTACATCAAGAAGAAGGATATCTCCAGCGCCTGTATCTCCGGCAAGTTTACCACCCTGAACAGATGCTCCAAGTGCTACACATTCATCTGGGTTCAGAGATTTGCTTGGCTCTTTACCTGTCAGACGTTTTACTTCTTCCTGTACAGCAGGGATACGTGTTGATCCACCAACAAGAAGTACCTGACCAAGTTCAGATGCTGTAATTCCTGCATCAGACAGAGCTCTCTGTACCGGCTCAGATGTCTTCATAACAAGATCATGCGTCAGCTCATCGAATTTAGCTCTTGTAAGATTCATATCAAAATGCTTCGGTCCTTCAGCAGTTGCTGTGATGAACGGAAGGTTGATGTTTGTTGTTGTTGCGGAAGACAGCTCTTTTTTCGCTTTCTCTGCAGCTTCTTTTAATCTCTGAAGTGCCATCTTATCTGTAGATAAGTCAACGCCTTCCTGTTTCTTGAACTCAGCAATCATGTAGTCTGTAATCTTCTGATCGAAATCATCTCCACCAAGTCTGTTGTTACCTGCTGTTGATAATACTTCGATAACTCCATCACCAATCTCAATAACAGATACATCAAATGTACCACCACCAAGGTCATATACCATGATTTTCTGCTCATTCTCATTGTCAAGTCCATAAGCAAGTGCTGCTGCCGTAGGCTCATTGATGATACGTTTTACATCAAGTCCTGCAATCTTACCAGCATCTTTTGTTGCCTGACGCTGAGCATCGTTGAAGTAAGCAGGTACTGTGATAACAGCCTCTGTTACTTTCTCTCCTAAGTATCCTTCTGCATCTGCTTTCAGTTTCTGAAGGATCATAGCTGAAATCTCCTGTGGAGAATATTTCTTATCATCGATTGTTACTCTGTAATCAGATCCCATCTCTCTCTTAATAGAAGAGATTGTTCTCTCTGCATTCGTAACTGCCTGACGTTTTGCAGGCTCACCAACAAGACGCTCACCTGTCTTTGTAAATGCTACAACTGATGGTGTTGTTCTTGCTCCTTCTGTATTTGCAATAACTGTTGGCTGTCCACCTTCCATAACGGCTACACAGCTGTTTGTTGTTCCTAAGTCAATACCAATAATTTTGCCCATTGTTGTTTCCTCCTCAATGAATTATGCTAAAAAATGGTTTAATTTCTATTTATTTATCTTCAAGGCTTAATTAGCCACCTTGACCATACTGTGACGGACTACGGAGCCTTTGTACATGTAGCCCTTCAGGAACTCTTCTACGACGATGTTCTCGCCGGCTTCCTCATCCTCCACATGCATCACTGCGTTGTGCAGGTTCGGATCGAACTGCTGACCTACTGCCTCGATCGTTTCCACTCCGGCATCTTCCAGGGTTTTTACGAACTGCTTGTAGATCTTTTCAATGCCTTCGGCGAAGGAAGAACCCTTCTCATCCTCCGGCACGGCTGCCAGGCCTCGCTCGAAGTTGTCGAGCACCGGAAGGATCTTCTCGATGATGTCCTTCGCTCCGACCTCGTACATGGCTGCCTTTTCTTTTTCCGTACGTTTGCGGAAGTTATCGAACTCTGCCATCTGACGGGTCAGGCGGTCAGTCAGCTCTTCGATTTTCTCATCTTTTTTATCTTTTTTCTTTTTGAAGAACTTTCGTTCTTTGCCATCCTCAGCAGTTTCTTCTGCAGCTTCCGCTTCTTTTGCCTCTGCTGCTTTCTTTGCTTCTTCCTGCTCCGCAGCCGGTTCGGTTTCCGGCAGATCGGTCTCTGCTCCGGTTTCTTTTTCCATCTCGCGTGTAGGTTCTTCCATGGTTTCCTCTTTCTTTCTATTTTCTTCGCTCACTGATCATTCCACCTTTCTACTCACCTGTGTCCGGCTTTTTGAAGACGGCGTCCAGTTGAACTTTTAATGTTTTCAGGTTATCTACCACATTTTCGTAATCCATCCGCTTTGGTCCCACGATACCGATTGTTCCGCGCATACCGTTTCCCATATCGTATGTGGTGGTGACCACGCTGCAGTCCCGTAAGGGTTCCATCGAAGATTCATTTCCGATGTATACCTGAATACCGGTATTTTCCTCTCCGTCCTGCTCCTCGGCAGCTCCTTTGATCATATCGACCAGTTTCTGCCGTTCCTCGAATGTGGAGATCAGCTGGCTGGCTTTGCTGCTGTCGGAAAGCTCAGGGTACTTGAAAATGTTGGTTGCGCCGCTGGTGTACACCGGCACATCTTCTTCGCTGACTGCGATGGCTTCCGCTACGGTATCGACCACTTTGCTGATGATGCCGGAGTGGATGCCTGCCTGCTCTTTCATCTTCTTGATCATGCCAAGATTGATTTCTTCAATGGTCAGGCCATTGAGCTGTGTGTTCAGAAGCAGGTTCAGCTTTAATATCTGTTCATCGTTGATGGTCTCGTCGAGGTCAATCATCTGGTTTTTCACCAGGTTGCCTTCTACGACGATGACGGCCAGGAGCTGCTCTTCATTGACTTTTGAGAGCTGGATGAATTTCACTTTATTTCTGTGATATTCCGGTCCTGTAATCAACGTTGCATAGTTGGTAGATGAAGCGAGGACTTTGACAACCTGCTGCAGAACTTTTTCCATTCGGTCTGTTTTTTCAATGACCATGTTTTTGATGTCTGCAACTTCCTGTTCTTTTTCCCGCATCAGCTCATCTACATAGAGGCGGTAGCCTTTATCGGAAGGAATGCGTCCTGCGGAAGTGTGGGGCTGTAAGATGTAACCCATCTCTTCCAGATCGGACATTTCATTCCGGATTGTGGCGGAGCTTAAATTCAAATCCGTGTATTTGGAAATCGTTCTTGAGCCGACCGGCTCGCCCGTTTCCAGATACGTCTGGATGATCGCTTTTAATATTTTTCTTTTTCTTTCATCCAATTCTGTATCCACTAAGATAAGCTCCTTCCTGTTGTATAGTCCTGTTAGCACTCGTTTCAGTGGAGTGCTAACATCTATGCTCTTAAGATAGCACTCTGCCTTTTGTTTGTCAACACCTTTTCCCGGTTTTTCTATGAAGAAATTGTGAAAAAAGTATAAACCGTTTTCTTTCTGAAAAGGAATCTGACTTTTCTTTTTTATTGCATTCTACTGTTTCAAAGGCGCTATAGCCGTATGGTAGGATTCTGCCATTTTAATACGACCATTTAGTAGCATTTTCTCAGAGGTGATGAATCATGAAATATCAGAGACTGGAGGATCTGCGCACGGACCACGATCTGACGATCCGCCAGGTTGCCGACTATCTCGGCTGCAACCGCGATGTGTATACCCGATATGAAAAAGGCGTCCGGCAACTGCCGATCTCCATTGCCATCCGTCTGGCGGAGCTGTATCAGGTCAGTCTGGATTATCTGGTCGGCATCAGCGATGAGAAGCGGCCGTATGGATCCTGACTTTCCGGTGTCTCCGCCGCAGCAAAAGCAGGAGGACAGTTTTTCTTTTCCCTGTCCTCCCTGTTTTGCTTTTTCGTTTACAGATTCTGCAGATATTCCATCATCCGCGTTTCGCTGAGTTTCCATCCGTCCGGCTCCCCGCAGAGATACAGCGTAAAATGCCCGCACGGGACTCCGTTTTCCAGGTGGATGCCGGTATACAGTTCTACAATGAGGAGTTCTTCTGCTTTTTCTTCATATATATTAGTGATCTGATAGATGCGCTCTCCCTTTTCGTCCACCGGCCATTCTTTCTTCAGCACATCCCTCAGACGGCTCTCCTGCCCCTGCGCTTCGCATTCTTCCTCCCGGCTGATCATTTTTTCAAACGCTTCCGGCGTCTCCATCCGTTCCACTATATTCTGGACAAAATCTTCTATTTCTATTCTTTCTGCTTTTCCCATTCGTTCCCCCATTTCTGCCGTACATATTTTTCTGTTTTCTGCACAGGCTGTCTTCACCCGCCGTTTCTCTCTCCCGCCCTATTCTCCAATTTGCGACCATATGATCTGATTTAACTTTGTCCATCCAACCGTTTGGTAGTATGGGTTTGAATCTGAAAGGATGGTACAACGTATGAAATACCAGAGAATTGAAGATATGCGGATCGATCAGGATCTCACCATCAAAGAGATTTCTGCCCTGCTCGAATGCAACCGCGACGTCTATTCCCGCTACGAAAAAGGAATCCGCGACATCCCGATCGACTATGTGATCCGACTTGCACGGTTCTATGACTGCTCGGTCGACTATCTGCTGAGTGTCTCCAGTAAAAAGAGAAAATTCGGCGATTAATTTTTTTATTGTTGTCTTTTTTATTTTTGTGTTTTTCGTTTTGATACGACCGTTTGGTCGTATTTTATATTATAATGGTATTCTTATTTTGCGTCAATTCTGAACAAGAAGGAATCAAAATCGGACGCAAAAAAGCGTGCCGGAAAGTTTTCTGTCGCTTTTCCGGCACGCTTTTTTTCATGCTCTTTTCTTCTTTTTTATTTCTCATTTTTTATTCTTCCATGTCATCCAGGCTCTTCTTCAGTGTGATCATTTTGTCACGCAGCTCGGCGGCCATTTCGAAGTTGAGTTCGGCGGCAGCGGCTTTCATCTGTTTCTGTACCTGGCCGATCAGTTTTTCCAGTTCTTCGCGGCTCATGGACTCCGGGTCTTTTTCCATCTTTTCTTCTGTCTTTGCCACTTCTTTCGAAATGCTGATGAGATCGCGGACGGCTTTTTTGATGGTGGTCGGAGTGATGCCGTGTTCTTTGTTGTAGGCTTCCTGCAGGGCACGGCGGCGCTTCGTCTCGTCGATCGCTAGGCGCATGGAATCGGTCATCACATCGGCGTACATGATAACATGGCCCTCGCTGTTTCGCGCAGCACGGCCGATGGTCTGGATCAGGGAGGTTTCGGAACGCAGGAAACCTTCTTTATCGGCATCCAGGATCGCCACGAGTGTGATTTCCGGGATGTCGAGACCCTCACGCAGAAGGTTGATGCCGACGAGCACATCGAAGACATCGAGACGCATATCACGGATGATCTCGGTCCGTTCTAGGGTGTCGATATCGGAGTGCAGGTAGCGCACGCGGATGCCGGCCTCTTTCATATAGTCGGTCAGATCCTCTGCCATACGCTTCGTCAGCGTCGTCACGAGAACTTTGTTGTGTTTTTCAGTTTCTTTCTTTACTTCCGAAATCAGATCGTCGATCTGTCCCTCCACCGGGCGCACCTCGACATCCGGGTCGAGAAGGCCGGTCGGGCGGATGATCTGTTCAGCGCGCAGCAGCTCGTGGTCTGCCTCGTAGTCGCCCGGCGTGGCAGATACGAAGAGGATCTGATCGATCCGGTCCTCGAACTCGCCGAAGTTCAACGGGCGGTTGTCTTTTGCGGACGGCAGACGGAATCCATAGTCCACCAGCGTCGATTTCCGCGACTGGTCGCCGGCATACATGCTGCGGATCTGCGGAACAGTCTTATGCGACTCATCCACGATGATGAGGAAATCATCTCCGAAATAGTCCATCAGTGTGTAGGGCGGCTCGCCTGGCTTTAATCCGGAGAGGTAACGCGAATAGTTTTCGATGCCGGAACAGATGCCGGTTTCTTTGAGCATCTCAATATCGAAATTGGTCCGCTCCTCGATGCGCTGGGCCTCGATCAGTTTTCCCTCGTGCTTGAAGAACTTCACCTGCTCTTCCATATCCTTTTCAATCTCGCCTGTTGCTTTCAGGATCGTGTCCATCGGCACAACGTAGTGGGAGGCAGGAAAGATTGCGATGTGGTTCAGTTCACATAAGATTTCACCCGTCAGCGTATCGATCTGCACCAGACGGTCAATCTCATCCCCGAAGAACTCGACGCGCACCGCCTTGTCCGTCTCCTCCGCCGGAAAAATCTCCAATACATCACCGCGCACGCGGAACGTACCGCGGTGGAAATCCATATCATTCCGGTCATACTGAATATCAATCAACTGCCGGATCACATCGTCCCGGTCCTTTTCCATTCCCGGGCGGAGCGAAATAATCATCTCCATGTAGTCCTTCGGGCTTCCGATTCCATAGATACACGAAACACTGGAAACCACAATGACATCGTTCCGCTCACTCAGTGCAGAAGTCGCGGAAAGCCGCAGCTTATCAATCTCATCGTTCCGCGCAGAGTCCTTCGCAATATACGTATCCGAAGACGGCACGTAAGCCTCCGGCTGGTAGTAGTCGTAGTAGGAGACAAAATACTCCACTGCGTTCTCCGGGAAGAATTCCTTAAACTCACCATAGAGCTGCGCTGCAAGTGTTTTATTGTGCGCTATGATCAATGTTGGTTTATTTAACCGTGCAATAACATTTGCCATTGTAAAGGTCTTGCCGGAGCCTGTAACGCCCAGCAAAGTCTCGCATTGATTGCCTTCTTGAAAGCCTTTGACCAGTTTTTCGATTGCCTGGGGCTGGTCGCCTGTAGGCTGGTATTCGGAGTGTAATTTGAATATTTGTTGTGAATTCTGCAAAAAAGCACCTCCTGGTTTTTATATCAAAAAAGTTCGTCTATCAGTCAGAAATTCGTCGAAGCACATTCTCTGATTTTAGCCGAATATGCCTCTCGACGAATTCTGTTCACCACCCGATATTTTATAGACTGATAAAAAGTAGTAAAACTAACGTGGACGAATTAACACTCAAATGTAAGAGATATTATATCATGGAAATTTAAAATTGTATATATGATGCGAACATTAGTTCTTCAAAAATTCATTTACATTTATCATTGTATCCAGAACAATTTCCGTATCCAGCTCCTTCTTTTCCGGTAATACTTCTTCCATATAAGAAAGCAATTCCGGCGGAATCTCCTCAGCTATAATATTTCCATTGTGGTATGGGGAGCATCCGTTGCGCTTATTAGAATAATATACTTTTACATAAAATATCCCTCAGGGCTTCAAACCCTGAGGGGCATCCTCGTTCATTTCAATTTTCCTTTTGTTTTTCAAGCTGTTCCATACAATATTTTTCTGCCAGAATTATAAATTCATCTGCAACTGAAATCTGCCGTTCTGATTCTTCTTTACTTGCAATATAAAAATCATCATAATCGCTGGCATGGCGAATCTCTTCTGCCTGTCCGATTTTCCTTCCCATTTCTCTTGGAAACACTGATGTTTTCACATAATCCTTATTGAAGTTTGCCACAGCATCCTTATGCCTTTTATATGCTTTACCGCTTACAGCATGTACTGCATTAATTGCATGAAAAATAGAATAGTATGCCCTGTTATTGGCTCCTTTATAATCGATCGAGTAGGAGGCGGCTTTCGCCGCCGACCTCTCACACCACCGGACATGCGGTTCCGCATCCGGCGGTTCAGTTA
>ERZ773269.1762-NODE-1762-length-18773-cov-4.802864_pt1 | contig 18773 bp, 19 predicted proteins | sample MGYA00511958_ERZ773269 | MGnify/ENA primary metagenome ERZ773269 (study PRJEB29015, sample SAMEA2737761) | human gut metagenome | biome: human gut; feature: human-associated habitat; material: faeces | place: China | collected 2012 ... | reverse complement strand
GCCCTTAATACAAGCATAATATAAATTTTTACCAACACGTTTTGTCCTATAACCCGGAAATACTACGATTAAAAAAAGAGCTGCAGAAATGTGCACCATTTCCCGCAGCTCCCTTTGCCGTTTTATGAACGATTAGACGAAAACAATTTCAAATTCAGCTTGTAATAATTAACTTTGCCGACTTTCGTAATCAGCATATGTTCCTCAGGAATCTTTTCCATCCGTTTTTGCATCGTTCCTCTGGATTTCCCGGTGATCTGCATCAGGTCCGAAATACTGACTCCCTGGCCATAGAATAAAGCCGCCTGAAGCAGTATGTAATACATTCCGCTGAGCAGTTCATCTTCCAGCCCCAGTTTCTCGATTTGATTCTTGTATTTATTCAGCTGATCATTTTTCCGTCTCAAAAGACCAATCGTATCGAGTACTGTACCGTGGATAATTTCCAGAAACCCAATGATAAATGGTGTCAGATCGCCGCGGTTGATCTCACTGTCAGCTTCAGAAAACAGGTCATAATACTTCTTTTTATTCTTCTGTATATAAACGGACAACCGTAAAGCGGGTATCGTCTGGAAAAATTTCCCCAGGAAATACGACGTGATAAACCTATCGGTTCTTCCATTTCCATCATAAAATGGATGGATATACGCGAAGAAGTAATGGAATAAGCCAAGTCTTACGAGTACCAGGATATCCTCACGATGCAGGATTTTCAAAGCCTCATTCATCGTCGATATAATGACACTTTCAGGAAACAGCCCCTGATGAATTGTCTTGCCCGCAGCCGACGCTATATCTACCGGATCCTTCCGGAAGATTTCCCCGTCTAATTGACGATTGGGATTTTCTTTCGAAATTTCCTTATGAGCAAAATCGTCAAAGAAATTCCTTATATCCTGGCAGGTATTGAAATCGATCTCCGTATCAGTCATTAAGCTTATATATTTATTGACGATGCTTTCCAGCCGGCCCGATCTCGGTTGTACGCCATCGATGATTTCTCTTATTTCTTTCCTTGTACTTCTTACCCCTTCAATATCATTTGTAGACTTTACTTCGTCCAAGATACTCAGAAGGGAAAATTGATGCAATACAACCGGAGGCACCTGACTTTCAACAGCAAGAAACTCTTCATAAGATTTGTGAATTTTTTCCAGAAGAATCGCAATCTCATTCGGATAATAAAAAAACGCCTCAAAATCATGCTTTCTGTTATACTGCCGGATTCTGATACCAAGGTGCATCGAATATGGAAACATAAACCTTGAAGTATATTCCTTCATATAATTATCAGGCGATACATAATATATTTTGGATAAAGATTCATATTTCATAATATTCACCTGCCTCATTTCCCTCTGAATCCCGTGAACAATTCCCCTCAATTTCATTTACAAAAAGTGGCTTTTTTGTAAATGAAAAAATCTCATTTACAAAAATGGGCATTTTTGTAAATGTAAACCTCCGTTTTTGCTCAAATTATTAGTGGCTCATTAAAGAAAAGCGTATCTATTTCGGTTTTCTTTTAGCGTATTCACAAGAGCAAAGCGAAGGATAATTGTATAATTTATGCAATAATTTACAAATTAATTCATCTTCTTGTTTTTGTTTTTATTATATGCAGAAAACATGAACATATCAAATACCAACTTTGGAAAGCCTTTAACGCATTTCAATCTTCAATCATCCCCATTTCCAAAAACGGAACAAAAAAAGAGCCATTGAAAATGATTGTTTTCTTTGGCTCTTTTCTATTCCTTTTCTTATCCCGTCACTTCAGTACGGAAGGAAGCCAGGTGGCGATTTCCGGAACGAAGCAGAGGAGGAGGATTTCAAATACCATGATAGCTGCAAATGGCGCAGCGCCTGCGATGATGTCCTGGATGGAGCTGTCTTCGCTGATCCCCTTGATGACGAAGAGGTTCATGCCGACTGGCGGCGTGATGAGGGCGAGTTCCATGTTGATCAGGAGGACGACGTTGAACCAGATGGGGTCGAAGCCGAGCGCCTTGATGATCGGATAGAGCATCGGAAGGATAATGAGGATGATGGATACGGTTTCCAGTACGCAGCCAAGAATCAGCAGCATGATGTTGATGCCCAGCATGACGATCCAGCGGTTCAGGTCACCTTCGGTGACGAGTCTCATGAGTGCCTGCGGTACCTGCAGGATAGTCAGGATGTAGCCGAAGAGCATGGCGCCGATCATGATGGAGAAGATCATGCAGGATGTCTTGATGGTCGCGCGGAGGATGGCCGGCATATCCTGGATGGTGACGCTTCTGTAAACGAAGAATGTGATGGCCAGTGCATAGACGGTGCCGACAGCAGCGGCTTCAGTCGGTGTGAAGATGCCGGTGTAGATGCCGCCGATGATGATGACCGGAAGGAAGAGTCCCCAGATGTTTTCACGGAGGGACTTCATCTTTTCAGCATGAGAAGATCTTGGTTCTCTCGGTTTGTCCCAGGAAGCAAAGACGATGTAGCAGATGAAGAGGACCGTCAGGAGCGCGCCCGGTACGACGCCGGACATGAAGAGCTTGCCGACGGATTCATCGGTGATCGTGCCGTACAGAATCATCGGAATGGACGGCGGGATCAGGATGCCGAGCGTGCCGCCTGCGGCAACGGAGCCGACGACGAGTTTCCTGTCATAGCCGCGCTTCAGCATTTCCGGAATGGCCATAGCGCCGATGGTGACGGCGGTAGCGACGGAAGATCCGGAAATTGCAGCAAAGATGGCGCAGGCGAAGATGGTCGCGATGCCAAGGCCGCCGGGGAGGTGGCCCATCCACTTGCTGCCGAGTTCGAAAAGTCCGCTTCCCACGCGGCCCGTCAGCATGATCTGGCTCATGAGGATATAGAGCGGAACGGACGTCAGGACGTAGGAGTCCAGCGTCTTGTACGCGATGACCGGCACCTGCGAGAGGAAGGAAACATCCACGAACTGGATGATGCCCAGGATCCCTGCGACGGAAAGCGCGAAGGCGACCGGCATGCCGATAACGAGGAGGAAAATGATGAATAAGGAAAATCCTGCGAGTATCATAATTTTTCCTCCTTCCCGTCATCAAAGAAATCCCGGAGGAGATGGTTCAGTATTTCCAGGAAAAGAAGCGTGAAACCGACGACCATGGCGGTCTGCGGAATCCAGAGCGGCACGCGGAGGAGCGACGGGGATACGATGCCCATGTCGTAGCTCATCAGCATGTAGTTCGTCGATTCAGTGACGCAGACGTACATGGCAAAGAGTGAAAGCGCCGAGGTGAAGATATCCAGTACGCGTCTGACATTTCTGGAAAAACGCGCGTAGAGGAAATCGACGCAGATGTGGCCGTTCTTCCTCATGGTGTATGCCATGCCGAGGAATCCGGCGAAAATGAGGAAGTATGTGGATATTTCCATGACCCAGACAGTGGGGCTTCCGAAAACGCTGCGGGCGATGATTTCATAACAGATCATGAATGCTGTCAAAAGGATCGCCAGCCCGGATACAGCGGCTGCCGTATAGGTCACATAACCCAGAAGTTTGTCGAAGTAATGATAAATCGTACGCAAGAGCCAGCCCTCCTTTTCGCAAGGCTCCGCCAGAGGCGGAAAAAGGAAAACCCCGGTCACCCCGGGGCATCCGAGAAAATGACGAAAGGAAATTACTTCTGTGCTGCCTGGCTGGCTTTCAGGCAGTCTTCTACGAGCTGCTTGCCTTCAGCGCCCTGTTCCTGTTCAAAGGCTGCGACTACAGGAGCGGTAGCTTCCTGCCAGAGGTGGATCTGATCCTGCGGAACGACATAGACCTGCATGCCCTTTTCTTCCAGTTCCTTGATGCACTCCTGATCTTCTGCCTTGGTTTCCTCGCGGATTTCATTCTGGATTTCCTTGGAAACGTCGGTGATGATCTTCTGCTGATCCGGGCTCAGTTTCTTCCAGGAGTTCGCATTGATGGCAACGAGGTATTCGACATAGGAGCTGTTGGCGACTGTCATGTACTTGGAAACTTCATAAATCTTGCGGGACAGGATTGCCGTCTGTCCGGAGGACTGGCCGTCGATCGTGCCGTTCTTGATACCCATGTATACTTCCGAGGAGCTCATGGTCGTCGGGGATGCACCGAGGGCTTTCAGCACGTCAGCGGAAATTTCGGAATAGGAACGCATCTTCAGTCCCTGGAAATCTTCCGGTTTTTCCAGCGGCCTTACATTATCCGTGAACTGGACGTAACCATAGTCAGCCCAGATCAGCGGGCGTACGCCCTTCTTTTCCAGCTGTTCGGAGAGTGCTTTGCCCAGGTCTCCGTCCAGAGCGTTATCGACTGCCTGGTAAGATGTGAGGACGAAAGGAAGATCCAGAACCTTCATAGCCGGGACAACCATGGACCAGCGTGCCGTCGAATTCATGCCGATATCGAGGCCGCCGCTCATCAGTGCGTCATTCATGTTCTGATCATTGTAAAGCTGGCCTGCCGGGTAGACTTTGACGTCAATGGAACCTTTGGAACGTTCATTGACCTCCTTGGCGAACTTTTCGATGCTCTTGGACAAATGATGATCGGAAGGAAGCTGGTAAGCCAGTTTCAGTTCCACTTTCTGTCCGGCTGCGCCGCCCGCTTTCTTGTCTCCACCCGAAGACATGCCGCACCCGGCCATCAGGCCAGTCAAAACCAGGGCTGCTAAACCTGCCGCTGCTGCTTTTTTGTAACTACCTTTAAACATACCCATAGTAATATCCCCTTTCGCAAGACACTTTCTAAGAAATTGTTTCCTCACATGACCGCTTTCTACTCTTCTTCCATTCTACGCAAAAAACGCCCTGATCAGTCTGAAAAGACTAACCAGGGCGTAAACCTTTACGCGGTACCACCTCGCACTATACTCGAAGGCCTTCTAACGCTGCCAAACGCTGCATCCTACATTAAATATCAGATCCAGAACTCCCGGACGACTTTGTGAGGACCTTACGCTGCCTTTCACCATACGGCAGCTCTCTGAAGAAAAGCCTTGTCACTCGCTTCCGTTCCCAGTCTTTCATGCACTTGGAGAATCGTGCTGTGAAATTAGTTCATACTTGAGGTTGGACATAGTATACGCTGTCCAAAAATTTTTGTAAAGAGCAAATATTTATCTTTCTGAAAATTTCCATGAAATGGAGAGCGCTGGAACACCCGATTCTATCGGCGATCCCAGAACATAGAAAAAATATAGTTTATTATGCTAAAGAGATATAAGAGAGATGGAGAAATAGAAAACGCCCTCAAGCCTTTAGAAACTACATACCCAATCACAGGCGATAGTTGTAGCGAAACTATCTTGTCTGTTAATGGTTGTAGTTTAACGCTTGATTATCCCATACAGGGGATACTTGCAAGGGTTACAGTATTTCTAAAGCTTGACGGGCGCGACGTGATAACCTTACAATCTTATCTTAAAATTTGTGGCAACGGATTAGATAACAATGTACATGTTTTTGAATGGACTCATTCAATTACTAATACATTAACAGATTGTATAGGTTAATCCGGTTTAAAGGTACATAGGTATGGGGCTTGCATAAAGTCCCTGCCTGAGCCCTTTAAATTTATTATATCACGGCAGCAATAAAAAAACTGTGAGTAAATGTGCAGTCATCTTGTCACGGTCCCTTTTATGTGCTGGCAAATTCGATGAGAGAAGTATCTACCATATTTATATTTTTGTGCTATCTGAAAACCATACAACCTCGCTCCGCTCGTTGGAAATCAACCCTAACCGCCACTTCGTGGCCCTCCTTCCCCGTCTGGGAAGGTTAACACCATTTCCTTGCTTCGCAAAAGGAAAACAAACCTCGCTCCGCCCCACTCCCCCAACAAAAAGAGCCGCGGAGATGATTTCTCATTTCTGCAGCTCTTTTGTTTTGATGCTTTTTTCAAGACTTCAGTCTCTCGCCGCTCATCCCATTTTTCTTCTGAGGATTTCGAACCAGGTTTTGTACTTGGTCTCGTCTCCTGCGAGGCATACGCAGTAGAAGTTCATCTGCGCTTCGGGGTCGGAGAAGGGGACGGAGAGTCTGTCTCCGTAGTTTCCTACGACGCGGAGGCTGATGTCGGTCGAGAAGCTGGGGAGCAAGGAGTGTTCCACGACTTCGCGGAAGGATTCCTGGTCGTCCTGCATGCGGAATTTCGAATTCGGCATTTTCCCGCGGACGATCGGGCTCCAGACGCCTACGTTTTTCATCATGAGGAAGTTTTCCCCGTTCAGTTCATCGAAGCGGATGGACGTGTCGTATGCTCTTTTGTGCGAGGGCGGCAGGCAGGCGCAGAGGTGCTCTGAGCCGCAGGGCTCGCTGTAGTGCGCTGCATCGTCCGAGGGGTGATTCAGGATGACGAACTGGTACGTGTGATCGGCAAGGCCGGCAAGGAGTTCCTTCTCCGGCTTGATTTCCGTCGAGACTGTCATCCCCGTGAACGCGTCCGTCAAAAACGGCACGAGCTCCATCATCGGCCCCGGCGCGCAGGAGCCGACCGTGATCGTCCTTCTTCTGCGGTCGAGCGCCTTCACCTGCGCGATCATCTTTTCCTCCTCTCGGAGGATTTCCTTGGCATAACGGGCTGCCATCCACCCGTTTTCGTTCAGACGGATTCTTTTCTTTTCGCGGGTGAAAAGAGGAACGCCGAACGTTTCTTCAAGCTTGTTCATCGATCTGGTCAGCGTCGGCTGTGTCAGATGAAGCACGGAAGCCGTCTCGGACAGCGTCCTGTGCTCGCTGAATACAACCAGGTGCTCCAGCAGGTATGATTCGATCATTTCTCTCTCCTTTCGCAAACCGCCTTCCATTCCATGTTTTTAATTATAAGCTGGCATAATATACCTTGCAAGTATATTTTTATACGCATCTTTCATTTTACCCGGCCTCATTTTTCTCCTACAATGAATATGTAAACAGGAATCAAATTCATGAAAGGAGGCACCCATGAGATTACTCATCGCTTATTTTTCCTGGAGCGGCCATACGGAACGGATTGCAAAAATGCTTGCCGTCAAAACAAGGGGGGCGGCTTTTCCGGATTGAAAGAAATCCGCCTTACAGCACAGATTACGAAACATGTTCCGAAGTCGAAGGCAAGGCTGACGCAGAAGAGAAGCTGCGGCCTGCCCTGAAGCTCCCTCTCCCGGACATACGCACATTTGACGCGATTTTCCTTGCTTTTCCGATATGGTACTACACCTATCCCGGCGTCATCCGTTCCTTCCTTTCTTCGTATCCTGACTGGATGGGAAAACCCATTTACATCTTCCCGAACTCACTGGATGAAGACCCCGGCTTCCTTCCCAATACGATGAAAGAAGCGGAAAAAGATGCCAAAAATGCAGAAATCCGTCCCGGCCTTTACAACAAGGAATTGAAGAACATCGACGAATGGCTCGCCTCGCAGGATTTCTTCGAACCCTTGAAGCCCATCAAAAGAAGAGCAAAAAAGGCCTGATTTCCTTCTTATAGGAGAGGCCTGTAATATGCAAAGAATGTATGAATTACTATGTCATTTCATACAGAAAATGTATCAATTTTTTACACAAAAAGGAGATTTGAAATGGAATTTGCCACACTCAATACCGGCGCCAGGATGCCTATGGAAGGCTTCGGCGTCTACCAGATCACAGATCTTGATGTCTGCGAAAAGTCCGTTTATGAAGCCATCAAGGCAGGTTACCGCCTCCTTGATACCGCAGCCGCTTACGGCAATGAATCCGCCCTTGGCAAAGCTGTGAAGCGCGCTATCGCTGACGGCCTCGTCAAGAGAGAAGACCTCTTCATCACGACGAAAGTCTGGGTGCAGGACATGCACAAGGCAGGCGACACCTACGCATCCGTAAAACGCTCCCTTGCGCTCTCCGGCCTTGATTACTTCGACCTCGTCCTCCTCCATCAGGCCATGGGCGACTACTTCACCGCTTACAGAGACCTCGAAAAAGCAGCCAAAGACGGCCTCACAAAAGCCATCGGCGTATCCAACTATTTCCCGTCCATCCTCGTCAACCTTTGCGAAAACGTGGAAATCATCCCGGCCGTCAACCAGATCGAAGCGCATCCTTTCTTCACCCGTGAAGAAGACCTCCGTGTCATGAAATCCTACGGCATTGTTCCGCAGGCATGGAGCCCGCTGGCTGAAGGAAATTACGGCATCTTCACCGATCCGGACCTCACCGCCATCAGCAAGAAGTACGGAAAGACCGCAGCACAGGTCGCTCTCCGCTGGAACGTGCAGAGAGGCTTCTCCATCATCCCGAAATCCACTCACGAAGAAAGAATCAAGGAAAACCTGAACATCTGGGACTTTGCGCTCACTGAAGATGAAATGAAGACCATCAGCGCCAAGGACAAAGGCAAGAGCGGCATCATCAACCACTTCGATCCGGACCTCGTCAAGAACCTCAACCATCTTTCATTTGAACATTAATTGACAGTATAAAGGAGAACACCATGGAAACATTCACATTAAATGACGGCGTCGTCATCCCGTCCGTCGGCTTCGGCGTATTCATGATTCCCGTCGGCGATGAAACTTACAATGCTGTACGCACAGCTCTGTCCCTCGGCTACCGCCACATCGACACCGCAGCTGCTTACTTCAACGAAGCAGACGTAGGCCGCGCCATCCGCGACAGCGGCATTCTGAGAGAAGAAATCTTCGTCACCAGCAAACTCTGGCTTCAGGACTACGGCTACGAACCGGCCAAGAAGGGCATCGAGACATCCCTGAAAAATTTAGGTCTCGGCTACATCGACCTCTACCTCATCCATCAGCCATACGGCGACGTACCGGGCGCATGGAAAGCTATGGAAGAAGCCAAGAAAGAAGGCAAGATCCGCTCCATCGGCGTTTCCAACATGACACTGAAGATCTGGAACTCCTTCGTTCCCCAGTTCGACACCATGCCAAGCGTCAACCAGGTCGAATGCAACCCGCTCTACCAGCAGAAGGAAATCCGTAAGCTCATGGCAGAACACGACGTCCGCCTCGAAGCATGGTACCCGCTCGGCCACGGAGACAAAGCCCTCCTTGAAAACCCCGTCATCACAGACCTCGCTGAAAAATACGGAAAGAACCCGGGCCAGATCATCCTCCGCTTCGAAAACCAGGAAGGATTCATCGTCCTCCCGAAATCCACCCACGAGAAAAGAATCAAAGAAAACATCGACATCTTCGACTTCAAGCTCACCGATGAAGAAATGAAATCCATGGAAGCCCTGGATACAGGCAAAGGCCACCACAACCCGGATGCACCGGGCGTAGCAGAAATGCTCCTTGCCAACTTTAAAGTACATGACTGATAGATAATTAAAAAGAAGCTGCAGGAATGAGCCATCATTTCTGCGGCTTTTTTGCTTGCATATTTGATTAGAGAATACCAACACATTTATATATTTGCGCTATCTGAAAACCTCAAAACCTCGCTGCGCTCGTGGAGATGAACCTCCTCAGACGACTCCGTCGCCAGCTCCCCCTACGGGGCGAGCTCTGACACCCTTAAACCGAACTTCGTTCGATGAAAACCATACAACCTCGCTGCGCTCGGGAACTGCACTCCTTTCTGTCACTTCGTGAGCGTATGCGTCATCCTTGTTCCGAGGCAGGTTTTTTCGATTCTGATGGATATTATTGAACGAACACCTTACCGTTTTCATTTACGGTTCGTATTTAAATCACTACTGATAACATAGGTAAGCGCCGGTGCGGAAGGTTTTGACCTGCCCCAGCGGGGAAGAATGCCTTTGACCTTGCTCCGTCAGGAGAAGGGGGACCACTTTTGTGGTGGATGAGATGTAGTTCCTCAGCCGCAGGCTGGTTGTGAAGGTTTTTAAAGAATGCATTTTCTAAAGTTGCCGGAGAAAGGGGTGCAGTATTCATTGGTTTTTAAAATATGAAAAGGTTCCACGAGCATAGCTCGGTTGTATGGTTTTATCAGAAGAACGGTTTTCCCCCCCACCCAAAAGGGACTGCAGAAATACACGAAACTGTATTTCCGCAGTCCTTTTCTATTTCCTTATTTCTTGATGCAGATTTCATCAAGCGGACGTTTCGGGACGCAGTAGTCCTTGTTTTCATCCAGATAATACTTGATCGAACCATTCTCAGGAACGTCGACGATCGTGCTCTTGCAGCCCGGGTATCCCAGAGCAATCAGGAGACGCGGATTCCAGTCTTCCGGAACGCCCAAGAGCTCCGTCATCTTCGGGAATTCGACAGCACCCAGCATAGCCGAGCCGATGCCGTAGCTGTACGCATTCAGCGTAATCGTCCTTGCTGCGATGCCCACATCCACATCAGCCCACGGATTGCCGCGGCCTTCCTTGCAGATAAGGACGAAAGCCGTCGGCTGTTCGCCTACCTTCGGCATGCCGAGCTCCTTTGGAAGAGCAGCGGCCCAGTGGATCATCGGCTGCATCTTGGCAACAAGATCCGGATCCTTCACCAGCACATAACGGAGCACCTGCCCGTTCATCGCGCTGTTCGCAATGCGGACATTGTCCATCAATTCATCCAATACTTCCGGAGCGATCTTTTCCTGCGTGAAACGGCGGTACGTACGGCATCCGGTGCAAAGCGTCTTGAAATCCATAAGAAATCCTCCTTATTTGACGTGAGCGATGACTTCCACTTCACAAAGCGCCCCGGCAGGGAGAGCCAGGACAGACACACAGCTTCTGGCGGGCTTGCTGATGAAATGCTTCCCGTAAATTTCATTGAAAGCTGCGAAATTTTCCATATCCGTCAGGAAACAAGTCGTCTTCACGACAGCTTCCATATCGGCGCCGGCCTTCTTCAGCACAGCCTCGATATTTGCGCAAACCTGCTCAGCCTGAGCCTCCAGACCCTCAGCAAGCTTTCCCGTTTCCGGATTGATTCCGATCTGACCGGATAAAAATACAAGATTTCCGACCTTCTTAGCCTGAGAATACGGTCCCAGCGCAGCCGGAGCATGCTTCGTTTCAATAGTCTTCATAGAAATCCCTCCAATGGAAAAATATAAAGATTCTGACCTAAATATAAACCTTAAATAGATATAAAAGCAAGAAGTACCCAAAGGGGAACCACTGTAAGAATGGACAGGGAATTTGATTGACAATAAGCAGGAAAGCATTGAAAATGAATAGAAAAGGAAGGAGGCGGGCCGATGGCATTCACGGTTAAAGATGCACTGGCTTTGGATAATCTGAAAAGCGCAAAAGTTGTGGCAGGTCTTAATGGTGAGGATCGTGTGATTCAGTATGTGGATATCATGGAGACACCGGATGCATATAAGTGGATTCGCAAGAATGAGCTCATTATTACGACTGGGTATACCATTCGGGAAGATCTGGATGCACAGCTCCGGCTGGCCCGTCAGGCGTGGGCAGATGATGCAGCAGGACTTGCTATCAAATTTGGAAGGTATATAGGCAAGGTGCCGTCTGAAATGATTGAACTCTGCAACCGACTGGACTTTCCGCTCATTGCACTCCCGGATGAGATTCCGTATATCGACATCACGCATCCCATTATGACAGGGATTATTAATTTGCAGGCGGAAGAGCTTGCATATTCAGATGATGTATATAAGAAGCTGACGAAAGTAGCCCTGGAAACAAACAGCATTGAGAGAATCGCAGAAGAATTATCCGGCATACTGGGAAAGGAAGTCCATATTTATCCGCATAATCTGAGCAAGGAAGCTCTGTCTTCCATGGATAAATTCAAGGTCTTTCCGATTATGATAAAGTCATCCAATTATGGGTATATCGCTGTAAAATCATTGATTCCTTTGACAGAGAAAGAAATGATCGCCATCGAGCATGCTAAAGTTCTGGCGGCTCTTCAGCGAATCAATTATGAGCTGGCAACAGAATCTCATTGGAATGAGAGGCGTGATCTTCTTGATGATTTAATCAGTGGAAAACCTGTAAACTGGGACCTGGTCTCTGCGCGTGCAGCGGAATTCGGTTTTTCCCTGGAGGGTGAAAAGTGTGTTTGCATAATTGATATTGACAGATACTCGGCCTACCTTTTAAGGAACAAGCTGACGGAAAGAGAATCTATGATGTTCCGAAGAAGTTTCTATCATATCGTGCAGGATACCGTACGTGTCTATGGGCATATTGGGCTCAACTTCCTGACTGCCCAGCAAAACGATAAGATTATTCTTCTCTGCCCATCGGGTGACGACATCTCTATGGACTGGGATAAGATTCTTCGGATTATTCGTGAGAAGCTGGGAAAGCTGGGGAATGGAGTGACTGCAACATGTGCAATCAGTAATGATGTCAAAAATATCATGGAAATTCCACATGCTTATAAAACTGCTCAGCACCTTATTACACTTTCAAGGAAAATTTATGGAGAAGGGCATACAATCCGCCAGAAAGATGCGGAATTGTACCTGATTCTTGAAAAAATCGATTCGATCTCTTTATCCAACTCGCTCCTTGCCCCGGTTCTTCGGTCAAAGAAAAAGGATGAATATCTTCTGACACTCCGGACTTATCTTGCTTGTGACAGCAATGTGTCTGAAGCTGCGGAGAAGCTCTTCATTCACCGGAATACGATGCAGTACAGGCTTAAGCAGATAGAAAAGCTGATTGGACAGCCGATGGACAGCGCTGAGACGAAGACGCTTCTCTGGCTTCTTTTAAAAGCTCATGAATTATTATAGTAAAAGGTCATAATTGTGCAGTTTGCACAAAAACTGAACTATTCTTTATTCATCTCAATCTAGGATGAAAAGAAGGTTTTAAGGTACACTAAGGTCATGTAATGGGAATCCTTTGTTCCTGAGACAGACTGAGGGTACCTTATTTTTTATGGTTCAGGAGGCAGTATATGAGCGTACAGACCGTGCAGGAAAAGCATCCGAGTGCCCTAGAGCCCGGCGTGCTGACTATGAACGTGCTCCTCTCATTTTTTGGGGCAATCATAGGCCTGCAAATCATCACATCTTTGGGCGTAACGCCGAACACAGCAATTATCGGGGTATTGATCTCGCTGATTGTTTCTAGGATTCCTATCGGTGCTTTCATGAAATTCAAGGATATGCATCGACAGAATTTAGTGCAGACTGCTATATCCAGTGCGACTTTCGGCGCAGCGAATTCACTCTTGCTGCCAATCGCCATTCCTTATCTGCTGGGACATGCTGAACTTGTATGGCCGATGCTGATGGGTGCGGTTCTGGGGATGTCCATTGATATGTGCATGCTGTACTGGCTCTTCGACTCCAAGGCATTTCCCGGCAAGGCTGCATGGCCGGCAGGTATCGCAGCTGCTGAGGCCATTAAGGCAGGAAATAAAGGCGGAAAGCAGGCAATGCTTCTTATGTGGGGCATTGGTGCCGGCATTGTCGGCTCTTTCTTCAAGATTCCTATGTCAGCACTTGGAATCACCATGATTGCCAATATGTGGGCTATGCTGATGTTTGCCATTGGCCTTCTGCTCCGCGGCTATTCCAAGATGTTCTTCGGGATTGATCTCAATGCGCTCTACATGCCGCATGGATTCATGATTGGTGCCGGCCTCGTCGCTGCATTCCAGATCCTGATGGTATTCCTGGAGAAGAAAGGCAAGAAAGCAGTAGAAGATGATGTGGAACCCTATCAGTACACAAGAAGCGATAATGCAGTTGAACACAGCATTATCCGCGGGTTCGTTCTCTATATTCTTTCTGCAATTCTTCTGTCTTTTGTAGCAGGTCTTTATACAGGCATGTCTCTTCCATATCTCTGTCTTTGGATCCTGTATGCTGCTGTTGCCTGCATCCTGGCTGAATTTATTATCGGTCTTTCTGCAATGCATTCCGGATGGTTCCCTGCTTTTGCAACATCCCTTATTTTCCTGATTATCGGAATTCTTCTTGGATTCCCGCCTGTTGCTCTGGCAATTCTTGTAGGGTTCATTTCCAGCGGCGGTCCGGCATTTGCCGACGGCGGCTTCGATTTCCGTACAGGCTGGATTCTTCGTGGATTTGGCAAGGATCCTGCATTTGAAATGGAAGGACGCCGTGAACAGTTCATTTCTGCTTTCGTTGGGTTTGGTGTCAGTGCTATTACCGTTGCCTTGACACATGATATGTATTTCTCGCAGAGCTTATTCCCGCCGGTTGCTAATGTTTTCGTGGCAACAATCAATGCAGGCATTGATCCGGGAATTGTCAAGAATCTTCTTCTTTGGGCTATTCCTGGTGCACTGCTTCAGTTCTTTGGCGGTTCTGCAAGGCAGATGGGAATCATGATGGCGACAGGGCTCCTGATTGTCAGCCCGATAGCCGGACTGACCGTTGTTGCCGGACTCCTGGTCCGCTTGATTATCATTAAGACTAAGGGTGAGGAAGCAATGATACCGGTCACCGTCATGGCAGCCGGCTGTATCGCGGGCGATGCACTCTATGGCTTCTTCAATTCTTTGGTTCGTGTAAGCCTTAAGAAATAATACAGATGAATTTTTTGGGGAGGTAAAATAATGGCTTTAAAACAGGTTTTAGACGTTTATGAAATTTTAGATGACATCCACGTTAATGGTGAAGTTGTTACTGAATATGCAAAAAGCAAAGGAATCCTGGACGCCACATACACTCGCGTTGATGAAGGAAAAGGTCCGACTGATTTTATCCGCCTCGTTATTCCGGGTAGAAACGGGAAATTAAACGGTGGCAAAGCTCCGACACTTGGCATTATCGGCCAGCTCGGCGGAATCGGCGCAAGACCAGAGAGAATCGGATTTGTATCTGACGGTGACGGTGCACTTTCTGCCGTTGCAACTGCCATTAAGCTGATTGATATGGTCGGAAAAGGCGATCAGATCGATGGGGATGTTATTGTATCCACTCATATTTGCCCGACCGCTCCTACAATGCCGCATGATCCGGTTCCTTTTATGGGATCCCCTGTTGATATGGCAACAAACGTCAAATTGACCGTTGATCCGGACATGGACGCTATTCTTTCTGTTGATACGACAAAGGGAAACAGAATTCTCAATAAGAGAGGATTCGCGCTGACTCCTACCGTCAAAGCCGGCTATATTCTGCATATCAGCGAAGATCTCCTGCAGATCCAGCAGACTTCTACCGGAGAACTCCCATGCGTGCTGGCTCTGACAACGCAGGATATAACACCATATGGCAATGGGCTCTATCATATGAACAGCATTCTTCAGCCCTGCTGCGGGACGGATGCTCCGGTCGTAGGTGTGGCAATCACGACGGAATCTTCTGTACCGGGATGTGCAACAGGAGCAACTCACGAAGTTGACGTCGCTGAAGTTGTTCAATTCTGCGTCGAAGCTGCTAAGGAATTTACGGCAGGGAAGTGCAGCTTCTATGATAAGGATGAGTTCGAAATGATCCAGAAACTTTATGGATCCATGAAAGTTCTTCAGACAAGAGGAAATCAGTAATTTTATCATAAAATATGGACGACCACCGGGAGCATCTCCCGGTGGTTCTGCCCGTGAAAGGAGTTCTCATGAAAAAGATTGGCGCAATTACAGTCGGGCAGGCACCCCGCGTAGATGTGACCCCGGATATAGAGCCGCTTCTCAGAGGAATTACCCTTGTTCAAAGAGGCGCTCTTGATGGAATGACGAAAGAGGAATTGAAAGCAATTGAACCGGAAGAGGGCGATTATGTTCTTGTATCCCGCCTTAAGGACGGGACTTCGGTCAAAATGGCTGAAAAGCATATTCTGCCTCGTATCCAGAAGATCATCACAGAGCTGAATGAGGAAGGCATGGAAGCTATCCTTATGCTCTGCACAGGACAATTTCCTCATTTCGAATCCAAAGTGCCACTTTTCTATCCGCAGGTACTTCTTCAATACTTTGCGGAAGCGGTTATTGGTGAAAAGACACTGGGCGTATTGACACCTGATGAAAGCCAGTTCCCACAGTCCATCCAGAGATGGAAAGAAAATGGAGTGAAGAATGTTCTTGTCGAGGCAGTATCTCCGTATACGGAAGCGGACAAAGTTCCAGAGGCCGCAAAACGTCTGAAAGATAAAGGCGCAGACATGATTGTCCTTGACTGCATTGGCTATTCAGAGGCTATGAAGCAGGCGCTTCATGAAGCCGTAGATATTCCTGCCATTCTCGGGCGCACAGTGGCAGCACGTTTTATTGCAGAACTATATAACGAAGGAAAGGAGCTCTGACATGGAAAATTATCATTTCATTGATCCTCTTAAATTTTTATCTGAGGCGACATCCCCTTATCAGACGGTGATTAAGAGCGCAGAAATTTTGAAAGAAAATGGATTTGAAGAGCTGGAATTGGATCAGGATTGGAAGCTGGAACCCGGGACAGATTATTTTGTCAAGGTTTATGGCTCCACACTGGTTGCATTCCATTTTGGTAAAAATTTAAGAAGCCGTCTTCACCTGGGAGCCGCTCATACAGATTCTCCCTGTCTCAGGATCAAACCGAATGCGGAAACGACCACAAGAAACTATGGCAAACTCAATGTAGAAGTATATGGCGGTATGATCAGAAGCACCTGGATAGACAGGCCGCTTTCTCTTGCAGGAAAGATTGTTCTGAAGTCGAATGATCCTTATCATCCTAAGACCGTTTTCGTAGATGCACGCCGTCCGCTGATGGTAATTCCGCATCTGGCCATTCATATGAATCGTCAGATGAATGATGGGGAATCCTTCAATCAGCAGAAAGACATGCTTCCTTTGATTACAATGCTTGACGGGAATCGTTTGTCTGAACCATTCTTCATGAACTTCCTTGGAAGCGAGTTCAAGCTGCCGGTTGAAGATATCTTTTCTTATGAGCTGACTGTGTATCCCTGCGATCCGCCATGCCTCGTGGGCATTCATAATGAATTTATTTCAGGATCCCGTCTGGATAATCTGACATCCGTAATGGCCTGCCTGAATGGCATCATCAACGGAAGCAAGAAAGATGGTCTTCATGCAGTTGCACTTTTTGATAATGAAGAAGTAGGCAGCAAATCCAAACAGGGTGCTGCGTCAATGGTTCTGCCGGATATTCTGGAAAGGATCTATCTGAATCAGTGCTTTACGACAGAACAATATCTGGCGGATTTGGGGAAGGCATTCTTCTTCTCCCTGGATGTGGCACATGCGCTGCATCCCAATGTACCTGAGAAAAACGATATTACAAATTTCCCAGTTCTAAATGGCGGCGTGACACTTAAAATTGCCTGCTCTCAGTCTTATGCAGGCGATGCGGAGGCGATTGCCATTGCTAAGTCCCTGTGCAGCGGGCACAATATTCCCTGCCAGGTATTCCTGAATCGTTCCGATATTGCCGGCGGATTCACACTTGGAACTCTGCTTTCGGCAAATCTTCCAATCCGTACAATGGATATTGGTGTTACGGTTCTCGGAATGCATTCTGCACGTGAAACAATGGGCGCTGATGATCAGGATGCCATTAACAGGCTGATGACTGTTTTCTTTGAATAAATAAAAGCATAATTCATGCAATGTGAGAAGCTCGTGCTGTCTTGGCGCGGGCTTTTTGCACTGCATTCGGCGCCGCATCCATTCGTATTTCCTGGCCTTCTTTTTTCCTTTCCTTGCTATATGTGGTAGAATAGAAACAGATAGTATTCAAAAATTTAAATATATACGAAACAATGTATACAGAACAAATTTATAAGGAGATGGGCATCATAGAATTTCATCCGTTTCGCATAGAAGATAAGAAAATGATCGACGGATTCTTCCGCATTCACCATTATGAGCAGATCGACTGCACATTCAATACGCTTTTCATCTGGCAGAAGGCGCACGACACGTCCTGGGCTGTTCAGGATAATATTCTTTTCATCCGTGCAGGACATGGCAAGGACCTTTTCTTCCTTCCGCCATTTGCCAAGGAAGAAGAGGAATTCAAGCATGGCCTTGACCTGATTCATGAAGAACTCGATAAGCTGGGCATGCCTTTCCGCCTGAAGTCCGCATCCCGCTGGGTGACGGAACAGATCGAAAGACTGCTGCCGGGCAAGTATGATTTTATCGAAGACAGAGACAATGAGGAGTACGTGTACCGTACCGCTGACATGATCAGCCTGCCGGGCAAGAAGCTCCGCATGAAGAAGAATCACCTGAATGCATTCCTCCGTCAGTACGGCGGGGATTACACCTACGAATCGATCACGAAGGAAAACATGGAAGATGCGAAAGCGGGCATCCATGAATGGTTCGAACGTCATGGCGACATCGAGGAAGAAGAGGAAGCCATGAAGATCTGCTTTGACAACTGGGATGAACTGGGCGTCAAAGGCGCGATCATTCGTATTTACGGCAAGGTGGAAGCCTTCACCAATGGCGACCTTGTCAATGAAAGAATGGCGCATATTATTTTTGAAAAGGCAAATCCGAATATCAGGGGATTATATCAGGCGATCAACAGGGATTTCCTGATCCATGAATTTGCCGACACGGAATTCGTCAACCGCGAAGAAGACCTGGGCATCGAAGGCCTGCGTGAGGCGAAGATGGGCTACAACCCGGATCATCTGACTGAAAAGTTTGATGTCGTGCTGAAGAAATCATCTGACTGACCTGTTGACAAGGAGGAAAGATGAAAATCCGCAAATCTACACTCTCCGACGAGTCTGATGTAAAGGCGCTCTGGGGCTACTGCTTCGAACCGCCGACAGATCCGTTCTTTCAATGGTACTTCAAAGAGCTTGCCAAGCCGGAGGAAATCCTCGTAGGCGAGAACCAGGGCAGCATCGCATGCGACCTGCACCGCCGTCCTTATGACCTTTCCATCAGATGGCTCCGCTATCCC
>ERZ773269.1738-NODE-1738-length-19026-cov-6.517263_pt1 | contig 19026 bp, 17 predicted proteins | sample MGYA00511958_ERZ773269 | MGnify/ENA primary metagenome ERZ773269 (study PRJEB29015, sample SAMEA2737761) | human gut metagenome | biome: human gut; feature: human-associated habitat; material: faeces | place: China | collected 2012 ... | reverse complement strand
TATGTCGAGACCCGCCACGGTGAGCGCATCGAGACCCTGCTGGCGGGCGGCGGCCGCTGGGGTGCAGTGCCGGGCGCGGTGCTGGGCTGTGTGCCGCAGTGCGGCTTCTCGGCCATCGCCTCCAACTTCTACGCCTCCCGCGTCATCACGCTGGGTACGCTGATGGCCGTCTATCTCTCCACCAGCGACGAGGCTGTCCCCCTGCTGGTGTCCATGCCCGCCTACTGGGATAAGCTGATCCTGCTGATGGTCATCAAAGTCGTGTACGCTGTCTTTGTGGGCTTTCTGCTGGACTTCGTCCTCCGCAAGGCCCTGCCCCGCAGCCTGCGCGGCGGCTACACCGGCCACGCCGACGAGGTGGACTGCCACGAGGAGCACAGCGACGAAGAGGGCCATCCCCAGCCCATCTGGAAGGCCGCGCTCCGCCACACCCTCGAGATCTTTGTCTTTATCTTCGTGTTCAGCCTCGTGTTCGGCCTCATCGTCGAGTGCGTCGGCGAGGATGTCTTCGCCTCGGTGCTGGGCCGGATGGGCTTCTTCCAGCCGGTGGTGGCCGCACTGGTGGGCCTTGTCCCCAACTGTGCCGCCAGCGTCCTGATGACCCAGCTCTACGTCGAGGGCGCACTCCGCTTCTCGAGCCTCGTGGCCGGTCTCTGCACCGGCGCGGGCGTGGGCCTCGCCGTGCTGTGGCGGGTGAATCCCTCCTGGAAGCAGAACCTCTTCATCACCGGCCTGACCTGGGCCTGCGGCGCCGCTGTGGGCGTGGGCATCCAAATCGTGGTAGCCTTCATCGCCTGAGTATTTGCAAAGCACCTGCACCTTTTCTTCGGAGAAGCGTGCAGGTGCTTTTTATTTTGGAGACAAAGCCTCTATTTTGTGATATACTCAGCTTATATACAGATATAAGGAGAACACCATGCAATATAAAATTCTCGCAAGCGATTACGACAACACCCTCGTCCCCTTCGGGGAGAGCCAGCCCCGTCCGGCCATGGTCAAGGCCGTGAAGAAGCTTCAGGCCGCCGGGGGAAAATTCGTGCTCAGCACAGGCCGGGCCTGGTCGGCCATCAACCGGAAAGGCCAGCTGGGCGGCATCCGGTTCGACTATGCCATCACCTGCAACGGTGCCTGCGTCGTGGACATGAACGGTGCCATCGTGGCAGAACACCCCATGACCAGTGAAGAGATGTACGCGCTGGTGGATTTCTGTGAGGACTACAACTACCCCCTGCAATTTGACTTCAAGGATGCATCCTACGCTTACTGCGAGTATGATATCCTCCACAAGTACTACGAGCAGATGAACAGCGTCGGTCTGGACTGCGTGGACGGCGAAGACCAGGACCGCCACCTCATCGATATGCCTCACGCGGCGTTCTGCATCTTCCCCGAGGGGGCGCTGGAGCGGTTCCACGAAAAGTACGGCCACCTCGGCCTTCACTTCGTGCAGGCGGGCGGCCAGCTGCCCGACGGCTCCCACTTCTACGACATCGTGCGGGGCGGGATCGACAAGGGCGCGGGCCTCGCAGACCTCTGCGAAAAGATGGGCCTCTCCCTCGCCGAGGCCGTGGCGGCAGGCGACTCCGCCAACGATGTCGGGATGCTGAAAGCAGCCGGCCTCGGCTGCTGCATGTCCAACGGCACCGACGAAGCCAAAGCCGCCGCTGACCGCGTCATCGGCGACGTGCGGGAAGACGGACTTGCTGCCCTTATTGAAGAGCTGTGGTTCGACGGCCCGAAGGCGGAGCCCTCCGGCCGCAGCTTCGGCTCTGCATGGGAGACGATGGAACGATGAGCTTCGCACCCGTTTACTCTGAAAACAGCCGCGCCCTCATCCTCGGCACATGGCCCAGCCCCAAAAGCCGGGAGATGGCCTTCTACTACGGCCACCCGCAGAACCGTTTCTGGCCCATGATGGCGGCCCTCACCGGCGAGCCTGTCCCCGCCCGGGAGGACATCGAGGCCAAAAAGGGCATCATCCTCCGCCACGGCCTCGCCCTGTGGGACACGCTGGAAAGCTGCACCATCACCGGCGCGTCGGACGCCTCTATCCGGGACGTGGTGCCGAACGACATTGCATCTCTTTTGGCAAAAGCACCCATTGAGGCAGTATTCTGCAACGGGGCCACGGCCTACCGCATCTATACAAAGTATCTGCTGCCGGTCTCCGGCATTCCGGCGGTCAAGCTGCCCAGCACCAGCCCCGCCAACGCCGCCTGCCGCCCCGAACCCCTGCGCAAGGTCTGGGGCGAGGCCCTCAAAGATTATATAACCGTTTCCAACCTGTAAATTATTCATGAAACACTTGCGTTTTGTGGATAAAAGGATTTATTATGGAAGAGTGCAAGGGGCGGTGCGCCTCTTCGGGAAAGGAGAAAATGCATGAGCAAAGTTATCCGCACCCAAAAGCCCAGCGTCCTGCCGTGGTATGCGGCGGCGCTGGTGTTTGCGGTGCTGTGCGCGGTGCTGCCAGTATATAAGCTGTGGGCGCTGCTGATAGCGCTGGGCGGCGCAGCCGTGATGTTCGGCGCGGCAAAGAAGGTCTGCCCGCCCCGGGTGGTGGAGCATGAAGTGCCTTTCCACACCGGCAGCGGCGATGTGGACGAGATGCTGGCCGACATCCAGCAGAAGCTGGATGCCCTCCACGCGCTGAACGAGGCCCTGCCCGACCCGGAGCTTTCCGCCGCCATGACCCGGATGGAAAAGGCAGGCCGCTCCATCGTGGAGACGGTGGAGGCCAGCCCCGCCAAGGCAAAGCAGGTACGCCGCTTTGCGAACTACTATCTGCCCGACGCGGTGAATGTGCTGGAGCAGTACGCAAAGCTGGCCCGCCAGGGCGTGCGGGGCGAAAATGCCGCTTCGATTCGGGCAGAGGTGGAGCGGAACGCGGCTTCCATCGCCACTGCATTCGAAAACCAGCTGGATGCACTGTATGCCGCTGAAAGCATGGACCTCTCGGCGGATCTGACGGTATTGCAGAATATGCTCAAAGGGCAAGGGCTCGGTTGAGACCAAACCTCTCCGTCATCGCTGCGCGATGCCACCTCCCCTATCGAGGGGAGGCTTTGGCATTCCGGAAAGCTTGCCCTCTTCGCCAGAGGCTCCCCTCGATAGGGGAGCTGTCTGCGAAGCAGACTGAGAGGTTGTACAGAGCAGAGCCTTTGTTTATAAATGCATCGTTTTATTGGAAAGGAAGGAATCTCTCATGGCTGATAATACGTTCAATTTTGACTTAGACACACCCGCTGTTCCCACCCTGACCCTCGACCCGGTGGAAGCACCTGCCGCCGAGGAGAAGCAGCCCGAACCCGCTGCGGCCCCCGAGGCCGAACAGGTCAAGCTCAGCCCCGAGGAGCAGGCGATGGTGGACGCCTTCGCTCAGAAGATCGACATCACCAACAGCCAGCAGGTGCTGCAGTACGGCTCCGCCTGCCAGAAGAAGATCGGCGACTTCTCCGAGACGGCACTTTCCAAAGTGTCCACCAAAGACCTTGGCGAGGTGGGCGGCATGATCACCGACCTTATCGGGGAGCTGAAGAACTTTGACGCCGCCGAAGAGGAAAAGGGCATCCTCGGCTTCTTCAAGAAAAAGGGCAACCAGCTCGACAACATGAAGACCAAGTACAGCAAAGCGGAAACGAACGTCGAGACCATCCAGTCCGCCCTCGAAAAGCATCAGGTGCAGCTGCTCAAGGATATTGCGATGCTGGACAAGATGTACGAGCTGAACATGGCCTATTTCAAAGAGCTGAGCATGTATATCCTCGCGGGCAAGAAGAAGCTGGCCGACTTCCGCGCCCACGAGCTGCAGCAGGCAATGGACAAGGCAAAGGCTTCCGGCCTGCCTGAGGACGCACAGGCCGCACGCGATCTGGCCGACCAGTGCGAGCGCTTCGAGAAAAAGCTCTACGACCTCGAGCTGACCCGCACCATCAGCCTGCAGATGGGTCCTCAGATCCGGCTTTTGCAGAACAATAACTCCATGATGGCCGAGAAGATCCAGTCCACCATCGTCAACACCATCCCCCTGTGGAAGAACCAGATGGTGCTGGCCCTGGGCCTGGCCCACAGCCAGCAGGCCATGCAGGCCGAGCGTGCCGTCACCGACATGACCAACGAGCTGCTCAAGAAGAACGCTGACGCCCTCAAGATGGGCACCATTGAGACGGCAAAAGAGTCTCAGCGCGGTGTGGTGGACATCGAGACCCTGCAGCAGACCAACAAGAGCCTTATCGAGACGCTGGACGAGCTGAACAAGATCCAGACCGAGGGCCGCGCAAAGCGTGCCGCCGCCGAGCAGGAGCTGACCCGCATTGAGGATGAGCTCCGCGCCAAGATGATGGAAATTCGGAGCTAAACAGAAATGGCAAACGCAGATTTTTCCAAGCAGAGCAGCACCCAGGGCCCGCGCGGCTTTGACAGCGGCAGCTACCGTGAGGCAAAGCGCGCGGACGAGGATGCCCTGCACCTGACCCCTGCCCAGCAGAAGCTGGCAGTGCTGGAGAACAGGCTCCCCGCGGCCCTGCGCAATCGCGGCGCGGCACTGGCGCTGAGCATCGTCGTGATGCTGGCCGCGTTCTTCGGATTGGGTGGGACCAAACTCAAGGCAAAATACAACAGCGCCAGTCAGTGGTTTCCCTACGGTGTCGCCGCCGACAACGGCTATACCCTCAACGAGGAGCTGCTCACCCGGCTGAACACCGCCGCCAATGTCATCACGACGGGCACCAGCACTCTCGGGGCCGACAGCACCGAGGTGCAGGCCGCGCAGACGGCACTGGACGATTTCTCCGCCTGCCTGGACGCAGTGCAAGCCGATGGCAGCAAGCAGGATCTGACCTCCCTGCCCTACTATCAGGGCAGCACGATGCACGCCCTCTATCAGGCCAACGAGGCACTTGGCGCTGCCATCGACCAGCTCTATGCAAAACTCCAGGAGCAGGCCGCGGACCCCATGAAGATGGGCGCGGTACAGGGCCAGTACGGCCAGTTCAACAGTGCCCAGACCATCCTCAGCAATCTCAATTACAATCAGGCCGTTACGGCCTATCAGAATGATACCAGCGGCTTTCCGGCAGCTCTGCTGAAAGGCCTGTTCGGGATCAAGGAGGTGGAGCCTTTCGCATGAAAACGATGAAATTCCTCGCCCGGCGCGTCAGCGCTCTGGTGCTGGTGGCCACTGTAGGGCTGACAGCCCTTGTGCCGGCCGCCTTTGCGGCACCGGCCAGCCTGCCGGACCTGCCCAAAGACCAATGCGTTGTGGACGATGCCAATGTCCTGAGCAGCAGCACCGTGCAGACCATTCAGGATCTGAACACCCAGCTGGATGCCAGCTGCAAGGGTGCCCAGATCGGCGTGCTGACCGTGGATTACACGGGCAGCGTCTCCACGGAGGATTACGCCGTGGAGGCCGCCAACACCTGGGGCCTGGGCAGCAGTTCTGAGAACAACGGTGTTCTCATCCTGCTGGTGATGCAGAGCCCCGAGTACGCCGACGGCGACTACTACCTGACCTGCGGCGACGGCTTCCGCAACACAACGCTGGCCAGCCAGGCCAGTGCCATCGCACAGACCATGGAGGATGACTTTGCCTCCCAGAACTACGATGGCGCCGTGACCACCTGTGCCCAGAACGTGGCCAACACCATTGCGGACATCTACGGTGTGAGCCTCAGCGGTTCTACAACCAGTAATGTGGCCGGCGGAAATTACAATTATACCGACAATTACCACGAAGCCCCGGTGGCAAAGCCCGCTTTCTGGGAGACAGCCGTGGACGGCCTGTTCACCATCCTGGCCTACGGCATCGTCATCATTGCCCTGTTCTTCATGTTCGTGGTTCCTTTCGGCCACTCTGCAGGCTGGTACTGGGGCCCGTTCGGCTGGTTTGGCTGGCGGCACCGCCGTGGTCCCCGGCCTCCCTTTGATGATTTTGGCCCCGGCCCCGGTTTCTATGATCGCCGCGGCCCCCGTGGTCCGCGCGGACCCAGAGGCCCCCGGCCCCCGCGGGGCGGTGGTTTCAGCAGCGGCGGCGGAAGCTTCGGCGGTATGGGCGGCGGCCGCTCGGGCGGCAGCTTTGGCGGCGGCGGTTCGTTCCACGCCGGAGGTGGCAGCTTCCACGGCGGCGGCGGTGGACGCGGGCGTTAAATAAGCATGAAAAAAACTCCTGCACAGACGTGCAGGAGTTTTTTCATGCAAGCGAAATTACTTGGTGCCGTAGATGCGGTCACCAGCGTCGCCCAGGCCGGGGACGATGTAGCCGTTCTCGTTCAGGTGGTCGTCCTTGGCGCCCAGGTAGATATCCACATCGGGGTGAGCCTTGTGCAGGGCCTCGATGCCTTCCGGAGCGGCGATCAGGCCGATGAACTTGATCCGCTTTGCGCCGTGCTTCTTGATCTGGGTGATGGCGTCAATGGCGCTGCCGCCGGTAGCCAGCATGGGGTCCAGCACCAGCACGTCACGCTCCGCGATATCCTGAGGCAGTTTGCAGAAATACTCCACAGGCTGCAGGGTCTGCTCGTCGCGGTACAGACCAATAAAACCGACCTTGGCGGCGGGCAGCAGGGTGAGCATACCGTCCAGCATACCCATACCAGCGCGGAGGATGGGCACCAGAGCCAGCTTGCGGCCGGCCAGCACCTTGGTCTTTGCCATGGTGATGGGGGTCTCGATCTCCACCTCTTCCAGAGGCAGGTCACGGGTAGCCTCGTAGCACAGCAGGGTGGCGATCTCGCCTACCAGATCACGGAACTCCTTGGTACCGGTCTGCTTGTTGCGCAGAATGCTCAGCTTGTGCTGCAGCAGGGGGTGCTCAACGATCATGGGGGTCATAACAACACGCTCCTTATTATTTTATATTAGGTTATGGGATCCTTGTTTTGTTCGCCCTCTGGGGGAGCTGTCACCGCAAGTGACTGAGAGGGCGTGGAATCAGCGATTTTCAATGGCCATCAGCTTGGCGACGCGCTTCTCGTGGCGGCCGCCTTCAAACTCGGTGTTGAGGAAGATATCCACCAGCTGGCAGGCAAGGCCGGGGCCCACTACACGGCCGCCCATGCACAGGGCGTTGGCGTCGTTGTGGCGGCGGGTGTACTCAGCGCTGAAGCTGTCGGAGCAGCAGCAGGCACGGATGCCCTTGACCTTGTTGGCGGCCATGCTGATGCCCACGCCGGTGCCGCAGAAGAGCAGCGCCTTGCTGCACTCGCCCTTGACAACAGCGTCACAGGCAGGCAGAGCCATATCCGGGTAATCCACGCTGGCGGTGCTGTGGGTGCCGTAGTCGATATACTCCAGCCCCAGCTCTTCCAGATGGACCTTGACAGCCTCTTTCAGTTCAAATCCGCCGTGGTCGGCGGCCAGTGCGATGGGTTTTGCCATTGGTATCAATCCTTTCCCTTTGTTGCTCACTTTTTTGCTTCTTCAGTCTTGGATGCTTCTGCCTCTGCAGCCAGACGCTCGGCGCGCTCGCGCTCGGCCTGGCTCAGGCGGTGATAATCCGGCAGCAGAGCCTCGGGCAGCACGGTCTCCCCGTGCCGGGCCATCTGCTTTGCCACCAGTGCCACGGCGGCGGCACGGCCTCCCCGCAAAGCGGGCGGCACGGCCAGCACACCGGGAATTTCGCCGTACTTATTATAGCACAGAGCAGCTCCATCACCAACAAAAAACAGGGGCTTTTTGCAATTTTCTACAAATTGGGCCAGGTCAGCCACGGCACGGGCATCATCGTCCATCAGCCGCTCATGGGTGGCCAGGTCAAAGGCGGCGCTGTACACCTGGGCACGGCGGGCATCCAGCGCACAGAGCACAGTGCCCTCACCCGTGTGAGCAGCCGCCAGTGCTTCCAGGGTCGAGACCGGCGCGCAGAGCGTCTCCCGAGGGAACGCCAGCCCTTTGACGGCGGCCAGACCGATGCGCAGCCCGGTAAAGCTGCCGGGGCCTGCATTGACGCCGTAGACGTCGATATCAGCGCAGGTCAGATGGCAGAATTTGAGACAGTTGTCGATCAGAGGCAGGATCGTCTCGCTGTGGGTCATGCCCGCGTCGAGATAGCACTCGTACAGCAGGCGGTCATCCTGCAGCAGGGCCACCCCCGCGGTCTTGCCCGCGGTATCCACGGCCAGAATGTTCATAGCGTTACCCCCTCTATGGTGATGCGGCGGGTGTTCTCATCCACTCGCTGGATGTCCACCCGGATGGGGTTTTCCAGGGCCAGCAGATCCGCGAAATTTTCGCTCCACTCAGCCGCCACGATGGTCCCCTGATCCAGATAATCGTAAAAGCCTGCCGCGCACAGATCGTTCTCGGTGGAGATGCGGTACAGGTCAAAGTGGGCCAGCGGGCGCGGCCCACGGTAGTAGTTCACAATGGCAAAAGTCGGGCTGCTGACCGGGTCGGTGCAGCCAAGGCCCTCGGCCAGGCCCTCGGTGAACGCGGTCTTGCCCGCACCGAGGCCGCCCGTATAGGCAATGAGCGCTCCCGGCTGGAGCACTCCGGCCATCCGCCTGCCCAGGGCCACGGTCTCGGCCCGGGAGTGGGTAATGAATTCAGACATAAATAACACCTCATACAAAAGGGGACGGCAGGTTTCTGCCATCCCCTAGTATAGTATATTTTTGCAAAAAGTGCAACGCTCAGGCCGCAAGGTCCACGCTGAACATGCTGCGGTTGCTTTCCGGTACATTGAGCGCCGCCTGGCTGTTGCCGTAGAGCACTGCATAGGAAGCCGCTGCATGGGGACGTCGGCCGCCCTGCGCATGGTACCAGATGAGGTCATCCTCACCATAAGTCGCCTTGGCGTGCTCCAGCGCCTGCCCGACATTCTGCCCCATGATGAGGTGATTGATGGTATCCCAAAGCATACTGCGGGAGTAGACGGTGTAGACGTTGTTGACGTAGCCGATGACCGCCCGTGCCCCGCCGGAGAGGAGGGCATCCGCCATGGCGTTGTCCTCGCTGCCATCCACGCCGAGGAACTCACAGGTCTCGGAGTAGACGATGGTGTTGGAAAGCTTGCCGCCTTTATAAGCATTGCGGAAGAAATCCGAGGTAACGCAGTACATCCCGTTGACCTTGATGACCCGGTGGGCCAGCAGATCGAAGCCGTAGCGGAGGTCTTTGCCAAAGGTGGACTCTTCCGTCAGCAGCATAATGGGCTCCGTGCGGGTGCGTTTGAGGAACTTGCCATAGCTGTAAGTGTAGTAGGAGCCATGGGCGCTCAGAACGCTGACATTATAGTTGCCCATCTTCTTGAGGTCGGCCACGGTGACATGAATGTTGATCTTGGTCTCCAGCCCCAGCGCCGACCAGAAGCCCTGCATATAGGAATAATACGGGAAGCGGGAACTGTTGATGGTGTTGTCAAAAGCGTAGTAAATAACTGCCGTGCCGAACTTTTCCACCGCCTGATTTTCGGTGCGGCGGAGCAGGGCCGCCCGGCTCGTCTGCATTTCAGCCCCCAGATCCGGCGGGAGCCGGAGCGAGAGGGCATGATCGGAAGAGTCTGTCTCTGTCTCGGCGTTTTCCTCGTCCAGCGTCTCATCCTCGGGTTCCGTGAGCAGGATGCCGCCCAGCACGCCGCAGGGGTACCGGAAACTGACCATCCCGTTTTCTTCGTCGGTATAAATGGAGTCCTTTTCCACAAGGCCCTTGGCCGCCAGCGTGTCCAGCTGGGCCAGCGCCGCGTCTTTCCGGGCGTCGGTGTCCATTTCCTGATATTGTTCACTCTCGGTCAGAGCCGTAACAGCGGCATCTGCCTGCTGCATTCCGGCTGCATCCGCCCGGGTGAGCGTCTGCTCTGCCGCTGCCGCGTCCACGGGTTGCTCCGCAAATGCAGCCGTCGGGAACACCGTGCTGACCAGTATCACCAGTGCGCAGAACGCGCACAACATGCGATGATGTTTCTGCTTCATCTTTTCTGTATCCTCCAGGAGAGCGCCGCCGGGCGGCGGTACCCTCTTTCGCGCCCGGAGAACGGCATCACGATCCGCTTTCGCCAATGTTTGCCGCCCTTTTGACGCGTTTCCCTATGCCCATTTTAGAGAGTCCCGGAAGCTTTGTCAAGCATTCCGCGCCGATTTTGCAAAGCTGTCACAGAGTGTGAAAAATCCGCGCCATCTTGCACAGAAATGCCCCCTGCTGTATAATAGTTGTGTATCTGGTTTTTGCAGTTTGCTCCCCGAAAGCAGTCCGCGGAAGCCATTTTGTGAGAAAGGCGGTGCTTTTTTGGAAAGCATTCAACGATATTGGAAGCGTACCGATAAAACTTACCTGCTTCTGTGCATCCTGAGCAGCAGCTTTGCGGTGCTGGCCCTCTCCTCCTGGGCCGCCAAGCAGGGCAGCGGCTTTGCTCTGGACGATGTTACCGGGCAGATCGTGGGCGTAGGCGATTACCGCCGTGCCGTGGTGCAGGCAGGCGCGGCCGCCATTGGGCTGTGTGTTGCAGTTCTGCTCTCAAACATCGATTACCGGAGCCTCGTCAAGGTGTGGCCAGTCCACGTTGCCGTCACCTGGGGCATGGTGCTCCCCACCCTGTTCATCCGCAATGTGACCGTCGGCCCGCTGACCATTGGCTACAATGCAGGCGACACCGACAACTACTCCTGGTACAAGCTGGGCGGCTTTACCCTCCAGCCCACCGAGCTGGCAAAGATCAGCTTTATCCTGACCTTTGCCATGCACCTGAACAATGTCCGTGGTAAGATCAACGAGCCCAAGGAGCTGGGCAAGCTGCTGCTGCACATGCTGGTCCCCATCCTCATCATCCACATCCAGGGTGACGACGGCACGGCCATCATCTACGGCATCATCGCCTGCTGCATGATGTTCTCCGCTGGCTTGAGCTGGAAATATATCATCGGGGCCATCTCGGCGGCGGCCGCTGCCGTGGCCGTGGCGTTCGGCTTTTTCAGCGATAAGATCGGCAAGGGCTACCAGTGGTACCGCATCCTCGCCGTCATCGACCCGGAAAACAAAACGGGCTGGGCCCCCAGCGAGACTGTCTGGAAGAACATCATCTACCAGCAGCAGCGGGGCGAGATCGCGCTGGGTTCCGGCGGCATCTTCGGCAACGGTATTTTCAGCGGCAGCTATTACAGCGTCCCCAACGCCCACAACGATTTCGTCTTCAGCTGGATCGGCAACGTCACCGGCTTCGTGGGCTGCTGTGTGGTGCTGGGCATCCTGTTTGCGCTGGTCTGCAAGACCTTTGCCACCGGCGCCCGCAGTGAGGATATGCTGGGCAGCTTCATCTGTGCCGGCATCGGCGGTGCTCTCATGGCGCAGATCGCCGTCAATGTGGGCATGAACCTCCGCGTCCTCCCCGTCATCGGTGTCACCCTGCCGTTCTACTCGGCGGGCGGTTCCTCGGTCCTGATGCTGTATATTTGTGTTGGATTAGTACTGAGCGTTTATATGCACAATACCAAAAAGCTGTTTGGGTAAGCTTGCGTCAAGTGTAAAGTTTTCGCGCTCTGCCTGACTTTTTCCGGAATCGCATAAATAAAAGTAGAAATGATGCATACCGTCTCCTGTATGCTCACCAAAATGAAGAACCCCCTCGGAGGTGCGACTCCAAGGGGGTTCTTCATTTGCATCATTGGTCCAACGGATCGGTGCAATTCGTCTTGTAAAGCAACCAAAGTCGTGGTAAACTGTGCTTTATCGCATTTTATTTACTCAAACTTTGGAGGTTTTTCATGAAACAGAACCGCATCCGGAAATGTCTGCGGGCGGCCGCGCTGGCTGTCGTGGCACTGATTCTGGTGCTGGCAGGCACCGTGTTCGCGCTGTGGCACAACGAGTTTGCCACACTGGGCTCGTTCCGCAAGCTGTCCGACCGGGACACTGCCCACCATGACGGTGCCGTCTACGAGCTGACCGTCTCCGGCGACTACTATTTCGATGATTTTCTCGCTCAGGGCGGTGCGTCTAATGACTCTGAGCTCATCTCGTTCGTCACGAAGAGCATCACCAAGGGCCTCATTCCGCTGCAGCTCAAAACCACGGAGATCTCCTGCTCCGCTTTTACGGCGGACACGGCAGAGGGCGACCGGGTGTTTGGCCGCAACTATGATTTTTCTTCCACCAATACGGCCATCGTCTACACCAACCCCGGCAAGGGGCGCCATGCTTCCTACTCCACCGTGGACCTGCACTTCCTCAGCCTGGACCCGGATAAAGACGTGGAGGGCCTGGGGCATAAGCTCCTGACACTGGCCGCTCCCTATGCCCCGCTGGACGGCATCAACGACGCCGGTGTGGCCTGCGGCATCTTCATGTCCTATCAGGGCGATGGCAAGGGCACTTCCACGGACATCGACACCGACAAACCCGACCTGACCTCTACCACCCTGCTCCGGCTCATCCTGGATTACGCCGACTCGGTGGAGGATGCCGTAGCGCTGGTGGAGCAATACGATCTCCACGACTCCACCAACTGTGTGTTCCACTACATGGTGGCCGATTCCACGGGCCGCAGCGCCATTCTGGAGTGGGTGGGCTCGGATGCCGACCACGACAGCGACGGCTCCCAGCGCCGCCTGAATGTCCTCTGGAACGACACCGACAGCCTTTCGGACTCCGCAGACTGGCAGGTGGTGACCAACTTCATCAAAACACCGGACTACTACACCTCCCCCGACCAGATGCACGGTCTGGACCGCTACGAGCATCTGGCTGACCGTCTGCGTGAGACAAACGGCATCGTAGCCGACGAGGACGCCGCCATGGCCCTGCTGGCCGAGGTAGGCCGCCGCACCTGGAACAACGATGACAGCAACAGCCTCACCGTCCACAGCGCGGTCTACAACCTGACGGACAAAACGGTCCTCTGGGTGGGCAACGAGCACTACGGCGAGGATGGGCATACATTCCGCTACAGCCTGCAAAAGTAAATTTTCAAAGCGCACAAAAACAGGAGCTGCACCCGTTTGGCGGGCACAGCTCCTGTTTTCATTTGCTTTATTTTTCTTTTACTTCATCACAGCGCCGAGGTTTGCACTGGCGACGTTGCGGGCATAGCGGCTCAGCCAGCCCGTTTTGATGTTGGGCTCCGGGGCAACATACTTGGCCTTGCGCTCGGCCAGGACCTCATCGGAGACTTCCAGCGTGATGCTGGCGTTGGGGATGTCGATGTGGATGATGTCCCCTTCCTCCACGAGGCCAATGGGGCCGCCGGAAGCAGCTTCGGGGCTGACGTGACCGATGGAAGCGCCGCGGCTTGCGCCGGAGAAGCGGCCATCGGTGATGAGGGCCACGGTCTTATCCAGCTTCATGCCGGCCAGAGCAGAGGTGGGGTTGAGCATCTCCCGCATACCGGGGCCGCCCTTGGGGCCCTCGTAGCGGATGACCACCACATCGCCCGGGACGATCTGGCCTGCGTAGATGGCCGCAATGGCGGTCTCCTCGCTGTTGAAGACGCGAGCCGGGCCAGAGTGCTCCTGCATCTCGGGAGCCACGGCGCTCCGTTTGACCACACAGCCGTCCGGCGCGATGTTGCCCCAGAGGATCTGGAGACCGCCGGTGGGGCTGTAGGGGTCGTCGATGGGACGGATGGCCTTTTCGTTGAGGATGTGGGCTCCCTGGATGTTCTCCCCCAGCGTCTTGCCGGTCACGGTGGGCACATCGAGATCCAGCAGGTTCTTCTTGGCCAGCTCTGCCTGCACCGCGGCGATGCCGCCGGCGGCATACAGGTCCGGCATGTGGGTGGGGCCTGCGGGAGCCAGATGGCAGAGGTTCGGGGTGCGGGCGCTGATCTCATTGAAGAGCTTCAGGTCCACAGGCACGCCTGCCTCATAGGCAATGGCCAGCAGGTGGAGGACGGTGTTGGTGGAGCAGCCCAGCGCCATATCGCAGGTCAGTGCGTTGCGGATGGAGCGCTCGTTGATGATCTGGCGGGCCGTGATGCCCTTTTTGACCATCTCCATAATGGCCATGCCGGAGTGCTTGGCCAGCTGCAGGCGCTTGGAGTAGACGGCCGGGATGGTGCCGTTGCCGGGCAGTGCAATGCCGATGGCCTCGCACAGGCAGTTCATGCTGTTGGCAGTGTACATACCAGAGCAGGAGCCGCAGCTGGGGCAGCAGTTGCAGGTGCAGTCTTCCAGCTGTTCGTCGTTGATGAGGCCTGCTTTATAGGCACCCACCGCCTCGAACATCTTGGAGAGGCTGACCTCCTCGCCGCCGTAGGTACCGGCCAGCATGGGGCCGCCGGAGCAGACCACCGCAGGCACATCCATGCGGACGGCTGCCATGACCATGCCGGGCACGATCTTATCACAGTTGGGCACCAGCACAAGGCCGTCCAGCTGGTGGGCCATGGTCATGGTCTCCACGCTGTCGCAGATGAGCTCGCGGGAAGCCAGCGAATATTTCATGCCCACATGGCCCATGGCGATGCCGTCGCACACGCCGATGGCCGGGATCAGGATGGGGGTGCCGCCTGCCATCTGGATGCCTGCCTTAACGGCGTCGGCCACCTTATCCAGGTTCATGTGGCCGGGGACGATCTCATTATAAGAGCAGACTACGCCAATGAGGGGGCGCTCCAGCTCCTCCCGGGTGTAGCCCAGGGCATAGAGCAGAGATCGGTTTGGGGCGGCGGGAGCCCCTTTTTTCACAACGTCAGAGCGCATAAGGCGGACCTCCTGAGAATCAGAATCTTGTGTCATATAGTATAACACCCGGGCAGTCGTGTCAAGGGAAGTCCGCACCCCTTTGGGGAAAAACGGCGGTCCCCCGACGCCTCAGCTCCATCGGGCCAGCGCGGCCCTCGCCAGGCCATAGCCCAGGGCCATACACCCCGGGAAGGTGGCCAGCCAGGCCAGCAGGACAGACCGGACCACCCGCCGGTCCACGCCCCGCGGCCCCGCTGCCCCAACCCCCAGCAGCGCCGCCGTCCTGGTGTGGGTGGTGGAGACCGGAAGGCCCAGCAGGGTGGCCGCCAGCAGGCACAGGATGCCCGCCAAATCGGCCGAAAAACCCTCCCGCGGCCCCAGGGAGACCATCTCCCGGCCCACGGTGTCAATGATCCGCCGTCCCCCCAGGGCGGTCCCCGCCGCCATGGCGGCGGCGCACAGCACCATCAGCCAGAGGGGGACCCGGAGGATCTGCGTCTCCTGCCTCCCCTGGGCCAGGGCCGACCCCAGGAGGAACACACCGATGAACTTCTGTCCATCCTGGGCCCCGTGAAAAAACGCGGTCCCCGCCGCCCCCGGGATCTGACACAGGCGGAACAGCTTGGGGGACAGGGGCCAGCGCCGGGTCAGCCGCTCCGTCTGCCGCCCCGCCCAAAGCCCGGAGGCCACAGACAGGACCAGCCCCAGCAGCACCGCACCCCACCGCTGCCAGCGGATGCAGCCAAGGCTCCCCTCCAGGGCCAACGCCGCCCCGGACAGTCCCGCCGCCAGGGCGTGGCTCTCGCTGGTGGGGATTCCCCACCACCAGGCCGCCGCCGCCCACAGGACCACCGCTCCCATTGCGGCGCACAGGGCCAGGGAGGCCGCCCTGGGCCCACCGCCGAAGGCGGCGATGGAATAAATGGTCTCCACCACCGATGGGTACACCGCTGTGACGCACAGCACCCCCAGAAAATTGCACACCGCCGCCAGGGCCACCGCCCTCCGGAAGGACAGGGCCCCAGTGACCACCGCCCCGGCGATGGCGTTGGGGGCGTCCGTCCAGCCGTTCACCACCAGCACCGCCAGAGTGAGGAGCACAGAGACTGTCAGAGCCGGGTTTTCCACCATCAGGGCGAAAAATGTGAAAAAAGAAGCAGACATGAAGCTTCACCTCATGCCCACTGTATGCGCCGCCCCGGCCGGATAGCCCAGGGCGCGGGGACGCCTGTGTCAATCCTCCCCGCGCCCCGCCCCAGAGGGAGGAGGCGCGTGCCGCTCCCGGGCGGCGTCCCGTGGCTCAGAGGCCATCCCGATGGCCCCCGGTCCGTATTTGGCCCGGATGGCGTCCGTGGTCCGGGCCAGACGCTCCAGACGCGCCCGTTTCTCCTCTCCCCCGCCGCTGAACAGCGTCTGCTGAACGGACGCTTCCTCCTCCGGGATGAGGGCAATGGCGGTGACCGTCAGGGCCCGCACCGGCCGCTCCATGGTCCAGCAGCCCTCCGCCAGCTCCATTGCCGCCCGGGCGATCTCCCGGCCCAGGCAGGTGGGGACCTCCAGCCGTTTCTGGCGGCTTAGATCCCGGAAGTCCGGGTCCCGGATCTGGAGGGCCACCCCGGTACACTTCATCCGGTGCCGCCGCAGACGGGCGGCCACCTGTCCGGCCAGCATCCCCACCCCGGCCTGGAACTCCTCCCGGCCTGTCAGGTTCCGGGCGAAGGTGTTCCCGCTGCCCACCGACTTGGGCGGGGTATACTGCCCCGCCGGAGCCACCGGGGCCCGGTCCAGGCCGTTGGCATAGTCGTGGAGCTGCGCTCCGTGCCGGCCCAGCAAGTGGAACAGGCTCTCCCGGTCAAAGCGGGCCAGGTCCCCAATGGTGCGGACGCCGAATTTTTTCATGGTCTCCGCCGCCGCACGGCCCACATACAGCAGATCTCCCACCGGCAGGGGCCAGACCATCTGCCGGAAATTCTCCCGGGTGATGCAGGTGGTGGCATCCGGCTTTTTATAGTCGCTGCCCAGCTTGGCAAACACTTTATTAAAGGAGACTCCCACCGAGATGGTCAGACCGAACTCCTGGCGCATCCGGCGGCGGATCTCATCGGCCAGAGCCGTGGGATCTCCTCCGAACAGGTGGAGGGTGCCGGACACATCCAGCCAGCTTTCATCGATGCCGAAGGGCTCCACCAAATCGGTGTAGTCCTGGTACATCCGGTTGATCCGCCTGGAAAACTCCCGGTACACCCGGTGGTGGGCGGGAAGGAGCACCAGGTCGGGGCACTTCCGTTTGGCCTGCCAAATGGTCTCCGCCGTCTGGACCCGGAACTTCTTGGCCGGCTCATTTTTGGCCAGGATGATGCCATGGCGGCTCTCCGGGTCGCCGCACACCGCCACGGGAAGATGGCGCAGCTCCGGATGGTCCAGCAGCTCCACCGAGGCGTAAAAGCTATTCAGATCGCAGTGAAAAATGATCCGCTCCATGGTCCTCCTCCTCTCCCGTTCCCGGAGCTCCGTCCTCCTGTCTGAGGGGGCTCCTTCCGCCAACATTATACCGCCTCCCGCACGAAAAGTCAAACGTCCGTTCTATTTTTTGTTGACAGTCTTCGCCATCCCTGATAGGATAGGGACAAGAACAGGAGCCGGGAGGGAGCGCCATGGAATATATCCCCGCCAAGTACATTCTGATTCGGACCAAGTCTACTGCCTGGTTCGGCACCGACCACACCATGAACCTGTACCGGGGCTGCTGCCACGGCTGTCTCTACTGCGACAGCCGCAGCGACTGCTACCACATCCCGGACTTTGACCGGGTGACCGCCAAGGCGGACGCGCTGCCCCTGCTCCGGGACGAGCTGGCCCGGAAAGTCCGCCCGGCCTTCATCAGCATGGGCTCCATGAGCGATCCCTACAACCCCTTTGAGAAGGAACTGCTCCTCACCCGCCACGCCCTGGAGCTCATCGACGCCTATGACTGCGGCGTGGCCGCCGCCACCAAGAGCGACCTGATCCTGCGTGACGCCGACCTGTACCAGTCCATTCAGGCGCACTCCCCCGTCATCTGCAAGGTCACCGTCACCACGGCAGACGAGGAACTGGCCTCCAAGGTGGAGCCCCGCGCCCCCTCCCCATCCCGGCGTCTGAGGGCGGTGGAGGGCCTGGCCCGGGCGGGGATCTTCTGCGGCGTGCTGCTGATGCCCGTGCTCCCCTTTCTGGAGGACCGGCCGGAGCAGGTCCTGGAGGTGGTGGACCGGGCGGCGGACGCAGGGGCCCGGTTCGTCTATCCCGGCTTCGGGGTGACCATGCGCCAGGGACAGCGGGAGCACTTCCTGCGGCAGCTGGACCTGGCTTTTCCCGATCAAAACCTCTCACGACGGTATCTGGCCCGGTACGGCAACCGGTACCAGTGTCCCAGTCCCCGGGCACGCCAGCTGTGGGAGGTCTTTACCCGCCGCTGTCAGGACCGGGGCCTTTTGTACCAGATGCCCCGTATTATTTCCGCCGCCACCCGGAACTATGGAGACCGCCAGCTGAGTTTCTTTTCCTGACCCGCACCCGTGCCGTTTTCTCTTTACGTCATTCGCCAAGCATGGTATGATAGAGGTCACAAAAACACGCAGGCAGCGGCTGTCCCCGCCCGCTCCACTCCGAGGCAGCACAGGGGACACCGCCCATGGAGGAGCAGACAATGACAGAATGGAAGAAAAACGCGGTCCACCCCCTCCGCATTGAGGGATATACGGCGGAGGGAATGGGGGTGGCCCGGCTGGAGGGCCGGGTGGTCTTTGTCCCCTTCACCGCCCAGGGGGAGCTCTGGCGGGTCCGTCTGGAGAAGGTGCGCCCCAACATGGCCTGGGGCCGGGGGGTGGAGCTGCTGGAGTCCTCCCCGGAGCGTGCCCAGGCGGACTGTCCTCTGTTTGGCCGGTGCGGCGGCTGTCAGTTCCGGCACCTCACCTATGCCGAGGAGCTGCGGGCCAAGGGCCAGCGCATCGCCGACGCCCTGGAGCGGGTGGGCGGGGTCCGGCTGGACCTGCCCCCGCTGCTGGGCGCGGAGTCGCCCGACCGCTACCGCAACAAGGTGCAGTTCCCCGTGGCGCCTGGCCGCCGGGGCCCTGCGGTGGGCTACTACCGCCCCAGAAGCCACGACGTACTGGATGTGGCCGACTGCCTCCTCCAGCCGGAGACCGTCACCGCCCTGCGTCTGGCCTTTCTGGGGTGGATGGAGGACTTCCACGTCCCTCCCTACGAGGAGACGTCCCGCTCCGGCCTGATCCGCCACCTGTACGTCCGCACCAACCGGGCCGGGGAGGCCCTGTGCTGTGTGGTGGCCAATGGAAGCTCCCTCCCCCATACCCAGGAGCTGGTCCGGCGGCTGCGCCAGGCTGTCCCCGCGCTGGCCGGGGTGGTGCTCAACCAAAAC
>ERZ773269.1736-NODE-1736-length-19034-cov-4.408188_pt1 | contig 19034 bp, 20 predicted proteins | sample MGYA00511958_ERZ773269 | MGnify/ENA primary metagenome ERZ773269 (study PRJEB29015, sample SAMEA2737761) | human gut metagenome | biome: human gut; feature: human-associated habitat; material: faeces | place: China | collected 2012 ... | reverse complement strand
AGGACGTCAGCGGAGCTTACGTGGACAAGTTCCACTACGAGGTGAATTTCCTGCCGGAGATGATCATTCCGGTTACGGTGACGTCGCATGACTAAATACAGCGATAAAGTTCGGCGCTACCTCGTGTGGCGCTACGGCATTACGGACAGGGAGGGGAAGCATTGAACAATCGTGAGGACTGGTGGGAGTACACAAAGCGCATCATCCGTTCGTATCCGGCGCTCGCGCGCAAGGCGGAGAGCGTGGGTGACATGCCCTGCACACCGGCCTACGGCACAGGCGGCGGGCACGGCGGCACGAACAGCAATCCGGTGGAGCGTGCGGTAGTTGACCGTCTGACGGACAAGGAGCAGCGGCGGTATGATGCGGTGCGGGCTGCCATCTCGGAAACTGAGCGCATGAAGCACGGCCGCCAGCGCATGGAGCTGATCGACCGCGTGTACTGGAAGCGCAGCCATACGCTGTACGGCGCGGCGATGTGCGTCGGAGTAAGCGACAGAACCGGTCAGAGGTGGAACGCTGAGTTTATTCGGCGAGTAGGAAAGAATTTGGATTTACCATAAATATTTTATTTTGGCGGTTCATGCACCTAAAACCATGATATTCTGTTACCATGAAGTTTGCAGGGGTGAAATGCAGACCCTGTGACCTCCTGCTTCATGCCATTGGAGTACATCTCTCTGAAAGAGCACTCTCGTTCGAGGGTGCTTTTTCATATTCGAAAGGAAGAAGCCGTTATGCTGAAAGCCTGTCCGTGGTGCGGACGGATCCACGACAGTCGCGAGGACTGCGGACGCAGACCGCCGAAGAAATACCGACGCGAAGAAAGCGAGCGCGGACGCAACACGCGAGCATGGAAACACAAAGCGGAGCAGATTAAAATAGACAGTCACTACCTGTGTGAGAACTGTCTTTCGCAGGGGGTACTCACATGGGATGGACTGGAAACCCACCATATCATCAAGCTGCGGGAACGCCCTGATCTATTACTGGACGATGATAACCTCGTGTGTTTGTGCGAAAAATGCCACAAAAAAGCAGATGCCGGTGCAATATCCGCTGATTTTTTGCGACAGCTTGCGAAAAAACGAAACAATATCCCCCCGGACACGCCGAATTTTTGAGCGTGAGCGGCTGTACACCAACCGCGGACCTCGGCGTAAAAATAATTCCCAAAATAAGTTTAGCAAAGGAGTGAGGACGAATGAGCCGACCAAGTAAAGCGACTGCTGTGCTGGGCGAAGAAAAGCGTTCGCACCGGACGAAAGCAGAGCTGCGGCAGCGTGCCGCTGCGGAAAATGCCCTCATTACCGGCAAGAAGATGCGGGAGCGTCCGGAGGTCAAAGACAATGAGAAAGCACATAAGGAATGGCAGCGTATCAGGGGACTGCTCGAAGCTGCCGGAAAGAATGAGGCGCTGTACGAGGCGACGATCAACCGGTACTGTATGCTGCACGCTGAGTGTTTGGACTTTGAGCGCAAGCGGCAGTTGTTTTCCGATCAGCTGGACGAGCTGACCGAGAATACCGAACTGGAAGCTACAGACCGATACAAATATCAGGCACAGATGCAGAAGAACATTCTTGCTGTGGACAAGCAGCTCCAAACCAAGCGCCGTATGATGCTCGACATTGAGAAAGAGTGCGCTATGACCATTTCGGCGGCCATGCGAAGCATCCCTAAAACCACAGCCGAGCCGAAAAATCCGCTGATGGGGATTCTGAACGATGACGATCCTTGACAGCCGCGCCGTGCGCTACGCCCGCTGGTGCGTGCAGCATGATAATCCAAAGGCTCCGCACTACGTTAAGCTACAGGCTGCACAGTGGTTGGACATCGCAGAGGGACGGAACACGGAGGCGCTCATCGATGAGAAGGCATACAAGCGCATTTGCAAGCTGCTGCGGCTGATGATTCATCCGGATCTGAACTGCCCGATGTATGACGGACTGGAGGACTATGCGTGGCTGCTCATCACGGCGGTGTTCTGCACCAAAACAACGGACGGCCGCCGCTACTATGAAACCGCTCTGCTGGAAATTGCCCGCAAGAACTTCAAGACCTTCAACAGTGCGGTCATTTTCATTCTGCTCATGCTGACCGAGCCGGTATTTTCTCGTTTTTTCTCGGTCGCACCGGACCTCAAGCTGTCGAGCGAGCTGAAGATCGCCATTCGCAAAATCATCAAGTCATCGCCTGCGCTGGCAGACGAAAGCGTGTTCAAGGTGCTGCGCAGCGAGATACGCTGCCGCCTGACCGACAGCGAGTATGTGCCGCTTGCCTATTCGCAGGACAAGATGGACGGCAAGCTGGCGAACGCTTTCCTTGCGGATGAGGCCGGAGCGATGGATGCGTATCCGATCGAGGCTATGCGTTCCTCGCAGATCACGCTGCGTTCCAAGCTGGGTATTATCATTTCCACCCAATACCCGAACGACAACAACGCCATGCTGGACGAGATCGACATCTCAAAAAAGGTACTCGATGGACTGATTTCCGGCAGGCGTTTTTCTCTGCTGTACGAACCGGACACCGAGCTGACCATGCGCGACCGTTGGCAGACAGACGACACCGTAATCTATCAGGCGAATCCGGCAGCTGTCAGCAATCCGAATATCTTTGAGGCGGTGTGCGATATGCGCACCATGGCGATTCTCTACGAAAACAAGCGTGAGAACTTCCTGTGTAAGCACTGCAATATCAAGTATAAGGGCCTCGGCGTAGAGGGCTATGTGGATATTGCAAAGGTGCGGGAGTGCCGCCGCGAGGAAGACCTCGATTTCTGGCGCGGCAAACCGGTCTATCTCGGGCTTGACCTGTCGCAGACGGACGATAATACCGCCGTTGCGATGGCGACCGCCGAGGACGGTATACTCTACGCAAAAGTGTGGGGGTTTCTTCCTGCGGACCGAAAGCTGTTCAAAACAAAGAAAGAGAATGTGGACTACGACCGGCTGATCCGGCAGGGCGCGTGCTTTGCCTGCGGTGATGAGGTCATCGACTACGGTTTTATCGAGCAGTTCATTCTCGGACTGGAGGAACAGTATGGTGTGCGCGTGATCCAGTGCGGCTATGACCGCTGGAACGCTATCTCGACTGTGCAGAAGCTGGAGGCCTCCGGTATGGAGTGCGTAGAGATCAAGCAGCATTCGAGTGTGCTGCACAGTCCGACCAAGCTGCTGAAAGAGAAAATCCTTGGTCGTCGATTCCGGTACGATGAAAATGCAATGCTGGAGATCAACTTTCAGAACGCACGCTGCACCGAGGACACTAACCTGAATAAATACGTCAACAAGAAGAAATCCTCCGGCAAGGTGGATATGGTGGTCGCTCTGCTGAATGCCACCTACCTGATCGAGCAAGATATGCTGTTCGGCAGCGAGGATTTCATTGCACAGACATAAGGAGGACAAGCAAATGGGACTGCTGAAACGCTTTCGGCGCCAGGAGATTCGCGCCGACCCGGACGAAACCATGTTTGAAGATGCGCTGCTGACCGCACTGCTCGGCAGCGGCAAAGCAACCAAGCAGATGGCTTTACAGGTGCCGACGGTCAGCGGAGGTATCGACCTGATCGCCAACGTGGTAGCCGGCACGCCGGTAAAGCTCTACCGGGAGGAAAACGGCAAAGCGATTGAGGTGCCGAACGACCCTCGGGTGCGCCTGCTGAACGACGAAACCGGCGATACGCTGAACGCGAATGAGTTCTGGCACGCGATGATCCGCGATTATTACACCGGCAAGGGCGGCTATGCCTACATCAACCGCGTGCGCGGAGAAATTCGCAGTCTGCACTATGTAGATGAGAGCCGCGTAGCAGTGAACCGCAACACAGATGCCATCTTCAAGGACTTTGACCTGCTGGTAGATGGCACGGTCTATCGTCCGTTCGATTTTCTCAAGCTGCTGCGCAACACAAAAGACGGTGCGGTCGGTGTTCCCATCACCGAAGAAAATGCCAAGCTGATCGAGGTTGCGTATCAGTCACTGTGCTTTGAGCTGTATCTCGTCAAAAAGGGTGGCAACAAAAAGGGCTTCCTCCAGAGTGAGAAACGCCTCGATAAAGCCTCAATGGACGAACTCAAGCAGGCATTCGCCAATCTGTACAGCAACAGCAGCGACAATGTAGTTATTCTCAACAACGGTATCCACTTTCAGGAGAGCAGCAACACCTCGGTCGAGATGCAGCTTAACGAAAACAAGCAGTCCAACGCAGAGGAGTTTGCGAAGATCTTTCATATCTCTACCGCCGAGATGGGTGGCACGGCCGGCGATACGGCAAGCCTTGCCAAACTGGCGGCAATCCCTCTGATGAAAGTCATCGAGTGTGCGCTCAACCGTGATCTGCTGCTGGAGAAAGAGAAAGGCTCGCTGTACTGGGCGTTCGATACTAAGGAACTGCTCAAGGGCAGCATGAAAGAACGGTTTGATGCCTACAAGACCGCACTCGATGCCAACTTCATGCAGGTGGACGAGGTTCGCTTTGCAGAGGACATGGAGCCGCTCGGCCTGACATGGATCAAGCTGGGCTTGCAGGACGTTCTCTACGACCCGAAAACCAATACTATCTACACGCCGAATACCAATCAGATGCAGCGCATGACAGAACAAACGCTGCAGGTACCGCAGGAAGGAGGTGAAACGCTATGAAAATCGAAATTCGCGCAGACGGCGCCCATATCTCCGGTTATGTGAATGTTACCGGAAAACGCAGCCGCCCGGTCATCACGCCGCACGGCAAGGTCATCGAGGAGATCGAGCCGCGCGCGTTTGAACAGGCGATCGGCAGAGCGGGCAACATCACGGTCACGGTCGATCACGACAACAGTCATGTGTACGCTAGCACGGATGACGGCACGCTCAAGATGTTCGAGGACGACATTGGTCTGCATGCCGACGTGCTTGTGACCGATGAAACGCTCATCGAGCTTGCGAAAAAGGGCAAGGTCAAGGGCTGGAGCTTCGGCATGTATAACGTGCAGGACGATATTGAGCCGCGTGCCGACGACCTGCCGCTGCGAAAGGTCAAATCGCTCGATCTGGACCATTTGACGCTGGTCGTTCGCAAAACACCAGTGTACTCCGCGACCTCAGTTGAGGTTCGTGCAGACACGCAGGTCGAGATCGAAACGCGCACGATTGAAACGCCGCTGCAGATCGAGCAGATCACCCCGAAATATGACAACACCGCCTATCGCAAGCGTGTGCAGGCGGTAACGAGAAAGGAAGAAACCTAAATGACCAATCTGAAAGCCCTGATGGAGCGCCGTGAGGAGCTGCGTCAGAACATGGAAACCCTTGTCAGCACGGCGGATACCGAGTGCCGCGCCATGACCGAGGAGGAAGCCGCACAGTTCGACGCGGCAGAGAACGAGCTGCGCGCCATTGATGCAACCATCGAGCGCGAAGAGCGTACTCGCGGCGTGTCCAATCTGCCTGCACCGACTGCTGCGGAGGAACGTGCTGCCGCAGAGGAGAGCGCCTTTGTCGATTATGTGCTCGGCCGCGCACCCGAACTGCGTGCCGGTGAACAGAATCTGACCATGGCAAACAACGGCGCGATTATTCCGACCAGTATTGCGGACCGCATCGTAACTGCTGTGCGCGACCGCTGCCCGATCCTGTCCGGCGCGACCATCTACCGCGTGAACGGTACTCTCAAGGTGCCGGTATGGGGCAAGGCGAACACCACGCATGACATTGCCGTCGGCTACCAGACCGAATTTACCGAGCTGACCGCTGATTCTGGTAAGTTTACCTCGGTCGATCTGAGCGGCTATCTGGCCGGTGCGCTGACCCTGATCGGCAACAGCGTGGAGAACAACAGCGTGTTCAATGTCACCGACTTCATCATCAACCAGATGGCAGAGGAGATCGCGCTGTTCCTTGAAAAGGAGCTGCTGAATGGCACCTCCGGCAAGGCGACCGGCGCACTCTCTACGCCGACTGCGGTTACTGCGGCATCGGCAACGGCTATCACTGCCGATGAGCTGATCGAGCTGCAGGCACAGGTCAAGCAGGTCTATCAGGCGAATGCCTGCTGGACGATGGCGCCCGAAACCTTTACTTCGCTCAAGAAGCTCAAGGATTCCAACGGCCGTTATCTGCTGCAGGACGATGTGAGCGGTGAGTTTCCGTACCGTCTGCTCGGCAAGCCGGTGTATCTGTCCGACAATATGCCGAAGCTGGCGGCAGGTGCAAGCGCTGTACTGTATGGCGATTACAGCGGCCTGTCGGTCAACCTGCGTGAGGATATCTCCATTCAGGTGCTGCGCGAGAAGTACGCCACCCAGCACGCCATCGGCGTTGTGGCATGGTTCGAGTTCGACAGCAAGGTAACGGACAGCCAGAAGCTTGCCGTTCTCAAGATGAAAGCCTCCTGAGGAGGGTAACGGCGCATGAAGCTGAGCGAGATCACGCTGGAAACGGCGGCGGCATATATGCGGCTGGAGCCCGGCGAGTATGACGAAGCACTGCTCGCCGTCGTCATGCACGCGGCGCGGGCATATATTGCGGGCTATACCGGAGCCTCGGCGGAGGAGCTGGACGGATACGAGGACGTTTCCATTGCGTTCCTTGTGCTGTGCCAGGATCTTTATGATAATCGCACGATGTATCCGGATACCCGCTATGCCGCGAACGCGAACCGCGTGGTGAGCAGCATTTTAGATATGCACGCGAGGAACCTGCTATGAATATCAATCCCGGAGAACTGAAGCACCGTATTCAGATCATTCGGCGCGACCGTACCGCCGACGCGGACGGCTACGACACCGTGACGGAAACCGTGGTGCATACCTGCTCAGCTAAGCTGACACAGGTCAGCGGTACTGAGCTGGTACAGGCGAATGCGGATTTTGCACGGACAAAGGTGCGGTTTCTCATTCGGCACACGGCAAAGTCCATTGACCGGAAGATGCTTGTGCGGTACGCCGGAACAGATTACGAGATTGTGTATCTTAACCGTTACGGCGATACGCGAGAGTATATGGAAATCTGGTGCGAACGGCTGACGCAGGAGGAATAGCATGAGCATGAACAATAAAATCCGGTCAGCGGTGCTGCCGGTGGTTTCTGTATGCGTTCCTGACCTGTACACCGGCGAGGAAACGACCTACTGCACGTTTCAGTACACCGAACTGCCGCAGGCGTTCAGCGATGACGCGCCGCAGGCGGCAGTTTATCTCGTGCAGGTGCATTTGTTCGCGCCGCGCGGCGAGAATACGCTGAAAACGCGCCGTCTGCTGCGGAAAGCACTGCTTGCCGCCGATTTTACCGCACCGCAGGTCGAGAATGCCTCGGACAGCACCGGTCAGCACTACATTTTCGAGTGTGAATACGCAGGAGGCTGGAACGATGGGGATTAGCATGAACGGTTTTGATGAGCTGATCATCGCGTTTGATGAGCTTTCCGAGATGCCGGACAGCGTACTGGACGGTATGCTGGAGGCAGGCGCAAAGGTTGTGGAGCGCGTAACCAGGGAAACCGGCGAAAGCTACGGCGTACATCGTACCGGCGTTACGCTCGGCGCGATCGGACACGATGCACCGCGCAAGACGACAGACGGCAAGGCTGTGTATATCTATCCGAAAGGCAGCACCGCGAATGGTCCGAACAAGACCAAACGCAATGCCGAGGTCGCTTATATCAACGAATACGGCAAGAAGAACCAGCCGCCGCGCCCGTTCATGCGCGACGGTGCAGAACGTGCCGCCGGAGAGGCGGTACAGCAGGAAGAACAGAAATTCAACGACTATCTAACGTCCAAGGGACTGTAAGGAGGAAAAAACTATGGCACAGTTTGGAGCAAAATGCCCGATGTTCGCTCCGTTCAAGACCGAACCGGCGGCAGCACTGCCGACCTATGACACGGCAGTGACCGTTGGCGCACTGGTCAGCGCAAACCTGACCGTCAACCTCGCCAGCGGCGAGCTGTACGCGGATGATGCGCTCAAAGAGCAGCTTTCCGAGTTTGCTTCCGGTACGGTAGCGCTGGAAACCGATGATATGACCGACGCGGTAGCAAAGGTGATCTACGGTGCGACCGGCGATTCCGGCAGCACGGGTGAGCTGAAATTCAATAAGGGCGATACCGCGCCGTACGGCGGCTTCGGCTACTATAAGGTGCTCATGCGCGACGGCCAGAAGGTGTATAAGGGCTGTTTCTATCCCAAGGTACGCGCGGCGCTCGGCAACGACAATGCGGCAACCCGTGGCAACAGCATTACCTTTGGCACCACGCCGACCACGCTGACCGTGTTCGCGTGCAATACCGGCGACTGGCGTATCACCAAGGAGTTTACCGGTGACGGCGCCGAGGCGAGTGCGCTTGCATGGCTGAAGGAAAAGCTGGCTGTTGCCGGCGGCTGATAAATGCGAAAAAGGGACTGACGAAACTGCTCAGTCCCTTTCCATTTCGGAGGAAATGATATGAATGAGGTAAAAACGACCGTGTGCGGCACGGAATATCACCTGCTGTTCAACGGCTATGCGATGTTTGCTGCGCAGGATATGTTCGAGAACCGTCAGCTTGGCGAGATTGTACAGGACAATACCGCGGAGGGCTTTGTCAATCTGTGCCGCGTGTTCTGCCTGCTTGCGGAACAGGGAGAGCTGGCTCGACGATATGAGGGCTACGACAGGGGCGAAACGCCGGACGAGGAGCGACTGCGTGCTGCGGTCATGCCCTATGACGTGATTGCTATGCGTCAGTCGGTGCTAGAGGCACTCATGCGCGGCTACAAGCGCGATGTACCGGAGGAGGAAACCGACCTCGGACTGGCTGAACTGCAAAAAAAAAGAACCGCAAAGCGGTCAAAGCAGACTACCTCCGCATCGGAGCCGTGAACGGTCTGGGCGTGAAGGAAACACTGCTGCTGCCGGTCGGCGTGGTGTTCGACCTGTTGGAAAGCTACGCCAGAGCGCACCGTCCGCCCAAGCAGGACATATAAAAACACCGCCCATGACGGACGGTGCTTAGTCGTTTTCTATGATCCTACGGGCTTCATACAGGGTGATACCCTGCTGCTGCGCCAGATCAGCAATAGCAAGGTCACGCGCACGACGGCGCTTTTTGCGGCGGTTTTCACGGATAACGTAACCGACACCACAGGCAAAGCCGATCACAGCCGCGATACCGACCGGAAGATAGATAAAAACAGCACCCATGAAAACCCCTCCTTCATGCTTTCAATATAGCACAGAAGCAGGGGAAAAGCAACGCTTTTGGAGTGAAAAACAATGGCAACACGAAAAATCAGCACGCGGCTTGCCATCGAGGGCGAAAGCGCCTACAAGCAGGCGATCCGCGACTGCAACAATGAAATAAAGACCATGCGCTCCGAGCTGACGCTGGTGCAGAGCAGATATCAGACAAACGCGAACAGCGTAGATGCGCTGAAAGCCAAGTATCAGGCGTTCGGTCAGGCACTGGAGGCACAGAAAAACAAGGTCGAAACGCTGAAGCAGGCACTGGCGAACGCCCAGAGCGCCCAGCAGAGTCACGCTTCCGCGACGGAGGAATATCGCGCAAGACTGACCGCCGCACAGCAGGAGCTTGACCGGCTGAAAAACAGCACCGGTGATACGGCAGAGGAGCAGGAAAAGCTCCAGAACGAGATAACAGAACTGAGCGCTGCGCTGGAAACCTCCGAGGCAAAGGAACAGGCTGCGGCACGCGGTGTTAGCGAGTGGCAGCGGCAGCTCAACTATGCCGAGAGCGACCTCAATGACCTCAGCGCAGAAGTGCAGCGCAACAAGCAGTATCTGGACGAGGCGGAGCACAGCTACCGCGATACCGCGCACAGTATTGACGAGTTTGGCAACCAGACCAAGGGTACAGCGAATGCCATTGACACGCTGGCATCTTCTTTGGCTGCGGCAGGTGTTGCCGGAGGTCTGCGGACGATTGCTGAGGGGCTGAAAAGCTGCGTTGCGGCATCGGTCGAGTTTGAAAGCGCTATCACTGGTGTGTTCAAAACGGTTGACGGCACAGACGCACAGCTTTCCGCGATTTCGGACGGCATCCGACAGATGGCAACGGAAATTCCGGCCACTACGACCGAGATATCTGCCGTTGCGGAATCGGCAGGTCAGCTCGGTATTGCGACCGATGATGTGCTGTCGTTTACGCGAACGATGATCGACCTTGGCAACAGTACCAATCTGACCGCCGATGAAGCCGCAAGCGCCTTTGCTAAGTTTGCCAACATCACCGGCACCGCCTCCGAGGACTACGGACGGCTCGGCTCGACGGTCGTTGCGCTCGGCAACAACTTCGCCACCACAGAGGCTGACATCGTGGCGATGTCTACGCGGCTTGCCTCGGCAGGTACGCTTGCCGGACTGAGCGAAAGCGAGATCATGGCGCTTGCCACGGCGATGAGCTCGGTCGGTATTGAAGCCGAGGCAGGCGGCACGGCAATGACGCAGACGCTTTCCGCCATCGAGAGCGCCGCCGCAAAGGGCGGTGACAGCCTGCAGCAGTTTGCCGATGTGGCCGGCGTGTCCGCAACCGAGTTTGCCAAGCTGTGGAGTACTAGCCCGATTACAGCAATCCAGAAGTTTATCGCCGGTCTGGGACAACTGGACGAAAAGGGCGAAAGCGCTGTGCTGGTGCTGGACGAGATGGGACTTTCCGGCGTGCGGCAGAGCAATATGCTCAAAAGCCTTGCACTGGCAAGCGATACCTTGAGCGGCGCGGTCGCGCTGTCCTCGCAGGCGTGGTCGGAGAACACCGCACTCAGCGAAGAAGCCGGAAAACGCTATGCAACGACCGAAAGCCGAATCGAGATGTGCAAAAACGCAGCTGTCGGCTTGCAGGCGGCGATCGGTGATGCGCTGACACCGGCACTCGGCAATCTTGCGGACGCAGGGACCGAGGGCTTTGTCTGGGCGTCGCAGTTCATCGAGCAGAATCCGGCGCTCGTGCAGGCGTTTACCGCTGCGGCTGTGGCGATGGGCGTGGTAACGGCAAGCGTGACCGCCTATACGGTAGGCGTCAAGGCGGCAGAGATCGCAACGACCGCATTCAACGCCATTCTGGACGCAAATCCGATGTATCTGGTCGGCACAGCTGCAGTTGCCGCCATCGCTGCGTTTGCTACGCTGGCGCTGACGGTCGATGATGATACCGAATCGTTCTCTGATATGACCGAGGCGGCACGCAGTGCAAAGGATGCTGTCGCGGAAAGTCAGACCGCCACAGCAGATGCAGCTGCTACGGCTGCGGCCAGTGCCGAAACCGCCTCCGGTTACGTTGCCCGTCTGCGGGAATTGCAGGAGCAGGGCAACGCGACAAGCGAAAGTCAGGCGGAAATGAGCGTGCTGGTCGGCAAGCTGAACGCACTGTATCCGGACCTCAATCTCACTATTGACGAGAATACCGGTTCTTTGAGCGAGAACACGGAAAAACTGCTCGAGAACATCGAAGCCCAGAAACAGGCTGCCATCGACACTGCATTTGATGAGCGCAAGACTGAGCTGCTACAGCAGCAGGCTGATGTTGAGGTGGAACTGGCGACCAATCGTGCGGCGCTCAATGACCTGCGAGAGCAGGAAAACGCGCTGACCGAGGAGAACAACTCTCTGAATGAGCGGAACGCTGAGATTTATGACGAACTGGCGGCCCTCGGCGATGATGACCTCGCACGCCGTGCCGAACTGGAAAGCGAATTGTACAGCAACAACGAGGCTATCAACGCCAATGCCGAAGCTGCCGCCGAGCTGCGCGATCAGCAGCAGACGGTGAACGATGCCGTTGATGAGGGCGCCGAAGCCAGCGGCGAACTGTCGGACGAGCTTGACCGGCTGACCGAGGCTATGGAGCAGAACGCAGAAGCCTCTCCGGAGCTCGCGGAGGCAACTGCCGAACTGCCGGAGGAGCTGCAAAAGGCTGCGGCCTCGGCCGAGCAGGCATACGACGCCTATGTGCAGCTTTACAACGAAACGGCAGCCAAGGCGGTCGAAAGCATTGAGAGTCAGATCGGTCAGTGGGAGAAGATGGACAACACGACCAAAACTTCCGCATCGACCGTACAGGCCGCTCTGCAAAGTCAAGTCACTTATATGCAGAACTATGCGGCCAATATGCAGAGCCTGCAGAACCGCAATATCGAGGGCATCGAGCAGCTGGCGGCTGCACTGGCTGACGGATCGACCGAAAGCGCTGCTATTCTGGCCGGTCTTGCCGGTGCGACAGACGCGGAGATCGCACAGATCGTCAAGTCGATGGGCGAAGTGTCCGCCGGTAAGGATGCCATGGCAGATGCCATGGCGGGCGCCGATACCGAGGTACAGGCTGCAATGAACAAGGCAGTACAGGCCGCTAATAAGCGCGACGAGATGTACAGAGCTGGTTCGGATTCTGCGCAGGGCCTTATTAACGGCTTGAATTCCAAGGTAAGAGAAGCCTCGGCGGCAGGCAGCCGCGCTGCGGCGGCTTACATGGCAGCATACAAGGCCGGGATGGATCAGCATTCACCGTCCCGTGCGATGTACCGTGCCGGTCAGGATACTGTACAAGGCCTGATCCTCGGTCTGGCGGCCAAGAGTGCAATGGTCACCTTGCAGGCGCGCAAGGTCGCGCAGCAGATGCGTGAAACCTTTACCGGCAGCAACAAGACAATGTTCACTGCCGGTGAGGCGCAGATCGATGCGCTGATCGACGGTTTCAAGTCGCAGGAAACCGAACTGAAAAAACAGGCAGAGCAGGCGAAAAAGCTGCTCACCGAGCAGTTCAAGGATAATGACGAGGCAAAAGAGCTTATCGACGACTACATGGACTACTATGTGGATTCCATCGAGAGCACGACCAAGACCGCAGAGAATTTCGCCAAGCAGACGCAGAATACGCTTGATGAAATTGAGGATGCCTGGGACGAAGCGGCAAAGAAGCAGGAAAGCATGGTCAAACGCCTGTCGGATTACGGTGACTTGTTCCAAGAGAAGGACGGGCGGTATCAGGTTGAGGATCTGAATAAACAGATCGATGCGCTCAACCGTTATGAAGAAGTTCTGACCCGTTTGCGGGACGAGCGCGGCATTTCGGATGATTTGCTCGACGAGATCGCTTCCATGAATATAGACGATGCCATCGGCTACGGCGAGAAGCTGCTGGCGATGAGCGATGACAAGTTTGAGGATTATGTTACTGCGTGGGAAACCAAACAGCAGCGTGCACTGGAAATTGCTCAGAAATTCTATCAGTCCGAGTTTCAGGCGCTTAGCGAGGCTTACGGTGATACGCTTACGCAGGGCCTTGAGGAACTGAACAATATCGGCTATGGCAGTGGTAAGGAATTTGCACAGTACCTGATGGATGGCATGAAGTCGCAGGAGAGTGCGATCATGGCACAGGCACGGCGCATCGCCAGCGAGGTCAGAGCGACCATTGATGCCGCACTCAGCTTCAGCGGTTCTTCTTCTAAATCCTCGTCTAAGAAAAACGGCTCTCATGCTGCCGGTCTGGATTATGTGCCGTTTGACGGCTATATTGCCGAACTGCACAAGGGCGAGCGCGTGCTGACCGCATCGGAAACGCAGGCGTATATGGATGCGAACACACCGTCCGGCTTTACGCTGCCGCAGGCTCGGCAGCTTGCAGAACAGCAGACCGCTGCTCTTGTAAACGCTATCGGCACACTGACTGCCGGTGCAGCGGTGCCGCAGCAGGACGGACCGGCAACCATCATCCTGCAGACAGGAGAGGGCATGGAGATCGCCCGCTGGCTGCTGCCGAGTATCCGAGCCGCTGCAAAACAATCTCCGGAAGTGGAGCGTGATTTCTGATGACACAATTAAGTATCAACGGCATTGACCTGCCGGAAACCAAAAACGGCAAGTACAAGTGTTATGAGCAGGAGCTGGGCGAGAGCATCCGCATGATCTCCGGTCGGCTTGTGACCGAGGTAAGGTCAAGCGTGCACGTGATCGAGTATTCCTATGACTACATGGGAAACGACCTCATGCGCCGCCTGCTGACGGCGCTGCGTTCGCGCAGCGACCTCTCGGTGCAGTTCCTCGATCCGCTTTCGGACAGTATGCAGAGCGCCTTGTTTCGCTGCACTAAGCAGCCTACACCGCAGTTTGCGTTTTCACGGGACGGTGTAGGACTGTGGAATAACATCGCATTTACACTGGAAGAAGTGGAGGGAAGCTGATGCAGCAGGTAAGTAATGCGTATGCGCAGGCCATCACAGCCGGTTATCGGCGTATACTGCCGCGTGCGCTCATCGACATCACCGACCCTGATCTGGTTTATGATTCGGTTACAAGTTCGGGACAGTCGTGGGTATCTGTATCACAAGAGCTATGCAACAAGGTGTTCGACACGCCCACGCTGTACGCCAGTCTGGAAAGCGAACGCTGGACGCTGGATGGCTCTCGTGCGCTGCATCCGGGTATGCCGAATATCACAGGTGAAAACGGCTTTGTCGGTGCCGTGCTTAGTCAGGACGACAAGACTTTCGCCGTGAGACCGTGGGTGCAGCTGAATGTGCATAACCTCGGCATCATGCAGGCGTGCTCGGTATATTTTTCGCAAAACGAATGTGACGGCCTCGGTACGGACTTTACGATCGAGGTCATGAGCGGCGATACCGTCGGTTATCGGGAAACGGTTACCGGTAACACAGATGCCAGCGTTTACTTCGAGGGTTTTACCGTGCATGATGTTACTGCAATCCGCGTGACCTTTGCAAAATGGAGCCTGCCGCACCGGTTTGTCCGTATGGTTGAGATCGTACCGGGCATATATGAAAGCTGGGATGCGGATACGTTGTACTCTATCGACGTTATGCAGGAGATTGCCTTTAACTGCATGAAAACGCCCTACGGCACTTGCAGCTTGCAGGTTCACAACAAGAAGAAGCGCTTCAATCCGTACAACCGTTCCGGTCTGTTTCAGTCCATCGAGGAACGGCAGGGAATCCAGGTGTCCATGGGTGTGGAAACTGCGAGCGGCGCGGAGTATCTGCCGCTCGGCGTGTATTATCAGCAGTCCGGAGGCTGGGAAACCGACGCTTACGGTCTGACGATAGAGTTCAAGCTGGTAGATATTATCGGTTTGTTGGCTGACCGTGACTATAATGTTCCGACAACGCTGCCGACAACACTGTCTGGTTGGATTGCGTCGATGGTGGCGCTGCTCGGCGAGAATTTCACAAACTGTTGGGCTGTGGATGAGCCGCTTGGACAGATCGCGCTCACGGTGAACAGCGCAGATGAACTGAAAGACATGAACTGCGGCAGCTTGCTGCGGTATTTGTGCATGGCAGCGCAGGCCGCATTCCGCGCCGATGCAGTGACCGGTAAACTGCGAGTGTTCCTGCCCGAGGGAACGGACGGTGTGACAATCGGTGCAGATAACATGAACAGCTATCCGAAAAACCAGCCGGAGGACAGCATTGCACAGATCAAGTTCCGATTGGCTGATGAAGACAATACCGAGTATACCGTAAATGGCACACTGGCTGCTGCGGATAAGTCGCTCTCAATCAGCAATCCGTTCATTCACACCACGGTGCAGGCTGATGCTGCTGCGCAGTATATTCTCTCGTGGTACGGCCGCACGCAGTTCACTGTGTATGGCCGCGGTGATATGCGCTGTGAGCTGGGCGACGTTGACAGCGTGTGGACAGGCTTTGATGAAAATGCTTCCGGACGGCGCTTCAAGCAGCAGTTCAAGATTGAGAACGGCGTAATGAAGAATGTACCATCCTACTTGTTGGAGGTGACGGACAATGCCGGATAAACTGATTTATGATCGAACCGCTGCGGATGTTGCCCGCGTAAATGAGCTGATGCGCAAGGTGCGTGCAGGTTCAGCGACCGATGCAGAACGCGCGGAATGGCTCGGCGGCAGGATGAAAGGCGCGTGGAATGCCTCTGACCTGAACCGAATCAATGACTGGCTTGCCTATCTAACGGATTTTCTGGAAGCACAGGGTTATTCAGCAGCCGTTTTTTTGCGGCACACTCCGTGGACAAAAGCTGATTTCCCAACGCGGAACGATATTGACCGAATCCGCCGCAACGTAGAGGCACTGCAAAATTGTTTCTTCGCTCTGCCGGACTGGCGTGAAATTGTGTACAACGGTACGATGAATTTTGACCAGGCGAATGTGTTGGAGTGGGATCTCGGGCGTATCGAAATCTGGCTGCAGGAACTTGTGAAAGCAGCGAGTATCCGACAGGCCAATACTTTGTTTATGCAGGCAGGAGGTGTGTTTAATGCGTGATAGATTACCAGAACTGGGTAAGGCAAATCGTATCAGAATTACGATGGACGATGGGCAGGCCATCGAGGGCGTGCTCTCTTATGCAGATAATGCCAGTCAGGATGGCAGTGTTTATAGTAAGGGAAATGTACTGCCGGATGCAGTGTGTGTTGCGCTTGGTCTGAATACGGATACAGCGGAACCAAAAGATGCTTTTGAAATGCTTGCTGCACTCGCTGTAAGTGGCGGCGGCTCCGGTGACGTTGGTGAACTGGAGGACACCGCCTTTGAGGTCGGCACCATCACGAACGCCGGCGCAGGCTGGAACACATTTAAGTTTAGGGAGGCGTTCGACGTTGCACCGCAGGTCGTCTGCCAGGCAGAGGACTTCGATGGCATCGTGCAGGTGAAAAGCATCACGGCGGACGGGTTTCTGTACTGTCTGCGGACGCTTTCCACTGGAAGCTACTACACCGGCGACTCGACCGGATCGACGCCGTCCCACAGCGCACAGACACTCGTCAACGGAAGTACAACCACAGCCACAGCGGTGAAAATCCGCTACATGGCTATTGAATACGGAGGTGAACGGTAATGTTAGGCGTGAATCAGCTTGACTTTATCAACTACGCAAACGCCCTCAAGGGCAACTATAGAAAGGGTATCCACAAGATGGAGGCGATCATGGCAAGCCCAACGCACGCAAAGGAGTTTGCGAGCAATCTGGGCGGCGTGTCGGTCGTGCTCAGCGTGCCGATCGGCAAGGAAGACCGCAACAGCGCGCAGCTGCTCGACCTGCTGCTGAACAGCGATGTCGCGGACGACGCCGTCTACACATGGATGGGGCAGTTCTATGAGTTCAGTTCGTGGGACGAGCTGCTGAGCGACGCAAGCCGCTGCAACGAGATCATGAACGACCCACTGAAAAGCCGCGCCGTGTCCGGCAGCGGTGTCGCAGTCGGAAAGATGGTTGCGACTATCGCCGGGCTGTCCTGCTCGGCGTATGCAGATATGAGTGAGGTAGCGGCATCTTCTGCTGCTATGGCGGCAGTAGCGGCATCTTCTGCTGCTATGACGGCGGTAATCAGCAACAGCACCGCACTCAACGCAATGGTGTCGTCCTCTGCTGCTATGACGGCGGTAGCAGCGTCAAGTGTGTCCAGAAACGCGATTATGGGTTCTAATGCAGCAAAAACAGCGCTTGCATCGAGTCCGTTGAAGAAAACTGTTACTAAAAACACAAGCAACAACTGGGAGAATAGAACGATCAGCACCGGCAAGGGATGGGTTATTAACTGTTATAACGCCAACTCTGGTGGCGAAGCTGGTTCGACTTGGTACAATCTCGATGGCACGCAGTACAAGAATGGTGCAGGCACTGTGTCTGTCAACCGTTTCTTTATCTCGTCGTTCTCCATTTATTGGTGGTCTTCCACGTCCAGTGTAACCTATATCCCGTGCTGAAAAAAAGGCGCATTATTTCAATAAGACGCACCTAAAGTCCGAAATACACCTTAGTTACAGGGCATATTCGGGCGTTTACGGTTGACCTATGCAGAAAAGCGTGGTTTTGACATCTGAAAAGCGGTTTTCAAGCCGTCTTTCTGCGTCTTATTGAAATAAGACGACGCAAATCATTACTTCGCAAAAGCGAAAATACCGCAGCAATAAGCGTCGTTGTTCTCGGCAAAGGTGCATCCTCCGATGCAGACATATTTCGCCTGAACACCGCCGGTCGAGTAGTCATCGGTATCGTATCCGCCGCCTTTCGTAGTAGATGCGCTGCCGACAGTATTGCCTGTCTGGAGGTGCATGACTGTACCGGTAACCGATGTGCCATTGCTCCATGCACCGATTTTCTTGCACAAAAAGATGGACTGGTTAGCCGTGGCGGTCGCATCGGTAGAACCGCCGGAAACAGCTCGTTTTGAACCATTGTCAATTTTGTCGAACTTTTTGCTGAAATAAGTTGTATTTCCAACGCTGGACAGCATTTTATCGAAATTAGACTGCAAATACGAGCTTCCGGCGAATTTGGTGCGCGCCGTGCTGTTCTTCAATACCGCATTCAAAGCAGACGCGGCGGAGGATACTGCCGCCATAGCAGCAGAGGATGCAGCAATCGCATTCATGTCAGCGTAGCTGTCCGGATTGAGGTCGGCAAGGGTTGCCACGGTCTTAGCCATGACGGTGCTGCTTGCATTACTGATTGCTGCCTGAGCCGTTGCATTCTTCGCAATCACCTGCAGAGCGGCGTCGCTTCGGAAGATTGCCGCCATAGCAGCATAATGCGTACAAAAATCTGCTCAAAATTCGGTTTTCATGTATAATTGAAATACACGAAAACTGAAAGGAGAACAGATTGTGAATGCAAAAACTGAACTGATAAACCGCATTCGTGCAACATTTTTGGAGGGTGAGCCGCCAACGGCGGAAGTACTGGCGGCTGTGCTCAAGGGCTACAATATCACGCGCGAAAGCGACGAAACACGCAGCGACTTGCACCGCAGGATCAAGTATTATCTGGGTGCAAAGAAGATCGACGGGCTATCCGAGCGGACGCTCAAAAACTACAAAGCGAACCTAGAAAGTTTTGCGGCGAAGGTCGAAAAGAGCGCGGCGAAAATCACCACGGACGATATTCGCGGGTATATTGGTTACCTTGCGGAGAACCGGCATCTTGCCGAAACGTCACTGCAGACGCATATTAACACACTGCGGGCGTTTTTCGGGTGGCTGCATATCGAAGAGAAAATCAAGAAGAATCCCATGGCGAAGATAAAGTCCTTGAAATTGGACAAGAAGGGTGCCCGCCA
>ERZ773269.1728-NODE-1728-length-19078-cov-3.871209_pt1 | contig 19078 bp, 10 predicted proteins | sample MGYA00511958_ERZ773269 | MGnify/ENA primary metagenome ERZ773269 (study PRJEB29015, sample SAMEA2737761) | human gut metagenome | biome: human gut; feature: human-associated habitat; material: faeces | place: China | collected 2012 ... | reverse complement strand
GACAAATTTACAATTACTCCATTTGTCTCAGAGTGGACTTGTGCTAAGTGTTGATTGGCTGAACCTGATTTTTGTTTCAGAGGTATGGAGAGGCATGTTGGGCTTTTCTTGTATTCCATCATTACTCTTTTTCTTTATACTCTTCTTTATTCCAGAAAGTCCACGTTGGTTGATATTGAAAGGACGTGATGGTTTAGCAAAGAGTATTCTTCAGAAAATATATCTTGTTCCACAAGATACTACAGAGCAATTGCAAGAAATAAAATCCGTCATTCGGTCAGAAGTTAAATCCGATTGGAGTTTTTTGTTGCAACCAGGAATTCTCAAAGCAGTATTAATAGGGGCGGCCATTGCTATCCTTGGACAGTTTATGGGAGTAAATGCGGTACTTTATTATGGACCTACCATTTTTGAAGAAGCAGGTCTGTCAGGTGGAGATGCTCTGTTTAGTCAAGTGCTGGTAGGTGTAGTTAATGCTGTGACCACAGTTATTGCAGTTTTCATTATAGATAAAGTTGGACGAAAGAAACTTGTGTATTATGGTGTGTCTGGTATGATACTTTCATTATTATTAATTGGATTTTATTTTAGTTTTGCTGAAACGCTCAATTTGCCAAATAACTTCTTGTTGTTTTTCTTTTTGTTTTATGTTTTTTGTTGTGCTATTTCTATTTGTGCAGTCATTTTTGTACTGCTTTCGGAAATGTATCCTATCCGTATTCGTGGGATGGCAATGTCTCTAGCCGGATGTTCCTTATGGGTAGGTACTTATCTTGTAGGACAACTGACACCATGGATGCTTCAGAATCTTACCCCCGCTGGGACATTCTTGTTGTTTGCTGTGATGTGTATACCTTATCTTCTGATTGTCTGGAAATTGATTCCTGAGACTACCGGTAAGTCTTTGGAAGAAATAGAACGCTATTGGATGAAAAAATAATCGACCTTATAAAAATATGAATTATGGACTTTAAACAGTTAGCAGCGCAGTACAAAAATGAACTTTTTGAAAATGTACTTCCTTTCTGGTTGCATCGCTCGCAAGACTTTGAGCAGGGTGGTTATTACACTTGTTTGAATCGTAGAGGTGAAGTATTCGATACGGATAAATTTGTCTGGCTTCAAGGCCGTGAAGTTTGGTTATTTTCCATGCTTTATAATAAAGTGGAAAAGCAGAAAGAGTGGCTGGATTGTGCAGTTCAAGGTGGTGAATTCTTGAAAAAGCATGGTCATGATGGCAATTATAACTGGTATTTTTCTTTGGACCGGAAGGGGGCTCCTTTGGTGGAACCCTATAATATCTTCTCTTATACATTTGCTACGATGGCCTTCGGGCAACTTAGCTTAGCTACAGGTAATCAAGAGTATGCAGATATTGCCAAAAGAACTTTTGATATTGTATTATCAAAGGTGGATAATCCTAAAGGTAAATGGAATAAACTTTATCCAGGAACCCGCAATTTAAAAGGATTTGCCTTGCCTATGATCCTTTGTAATCTGTCTTTAGAAATAGAGCATCTTCTGGATGACAAATTTCTAATGAGTACAATTGATACTTGTATTCATGAAGTAATGGAGGTCTTTTACCGCCCGGAGTTGGGAGGTATTATTGTAGAAAATGTACTTGCTAGTGGGGAACTTTCTGATTCATTTGAAGGACGGCAAGTGACTCCAGGACATGCTATTGAAGCGATGTGGTTTATAATGGATTTAGGTAAACGATTGAATCGTCCAGAATTAATAGAGAAAGCTAAAGATATTACTTTAACAATGGCTGAATATGGTTGGGATAAGGAGTATGGTGGGATTGTCTATTTCATGGATCGTGATAAATGTCCTCCACAGCAACTGGAATGGGATCAGAAATTATGGTGGGTTCATATTGAAACATTGATATCAATGCTAAAGGGATATCAATTGACGGGTGATAAAAATTGTTTGGAGTGGTTTGAGCGAGTGCATGACTATACATGGAGTCATTTCAAAGATACTGAATATCCAGAGTGGTTTGGGTATTTGAATCGTAGAGGTGAAGTTCTATTGCCTTTGAAAGGTGGCAAATGGAAGGGATGTTTTCATGTTCCACGAGGGCTATATCAATGCTGGCAGATTTTAGAACAATTAAAGAGTAATATATAATTTGTATAACTTAATTTCTATAAGACCATGAAAAAAAACACAATCGTTAGACATTGTTTTTCAAGGAAGTATATCTCCTTGTGTATATTCCTATTATTGGGGATAATAGGTGAAAAGGCTTTTGCGTATTCTGTTTGGGAAACATATGCGAATGAAACGGAAGGTATATATTTCTCTCTGCAAGAAAGTATTAAAATAACTGGAGTAGTAAAGGATAACAAAGGGGAACCAATTATTGGTGCCAACATTGTAGAACTGAATAAAAAGGGTAATGGTACTATTACAGATATTGATGGTAAGTTCACATTATCAGTTTCGAAAAATGCAGAAATAAGTATTTCATTTATTGGTTTTGATGAGAAAAAAATAAAGATAGGACAGCAAACTTCTTTCGATATTATATTAGAAGAATCCTCGCAATTTCTAGATGAAGTAGTGGTTGTAGGTATGAATAATAGACAGACTCGGCGCTCAGTGACAGGGGCTATATCTACAATTCAAACGAAAGAATTAAAACAGAGTCCTGTTGCAAATCTTAGTAATGCTTTGGCGGGTAAATTGCCAGGATTGATTACTGTACAGACTTCTGGACAGCCAGGCGAAGATGCGTCTTCTCTATTTATCCGTGGTGTCGGTACATATGGGACATCAAACCCGCTAGTTGTTATAGATGGTTTACCTCGTTCTCAAACAGATTTTAATCAGTTAGATGCTAATGAAATTGAGTCTGTAACAATTTTGAAGGATGCGTCTTCATCCTCTCTTTATGGTATACAAGGTGCTAATGGAGTTATTGTTGTGACTACTAAACGAGGAGTTGATCGTGAAAAACCGCTTATTTCTTTTACTGTTCAACAAGCGGTTCAGCAACCTATTCGTCTGCCCGAAACAATGAGTTCTTATGAGCAAGCTCTTTATTATAGAGATATGGATATGAATGATGGACAGACTGAACGCTATACGCCGGAAGTATTGGATATTATTAAAAATGGTTCAGATCCTTACTTATATCCTAACGTTAACTGGTTTGATGAAATTTTGAAGAAGAACTCTATGCAGAGCCAATATAATATCAATATATCAGGAAGTGCATTGGGAAAACTGCGATATTTTATTTCCGGAAGCTATGTAAATCAAGGGACTCTTTTGAAACATCAGGATATTTTTGAAAAGAATTATGGTGTAAAAAGTAAGTTTGATAGATATAATTTTCGTTCCAATGTTGATTTGGACGCAACTTCAATGCTGAATATACGTATTGATTTGGCCGGACGACTGGAAACTCGTGTTGGACCTGGTAGTGATTTTTCTAATGTGTTTAGTGTTATTACAACGCGTTCTCCGTCTTCTCAACCGGTATTTAATCCGGATGGAACATTGGGAGCTGGTAGCGCCCTTGAAATTCCTTTTCAGCAGAACCCTTATGGCATTGTTACTCAGAGTGGTTATTACACCAGGCATACAAATGTGATGTCAGGAACATTGTCGGCAAAACATAAATTAGATTTTATAACCAAAGGATTGAGTGCTCAGGTTTATTTTAGCTTTGAAAGCAATAACTATCAGCATACGACAAGATTACAATCATTTGATTCATTTTGGTATAAAGGCAAGGATGCTACTGGTGAAGCTATTTATCAACCACATAGTGTAAAATCTCGCTTATCGACTACTGACAGCCGTTGGGTGGAGCGTTATACTTATCTGGATGTACGTCTTAATTATGATAGAACTTTTGCGGAGAAACATCAAATTAGCGCACAACTTTTAGGAAATAGAACCTTACGTTCGCAAAATGCCGAACTCCCATATGCTTATCAAGGAATCAGTAGCCGTATTGCTTACAATTTTGATACTCGTTATTATTTAGAAGCCAATATTGGTTATAACGGTTCAGAAAATTTCCCTCCTAAAAAGCGTTATGGTTTTTTTCCTTCATTTTCTGCAGGATGGGTGTTGAGTGATGAAAAATTTATATCTTTACCATCATGGATCCAACTAATTAAATTAAGAGGATCTTATGGAACTGTGGGTAATGATAAAATTGGTGGACAACGTTGGCTGTATATTACGGAATTTACTCCTGGTGGAACTGCTATGGGAACCTATCAATTTGGAGTGTCTCCACAATCAGTAGCTGGATATAATGAGAGTAGAGTTGGTAATAAATTTGTTACTTGGGAGAAATCAGCGAAAGGTAACGTAGGCTTTGATTTGTCCTTATTTAAGGATAATGCTGTGCAGTTTACTTTTGATTACTTCTGGGAAAAAAGAAATAATATTTTGACTACTCCTGGAGATGTTCCTGATTATGTTGGTATAACTAATGTTGCTCCTAGGAATTCTGGTAAAGTAGAGAATAAAGGTATTGAGGCAGAGCTTCGTTTTAATAAGCGTATAAATAAAGATTTGTCAATTTTCGCTAATTTGCAAATGACTTATGCGCGTAATAAAGTTCTTGAGAATGATGAACCGATACCAGCTTTTGATTATCAAGATCTGAGAGGTTATGAAATTGGTTATGTACTTGGATATAAATCGGCGGGACTTTTTCAAGATGAAGAGGATATCAGAAATAGTCCAACACAAAGTTTTGGTACAGTAGTTCCTGGAGATATTAAGTATGTAGACACAAATAAAGATGGAGTTATTGATGCGTTTGATAGAGTACCTATTAAAGTGAATAATGTGCCTCGTAGTATGAGTGGACTATCATTAGGAGTGACCTATAAGAATTTTGATTTTAGTATGCTGATGAATGCATCGACAGGTGGAACTGCTTATTTATATACATATCCAAGTAGCAAAATCAATTTGGAGAGATGGACTGCTGAAAATAAGAATGCACGTATACCTGCTGCACATTCAACAACGAATAATACTGTTGTAACAGATCATTTTGTACAAAATACTGATTATATAAAATTAAGAAATGTAGAAATTGGATATACATTGCCTAAAAAGTTTTTGAGTTCATTGCGGATTTCTACAGCACGTATCTATTTGAATGGACAAAATTTGGCGGTTTGGGATAAGATGTGGTTGAAGGATCGCGATCCGGAGTCTGCAGGTGGTGCTGCATTGGCATATCCTTTACAGCGTGTATTTAATATCGGAATACACGTAGAGTTATAATTACTAATTATTATAATTAAAATAAAGTATAATTATGAAACTTATTAATTTTATTATAAAAAGCATGTGCGGATTTTCTATTTTAATTTCATTTGCTTCATGTGATGATTTTCTTGATAGAGATCCTAGTGACCGTATTACTGAGGAGGAAGTTTTTCAGAAAATACAAACTGCTGAAGAATACTTAAACAATGCTTATACATTTTTACCGGACTTCCAAACTTGTACAGAAGATTTGGGAGGACGCTATAAGTTAGGAGGCGGTACAGATGAAATCGGATATCAACAGACTGCTGGCGTTACGCAAACCCCCTATGATTTTAACAATGGGAACTGGAATGCGGCTCAATTTCCTATGCAACGTTCTTGGACTGATTTTTATGCTTGTATCAGACGTGCTAATGTTTTTATGAGTAATTATGATTTGATTCCTGATGAAGTTTCTACCGGCGGTACAAGTAACAGAAAGCAACGTTTGTTAGGAGAAGCTTATGGCCTGAGGGCATTTTACTATTTTCAGCTGTTTACCATGTGGGGTGGTGTACCTATAGTTGATAAACCTATTGATTTAGGAGAAACTACTGGTACGACTTTGACACGAGCTTCTGCTAGTGAAATAGTGGATTTTATTCTTCAAGATCTTGAAACGGCTGCTAGTATGTTACCGGCGAATCATGATGAAAGCCAATTGGGACGTTTTACTCAAACGATAGCAAAAGCTTTGGCTTCAAGGCTGACATTATATTATGCAAGTCAGTATTGGAATCCAGAAAATGACATTACAAAATGGCAAACGGCTGCAAGTACTGCAAAAGCTGCTATTGATTATGCTGAACAAAATGGTTATCGTTTGGCTGATAATTACGCTGATATTTTTTCTGCAACGGTTAATCCGGAAGTCATTTGGTGCAAAAACTCTGGTGGAAGTGAATGTGTTTGGTGGAATTGGTATGGTTTTCCTTTAGGATATGGAGGATGGTATGTAGATGGCCCTTTGCAGGAAATGGTAGATTCTTATGAGATGGCTGCAACAGGCGAGATCCCAGTATTAGGTTATGATGAGAATGATAACCAGATTATTAATCTGAAATCTGGATATGATCCAGTACATCCATTTGAAGGTAGAGATCCACGTTTTTATGTAAGTATCCTCTATCATGGGGCTCAATGGCAGGGAAGAGCGGTTGATGTATCTCCAACTGGACTAGATAATATTAATATAGGTGGTGTACCACGAGTTAATTATTTTACAAGAAAGTATTTATGGGAGCAACATAATTTGACGACTGGATCGGGGAATTCGTATCGAAGATTTGCAATTATTCGATTGGCAGAGCTTTATCTTAATTATGCGGAAGCACTGAATGAAGCAGAAGGCCCAACAGCAGAAGTCTATAATGCAGTTAATAAGATTCGTAGACGTGCTCAATTACTTGATTTACCGGCAAATCTGACTAAAGATGAGATGAGGAATAAGATCAGACAAGAAAGGCGTGTGGAACTGGCATTTGAAAATCACAGATTTTGGGATGTTAGACGTTGGAAAATTGCAGAAATAGTTGATAATAAAAAGGTGCATAAGATAACGGTAAATGCAGATGGAACATATAGTTATCCAGTATTTCAAAACCGTGTATTTGATAAGGCTAAACATTATTTATTTCCTATTCCTCAGTCTGAAATAGATAAAAATCGTAACTTAGTTCAGAATCCAGGATGGAATTAACAGAGATTGAATATTAGATTATAAGATAAAAATGACTTTATTTTGAAATAGATAATTATGAGAAAGAATTTTATATTTAAAATGAGTGTAGTATTCGTGATGGGTATTATGGCATTAGGTCAAGTATCATGTTCATCAAAGACTGAAACAAATGTAGATAAAGAAGGGGAGGCTTCTTCTGAGTCTCAAGGCGATGTGTTTTTTCAAACAAGAGGGATTATTCTTTCATGGGATGACGTCAAGAAACCAGAAGTTCTGGATTGGTTAAAACTTTCAGAAAATGCAGGTATTACTACTCTTAGTGTTTTTGGTGCTGACATATATTCTGCTGAATACCAGGAGTTCGTCTCAAAATGTCGTGAAAAGTCTATTGATATTGAATACCAAGAACATATGATGGCGACTTTGTTGCCAAGAGACTTGTTCAAGGAGCATCCAGCATATTTCCGTATGGATGAGAACGGTCAACGTACAGCAGATTTTAATTGTTGTCCTTCATCGGAAGAGGCTTTGAGTATAATAGCGGCTAATGCAAAAGTTGCCGCCCAAAAATGTACTTCTAGTAATAATAAATATTATTACTGGTTAGATGATGGCGGAAAGAGATGCCATTGCAAATTATGTGATAAATACAATGATAGTGATCAAGCTTTGTTGATAGAGAATCAGATAATAAGGGCTTTGAAAGAAGTTAATCCACAAGCAAAGTTGGCACATCTTGCTTATCAAGGTACTATTCCTGCACCGGAAATTGTAAAACCAGAGAATGATATTTTTTTGGAATTTGCTCCTTTTAATCGTCGTTGGGATAAGCCTTTGAGAGAACGTGATGCTATTCGGGATGGAATGACAATTACTCATGGTGAATATATTGATGCATTAGAGGCTAATTTAAAAGTCTTCCCTAAAGAAACGGCACAAGTTTTGGAATATTGGATGGATGTGTCTTTATTTAGTGACTGGAAAAAGCCAGCGGTACAATTACCTTGGAATAAAAATGTATTTCTTTCGGATATCAACACATATGCACATTATGGTATTCGTAATATTATTGCATATGCAGTTTATGTCGATGCTATATACTATGAAACCTATAAGAATGTCAATTTTGTACAAGAGTATGGTGATGGTCTGAAGAATTATCGTTTACCGGAATAAGATAAATGAATAGAATTACGAGTAGCAATGTATGCTACTTGTAATTCTACAATAAATAAGAAGCATAAAAAGAACTATGAGAAAGTTTTCTGTATTTTTAGGAATAATTTTATTTGTTCAGATCCTGTATAGTTGTACTTCTCCAATTATTCCTTATTCCATAGACGCGAAGAAAGAAGACCCTCCGCTAGAGACTCTGATCAATTGGGAGGGATGGTATACCATTAAGGCTATAAAACCATTTTTCGCTCCTTGGGATTATTTGGAGGATGAGACGGTATTTAGGTGTTTCTTTTCTTCACAATATTTTTATTTTAGTTTTAATGTAGCAGATGCCACTCCAATCATGTGTCGTGAGTTTGTTCAAGAGTCTGATGTTGAAGCTGAGGATCGTGTGGAAATCTTTTTTTCGGCTTCAAAAGATATGGGACAATATTATTGTATGGAGATAGATCCTAGCGGGCATGTTATGGATTATTCAGCTAGCTATTATAGAAAATTTGATTATGAATGGAATTTTAAGAGTCTGGAAATATGTTCCATAAAAGATGAAAAAGGGTATATCGTTGCAGGCAGACTGTCTGTTTCAGAACTTTTGGAATTGGGAATTGATTTAGAAGAGTTTTATATGGGAGTTTTCAGAGCAGATTTTACAACGCCTAATACGGTTATTTGGTATTCATCTGTGAGTATAAATGAGCCTAAACCAGATTTTCATAAACCCAATATCTTATTTCCTTGTATGAAAAAATAGTTATATCTTAAAAACTGATCGCTATGTATAGAAATACTTTTTTATCTGTTATGTTTCTTGCGTGTTGTTTTAATGGTAGTCTTTGTGCACAAAGTGATGCACAAATTTATGAAAGGACTTGTGATGCAAAGACTTATCCTTTTTCAGACCCATCTCCAGTTGCGACACCTAATAATTCTTATTATCCTTATTTCCGCTTTGATGGTTTTTCTATGCAAGCGCAGGAGAAGCAGTGGAAAATGGTTGTTTTGGAAAATGATTATGTGAAACTAACTGTAACTCCAGAAATCGGAGGGAAAATTTGGGGAGCCATAGACAAAGTTAATAATAAAGAATTTGTTTACACTAATGGAGTCGTGAAATTTCGTGATGTGGCAATGAGAGGACCCTGGACATCGGGAGGTATAGAATTTAATTTTGGTATTATTGGTCATGCTCCTACATGTAGTACTCCTATAGATTATCTTACAAAAAAGAATGTGGATGGTAGTGTTAGTTGTCATATATTTTCTTATGAGTGGATTACGCGTACAGTCTGGAATGTCGAAATTAATTTACCTAAGGACAAGGCTTATTTCACAACGCACACAACTTGGTTTAATCAGTCTTCTATTGATCAACCTTATTACCAATGGATGAATGCTGGTTATGCTACTAAAACTGGAACAAGATTTTATTATCCAGGTACTTATAGTATAGGACATTCGGGAGATTTGCATCCTTATCCGATTGATGAGGAGGGGCGAGATGTCTCGTGGTATGATAATAATAATTTTGGTGCTTCTAAATCTTTACATATAATAGGTGATTATAATGATTATTTTGGGATTTATTGGCATAATGAAAAACATGGTTCAGCTCATTACTCCAATTATGATGAGAAATTGGGGATGAAATTTTATCTTTGGAGTTTTTCACGTGAAGGGGCCATCTGGGAAGAACTATTGACTGATGATAGTGGGCAATATGCGGAACTACAATCTGGTAGAATGTATAATCAGCCAAGTGTGACCAGCGGTTTTACACCATTTAATCATAATGAGTTTGCTGCACAGATGACAGACCAATGGACTGAATATTGGTTTCCTATAGCCGAGATCGGTGGTCTTTCTCAAGCAAGTCCGCTAGGCGCTATATATGTAGAGCACTCTGAAAAAAATATTGAAGTTCATTTATCTGCTCTGAAAGATATTTGTACCGATATGGAAATTTACAATGACAGGCAATTATTGATGAAGATGCCTATAAAAGCTAAAATATTAACTCCTGAGTATTTTAATATACCTTTGCCTTTTGATATTCCGGAAGGAAAGCTCAGAATTATAATAGGGAATAAGGAATTGGTTTATTCAGAGATAAAAAATGATTATGAACTGAACCGTCCGAAAGAACTACCAGCTGATTTTGACTGGAATTCTACATATGGGCTTTATATGCAGGGTAAAGACTGGCTAAATCAGAAAATGTATGGAAATGCGGAAAAATATTTGAAAGCAGCTCTAGAGAAAGATGTATATTTTATTCCGGCATTGGTAAGCTTATCTTCATTGTATTATAAGAAAGGGATGTATCTTGATGCTTGTGAATTGGTAAAACGAGTGTTGAGTTTAGATACTTATCATGGAGAGGCCAACTATTTGTATGGATTATGTAGTCGTGCTATGGGAAATCTGGCAGATGCCAAAGATGGCTTTTCCGTGGCAACATTTTCTCCAGGTTTTCGTACGGCTGCTTATGAGCAGTTGGGTGAACTTTATATGAGAGAGGAAAATTGGGAAAAAGCTGAGCAATATGCATTAAAAAGTTTGGAGTATAATCAAATGAACTTATATGCGAAGCAGTTGCTGATTGTCCTTTACAGAAAAAGTAATCATGCGGAAAAAGCGTTGAGTGAAATAGAAAAAATGACAGAACAGTTGCCATTGCTACATTGGGTTCGATTTGAAGAGTATTTATTGGAAGCCTCGACTGCTGAAGAATTCAGTTCTCTTATTTGTAATGAGCTCTCTTTCGAGACTTATATGGAAATGGCTGTATGGTATGAGTCTATTGGCTGTCTGGATGAAGCTATTACACTTCTATCATTTGTAGATACTTATCCAATAGCTTTGTATCAGAAGGCCTATATATATCATTTGAAAGGGGATGAAAAGGGGGCAATGGTATTTTTGGATGAGGCTAATAAGAAGTCTCCTAAAATGGTGTTTCCTTTTCGTGCCCATACATTGAAAGTTTTGGAATGGGCAGCAGGTTTGTCTGATAATTGGAAAATAAGTTATTATCGTGGGCTGATTCAATGGAGTGTTGGCAATACATGTTGTGCTTTAAATTTATTGAATAGTTGCAAAGATGTTCCTGATTATGCTGCTTTTTATTTAAGTCGTGCTGAGTTGCGAAAGGATAAGTCTGGTTTGCCCGATTTGCTCATGGCTCAAAAACTTGATCAATCATGGAGAACACAGTACTATTTATTAAATTATTATGTTGATCATGAGCAATGGGCAGAGGCTGTAAAAGTGGGAAGGAATGCTTATAAGAGATATCCAGATAACTATTATATTGGATTAAAATATGCAATGGCTCTTTGTGAGAGTGGACAGTATATGGCTAGTCTCAATTGTCTGAAGAAGTTACAGGTACTTCCTTATGAGGGATCGTATATTGGACGTGATATTTATCGCAGGGCTTGTCTGTATCAAGCTATGAAAGAATGGGAAGATGGTAGGTATGCCAAAATGTTAACAATGATAGAGAAAACACAAGAATGGCCGGAGAACTTGGGGGTAGGAAAGCCTGATGAGGAGTTGATAGATACTCGCTTGGAAGACTATATGGCAGCTATTGCGTATGTAGAACAAGGGCAAAGTATGCAAGCAGATAAATTGTTCTCTCAAATTGCAAGTAGCAATATGTCTGAAGCTTATTTTGACTCAAATAACCTTTTGGTTGTGCTGGCATTGCGTAACTTAGGAAAAGTTGACATGGCAGATAGTCTTGTGAATGAATGGAAAGTTAAACATGTACATAATGAAATAGCTCAGTGGTGTATATTGGTTTATAATAATGAAAAGAAAAAGGCAACAGAGATACTTAATAAGTATGAAGAAACGGAAGAAATTGCTCCATGGAATGTTGGTTATAGGGATTATAACTTTAAATTGATAAGAAAATTGAGTCGTATATTGAAAAAATAAAATTCTAACCTTGTTTATTATATAATAAGAATGCAATGTGTATTTTCGTAACTATATGTTTTTTGCTCTTTTTCTGGCTTATACCTATTTCTTTATATGCAGATAATGAGATTCATCTGACATTGATACCTCCTGCTATTGTAACGAATCAAGTTGATCTTGATATTCGTGGAGGAGTTGTAAATAAGAGCAGTCAAGAGCAAATGTATATTGTTTCATTGTATTGGAATAAAGAAGATGATGAACATCTGATATGTCGTTCTACTTTCAAACTTTTGCCCGGTCAGTCAAAGACTGTTTGTTCTATTGTAGATACAGAAAAGAGGATAGGCCAAAATCGAGTAATCTTTAAGGTTAAAAGTCAAAATAAGCTATATAGGAAAGTTAAGGATATTGAAATTTGTAAGTCCGATATTCGTTCTACTCAGAGACTTTCTGGTGCTTGGACTGGCATCTATCACTGGAGTGAGACTGAGGGAAAATATTGGAACAAAAAACTTCAGGAAATGACGGATAGCCATTGGGGCGAGATGGTGAGAGCCATGGATAAGTTGAATATGAATATTATCGTTATTCAGGAGGTTTTTCGCAATGAAGAATATGCAGGCAAACATTCTGTAAATGTCACAAATTATACTGGTAAAGCCTTTTATCCTTCAAATCTGTATCCGGGACGGATGGATATCAAGGCTGATGATCCTATTGAGGCTATATTGACAGAGGCAGATAGGAGAAATATGAATGTATTTCTAGGAATTGGCATGTTTGCTTGGTTTGATTTTACTACTGAATCTCTAGAATGGCATAAACGAGTGGCTAAAGAGCTTTGGGAAAAGTATGGACATCACGAGTCCTTTTATGGGTTTTATATTTCGGAAGAGAGTGGAGGAGGGCTAGATAATTGGGAAAAGAGTCCGTTGATGAGAAAGAAGAGGAAGGAGGATATTGTAACCTTCTTTAAAGAGTTTAAGGCCTACTGTAATACTTTTGCACCAGGGAAACCTATGATGCTGGCTACCAATAGTTTTGATATTCCTAATGGAATGGATACTTATCCGGACTTATTGAAGCATCTGGATATATTATGTCCATTTGGATTTGCTAGAATGCCTAAAGAAGATTTAAAAGGACTTGAAGCTGCAAATTTATTACAAAAAGTATGTGATGAAGCGAAAGCTCATTTATGGTTTGATTTGGAGGCTTTTTTATTCAACCAGGATAATTCATTATATCCTCGGCCTATAGATGGAATCATTCAAGACTTAAATCAATTTGAGAATTTTGAGACTATTTTGTGTTATCAGTTTCCTGGTGTATTTAATGATCCGGAAATGTCTGTCTGTATAGGTGAAAAAGAGACAATTGATTTGTTTAACGGATACTTGGACTATTTGAACGAACAAAAAAAAGAAGGTAAAGACAAGATTGTTTCCGAAGTAAAGCCAATTACCGGTACATGGATAAATCTAGCTTATCAGGATGTACGTAATAAATATACCAATCTGCAATATTTTGACAATACTGACCCTGGAATGTGGGAACAGAAGGTGAAGGAATTATCAGATATGGGGATGGAATATTTAGTTTTTATGGCAGTAGCTAATGAAGGGGAAGCCTATTATCCTTCAAAACTAATGCCGTGGGCGTATTCTGAGAATAGAAAAAGCCCGGTGGATGCCATTATGGATGCGGCAGCTCGACTAGGCATGAAGGTTTTTATGAGTATTGGCTGGGCTAAAGACCAGGATGATAATTTACGCGATCCGGTGATTCAGCAAAGGCAATTGGATATGATGAAGGAGTTGGCGTCCATATATAGGACACATAAAGCGCTTTATGGATGGTATTTACCGGTTGAGGATTGCTTGTGTCCTATACTTTCTGAGCATGCTGTGAATGCGGTCAATGCTTTGGCAGAGCAGGCGCGTAGATTGACTCCGAATAAGAAAATTCTGATTTCTCCTTATGGCATGGTCGATTCTGATTTTGATGATCCGGAATATGAAAGGCGGTTGTCTAGGCTAAAGGTAGATGTCATAACCTATCAAGATGAAGTGGGATGTGTGAGGGAAAAGTTTCCTTTGGTCCGCTTGAAGGAAAACTGGCAAAAGCTGCGGACTATTCATGATAAACTGAATATTGCCTTATGGGCGAACTGTGAAACGTTTACGTGGGAAGATGAGCTTAACGACCGCACTTCTGCTTTGATTCCGGCTGCCTATTCACGCTTACTTTCTCAGCAAGCAGCAGCATCGGCAGCGGGAGTGGAGAATATTGTTTCTTTCATGTTTTGTGGCATCATTGAGAATCCGATGTCATCTTTTCAGTTAGGACAACCTATTTGGTCCAATTGTACTTTTCAGAACTATATGGATTGGAAGCGGGGTACGAGATATTGGAAATTGCTTGAAGCTTCTTTCCTTGATAAATTGGCTAATGGTGCGACACCTGAGATGATAAGGGACGAAAAGACTCCATCGGCATTATTGGATGGCTTGATTGCTGAGGAAAACACCGGAGACAGTTGTTGGATAATCTTTAATAAGGGATATCATGAGCTGCAGGTTGATTTGCAAAAGGAAATGGAGCTCCATGACGTTTTACTGCGTATGTTAAATTATAGGCCGGGAGGTATTAGACTGCCCTCGAAAGTCTATTTATATGCTTCACTAGATGGAGACTCGTATCGTTTATTATCTATTAAAGACACTCCTTCCTTCCAGAATGCCAAGCATGATGCCTGGATTGACGGAGTCTTGTTTGAAGGTATAGATGTCAATACCCGCTATCTCAAAGTTGCTTTTGAGGCAGATACGCCGGTGTATATGGATGAATTATTTGTTAATCCAGTAATCAGATAATAGGAAAGCCTCCCGATATTTTAGTGCATATTGGGAGGCCTTCTTTATTATCTCTATTTTTTTATCAGTCGAACAGACTCTTGAACTTCTTGAATATTTTCTCCTTAATCGAAGTATTTGGCTTGAAGTTATCCGATTCTTCCATCTCCTCCAGCGCCTTCTTCTCATCCTTGTTCAGCGTTTCGGGTACGTATACGCTGACATTTACCAGCAAATCTCCCGTGCCGTATCCGTTCACGTTGGGTAAACCTTTGCCGCGCAGGCGGAGCACTTTTCCCGGTTGCGTACCTGAGTCAATTTTTACTTTCACCTTTCCATCAATCGTGGGAATTTCTACCGCACCACCCAAGGCTGCTGTCGGGAAGCTGAGGAGCAGATTGTAAATCAAGTCGTTTTCATCGCGTATCAAGTTCGGGTCTTGTTCTTCCTCTACAAGAATCAGCAAGTCTCCCGGCACGCCGTTGTGCTTGCCTGCGTTTCCTTTTCCTCCCATAGAGAGTTGCATACCTTCTGCAACGCCTTTCGGAATTTTTACGGTTACTACTTCTTCACCGTATACAATGCCTTCACCGGCACACTCCTTACACTTGTTCTTGATGATTTTGCCCTCACCGCCACACGTCGGGCAGGTGGTTCTTGTCTGCATGGTGCCGAGTATGGTTTGCTGGTTACGGATTACCGTGCCGCTGCCGTTACAAGTCGGGCAGGTCTCTGAACCACCGTCACCTTCGGCTCCCGTACCATGACAGTGGGTACAAGGCACGTATTTCTTCAGTTTGAATTTCTTTTCCACGCCGGTAGAGATTTCCTTGAGGTTCAGTTTCACCTTGACACGCAGGTCCGAACCACGGTAACGGCGTTGTTGTTGTGCTCCACCGCCTCCGCCGAAACCTCCAAAACCGCCGAAACCTCCTCCACTGTGTCCGCCAAAGATGTCACCGAACATGGAGAAGATGTCGTCCATGGACATGCCTCCACTGAAGCCGCCGAACGGACCACCATTACCGGCGGCACCACCCAGTCCGGCATGACCGAACTGATCGTAGCGGGCACGCTTGTCCGGATTGCTTAGTACGTCGTATGCCTCTGCCGCTTCCTTGAATTTCTCTTCGGCTGTTTTGTCGCCCGGATTCTTGTCCGGATGATATTGGATGGCTTTCTTGCGATAGGCTTTCTTTATTTCTTCTACCGTTGCTGTCTTTTCGACTTCCAATACTTCGTAGTAATCTCTTTTTTCCATACAGTTTTATGTTATTCTCCGACTACCACTTTGGCATGACGGATCACTTTGTCGTTTAGGATGTAACCGGTTTGTACACAGTCCAGAATTTTGCCTTTCAATGCTTCATTGGGTGCCGGAATCACGGCGATGGCTTCGTGATAGTCTGTATCGAGCGGTTGTTCCTTTGTCTCTATTACCTTAACGCCGTTTTGTCCCAATACAGACATGAATTTGTTGTAGATAAGTTCAACGCCTTCTTTTACGGCAGCTACGTCGGTGGCTGTCTCCATGTTTTTGAGGGCGCGTTCAAAGTCATCCACAATGGGTAGGATACTGCTGATACTCTTTTCACCACCGTTCAGGATGAGTTCTGCTTTCTCCTTCATGGTACGTTTGCGGTAATTGTCAAACTCGGCAGACAAGCGCAGGTATTTGTCCTTCTGCTCTTCAATCTGTTCATTGGCCTTTTCCAGTTCCTGGGCGAGCTTTTCTTCTTCTGTCAGGGGAGCTTCGTTTTCTTGTGAAGTTTCTTGTCCGACAGTTTCTTCGTCACATTCGTTAGGAGTAGCTTGAGTTTTCAGCTCCTCTTCCTGGTTGTTTTCTTTTTCTTTCGGATTCATATTGTTATGCTTATTATTCTTGTAAAATGATTTAGCTTTCATTGCTGTTAAGGGTTTAAGTTAATACGATATTAGTGCTCCAGCAAAAACTTTGCCAAAACGGATATTTTTGCCGAAAACGCTGCAAAGGTAATACTTTTATGTCAGATTGACAGCGCTTCTCTGTGTCTATTCATGGAAAAATAACTATCTTTGCACTCGCAATTCGCAGACTAATAGGTATTAAATAGTAAATTGTAAATAAATAAATCGTAAATATAAAGATGATTACAGTCTCTAATGTCTCAGTACAGTTTGGTAAAAGAGTGTTGTTCAATGACGTAAACCTGAAGTTTACAAGTGGTAACTGTTATGGTATCATCGGTGCCAACGGCGCCGGAAAATCTACTTTCCTGAAAACGATTTCCGGGGAGCTGGACCCTACGACGGGCTCCATCATGCTGGCTCCGGGAGAGCGTCTTTCCGTTTTGAGCCAGGACCACTTTAAGTGGGATGCTTTTACGGTGATGGACACGGTGATGATGGGACACACGGTGTTGTGGGATATCATGAAGCAGCGTGAAGTGCTGTATGCCAAAGAGGATTTCACAGACGAGGATGGGCTGAAGGTTTCCGAATTGGAAGAGAAATTTGCCGAGTTGGACGGCTGGAATGCCGAAAGCGATGCTGCCGCCTTGTTGAGTGGTTTGGGTATCAAGGAAGACAAGCATTATCTGTTGATGGGTGAGTTGAACAACAAAGAAAAGGTGCGTGTCATGCTGGCGCAAGCTCTCTATGGAAATCCTGATAACTTGCTGCTGGACGAGCCTACCAATGACTTGGATATGGAGACCGTGACTTGGCTGGAAGAGTACCTCTCCAACTTTGAGCATACGGTGCTGGTGGTAAGCCACGACCGTCACTTCCTCGACTCCGTTTGTACGCATACGGTGGACATCGACTACGGAAAGATTAACCTCTTTGCCGGTAACTATAGCTTCTGGTACGAGTCCAGCCAGCTGGCGCTCCGTCAGCAGCAGAACCAGAAGGCAAAGGCCGAGGAGAAGAAGAAAGAGCTGGAAGAGTTTATCCGCCGATTCAGTGCCAATGTGGCAAAGAGCAAGCAGACTACCAGCCGCAAGAAGATGTTGGAGAAACTGAACGTAGAAGAAATCAAACCTTCTTCACGTAAGTATCCGGGCATCATCTTCACTCCCGAACGCGAGCCGGGCAACCAGATTCTGGAAGTTTCCGGATTGAGCAAGAAGACGGAAGAAGGCGTAGTGCTTTTCAACGACGTCAACTTCAACGTAGAGAAAGGTGACAAAGTGGTATTCCTGTCGCGCAACCCGCGTGCGATGACTGCGTTCTTCGAAATCATCAACGGAAACATGAAGCCGGATGCCGGTACCTTCAACTGGGGGGTAACCATCACCACTGCTTACCTGCCGCTGGATAATACCGATTTCTTCAATACCGACCTCAACCTGGTGGACTGGTTGAGCCAGTTCGGTGAAGGCAATGAAGTCTATATGAAGAGCTTCCTGGGACGTATGCTGTTCTCCGGCGAGGAGGTGCTGAAGAAAGCAAGCGTATTGTCGGGAGGTGAGAAGATGCGTTGCATGATTGCACGTATGCAGCTGCGCAATGCCAATTGCTTGATTCTGGATACACCTACCAATCACCTCGACTTGGAGTCTATCCAGGCATTCAACAATAATCTAAAGACCTATAAAGGCAATATCCTTTTCTCATCCCACGACCACGAGTTCATTCAGACGGTTGCCAACCGTATCATCGAATTGACTCCGAACGGTATTATCGACAAGATGATGGAGTATGACGAATACATCACTTCAGACCACATCAAGGAGTTGCGTGCACGTATGTACGCAACAAAGTGATAACGGAAGCTAAGGACTAAATAAGCATATTTTAAATCGTTCCATCATGAGGAAAAAATCGTTCCACCATGGTGGAACGATTTTTTCACCACGGTGGAACGATATTTCTGCCATGATGGAACGATTCTTCTTTCATATCTTTTTTGTTTAATAAAGGCTTGTGCGATATTGAAAAAAAGAAGAAGGTGTGTTAGAATGATTTTTAGCTATCATTCTGACACACCTTCTTTTGCTATTAAAAGAGTCTCTTTGTTCTTATTAAGGCGGGGAATAGTCTGAGTTATTGTTTCTCCTTATATATAATTTTGCCTTGGCTTTCGCCGAAAAGGTTGTCGCCTAGCGTGGTAATCTTATTCCCCGTGGCAAGCACATAGCGCAGGTTGTCG
>ERZ773269.1723-NODE-1723-length-19107-cov-14.228060_pt1 | contig 19107 bp, 17 predicted proteins | sample MGYA00511958_ERZ773269 | MGnify/ENA primary metagenome ERZ773269 (study PRJEB29015, sample SAMEA2737761) | human gut metagenome | biome: human gut; feature: human-associated habitat; material: faeces | place: China | collected 2012 ... | reverse complement strand
AAACAATATACGAACCACAATCATACGGTCCGCGCCGTTGATAACGTATCCTTTTTCGTGGCTCCCAATGAACGAGTAGGTATTGCAGGTGGTAGTGGTTCCGGTAAAAGTACGCTGCTTAGGCTGATTGCCATGTTAGAAAAACCTACATCGGGCACGTTGCGATTATTCGGCGAAGATATATCGCAGATACAAAACCATACGGAAGTGTATCGCTCGCTACAGATGATGTTTCAAAATCCCTTGGCGGTGATTCCACCAAGGATGAACTTAGAAGCATTTCTTTTAGAGCCGTATATCAATTATGGTCTTATGGATGTGGCGGCAGCAAAGGACGATATTCGTAAATGGATGCAACGAGTAGATTTGCCTGAGAATACGGTTAATAAATACCCTCATGAAGTCAGCGGTGGTCAACTGCAACGTGTTGTATTAGCACGGATTATGCTGATGAATCCAAAACTAGTACTCTTTGACGAACCTACATCAGCCCTTGATGCGGTGAACCAAAAGTTAGTGCTAGACCTATTACAAAAAATCTATACGGAACAACCCTTCGGCTACGTATTCGTCAGCCATGACATCGGCCTATTACAAGCCATAACAGACCGAATCATCGTCATGAAAGACGGGCAAATCGTAGAAACCATCGAATCAAAACGACTCAAAGAAGCGGTACATCCATATACACAAGCACTTGTGGAAGCGAGTGTGTAAAAGAAAGCCCCTGTTTAGAACAGGGGCTCTTTTTTGAGCATTTATAAAAGCATAAGTTTAACTATTAAGGATACTTTTGATATTTATTCAGTTCTGTGACATTGATAAAATAGCTCTTTTAGAATTAAATTACTGTAATCTAGTACATGTAATGTAATAAGGATTATAACCTTAAAATTTATCAAAAGTATAAAAATTATAAAAATAAATTAACTATACTTATATATGCAGGAGTTTTTAATAATATGTAGAAATAATATATTAAGATATATTATTTTAAGTAGTTTTGAAAATGGTCTACTTGTGTAAATGATTTGGGAGGTGAAAGGAGATGAATAAGCTGAAAATAGAACATTTACGTATGATTCAAAATGTTATTTCAAGAATGGCATCAAATTCATTTATTGTAAAAGGATGGGCAATAACAACTGTAAGTGCTTTATATGCATTTGCATATCTCAATCATGAAATTATAGTTCTTATATTTGGCGTTTTGTTTATATGTGTATTTTGGTATCATGATGCTTTTTATTTGTTACAGGAGAGACGGTATTGTGAATTATACGATAAGGTTAGGGGGCAATCTGAAGAGGTTATAGATTTTAATATGAGTGTGCCAGATTCAGAAGAAAATATTTGGAATGTAATTAGGCGTCCTATACTTATTTCTTGTTATGGTTTTTTGTTGATTTTGACAATACTATTAGTTATTCTTATGCAATGTAATTTTTTATAATTTTAGTATTAATATTGTATATATTTTTTGGGGAGTATTAGATGGAACAGGAGAAAAATATTTTTATCTCTCACCATCATAGTGATGTTGAGAAGACAGAAAAAATTAAAGCGATTCTTGAAAAAAATGGATTAAAGACGAAAGATGGTTCAATTAATCAATTAAAAAATCCTAATAAAGCTACAAATGAGGAATATATAAAATCTTTATTGAGACCTAAAATTACTTGGGCTAGTACGATGTTAGTGTTAATTGGTGATGAAACACATAAAAGTGATTATGTTACTTGGGAAATTGAGTATGCTGCGAAAGAGGGTAAACGAATTATAGGAATATATTTACATGGGGAAGCAGATTCAATAGTCCCTGAGGCGTTGAAAATACATGGTGATGCATTAGTATTATGGGATTCTTCAAGTATAATTAAAGCAATTCAAGGGGAGGATATTTGGAATGGAATTAAGAGAGATTGGGAAACCGAAAGAAGTATATGTTGATGAAAAGTGTTGTTTGTATTCTTATGTTATAACACGAGACTATGGATTTGCACCAAATCCATTTGGCGGAATATGTACATTAGCTACATGTAAGCCAGGTATTCGAAATCATGCGAAAGTAGGAGATTGGGTTATTGGTATTGCAGGTGCATCTTTGTCGTGTGTAGGGAAAATCATTTTTTTAATGAAAGTTAATAAGATTATTTCACTTCAAGAATATTGGGATTGTGAGGAATTTAATTTTAAAAAGCCAGGATTTAATAGCGCTTTAAAGTATTGCTATGGGGATAACATTTATCATTTAGATAAAAATGGGCAATGGGTTCAAGAAAATTCACATCATAGTTTATCAAATGGAGTTGTAAATCCTTTAAATCGAGATAGAGATACTAAAGCAGATAGAGTCCTGATATCTGAAAATTTTTGGTATTTTGGTAGTGATGCTAAAGAATTACCTAAAAAGTTTAATTATATAAGGAAGAAACGACAAGGGTATAAGAAAATTATATCTACAGAGTGTCAAGAGTTTATAAGTTGGGCCTATGAGACGTTTGGTCCACAAGGCCAACATGGATTGCCTGTTAATTGGGGTTCGAAAAATTTATTTTCTCGATATGATGGTAAATAAAAATGGACTTTCAAATAAAGAAAACCTTAAAGAAGACAATTATATATGATGAATATTGGAAATTTGCTTATGAACGGCAAAATATTTTTTTTAAGAAAATTAGAGATAGTGTAGGTGAATTAACCGAAGATCCAATATTAAAATTATATAAATTTACAAATGTATATCGAGCTAGTGATCGCGTTAGTCAATACTTAATAAAACATATTATTTACAATGATGATAATGATAATAAAAATAAAAATATAGTTTTTAAAATACTATTATTTAAGTTATTTAATAAGATAGAAACATGGACAGCTTTTGAAAATATATTAAGTAAAGTTAATATTGAATCATTTTGTTTAGAGTCATATAAGAAAATATTGTATCAGCTATATGCAGAAAAAAAGTCTATTTATTCAAATGCTTATATAATGACTTCTGGTAGAAGTATTTTTGGATATGAACGAAAATTTATGAATCATCTGATGCTTATAAAAACAATGTTAGATGATAATATTTCAAATAAAATTGAGCAATGTAATAGTTTAAAGGAATTGTATAATTTATTATTATCATATCCTATGTTCGGTCCTTTTTTAGCATATCAATTTGCTATTGATATAAATTACTCACCAATAGTTAATTTTGATGAAAATGAGTTTATTGTAGCAGGGCCAGGTGCAAGATCTGGTATTTACAAGTGTTTTTTTAATGCAGCTGATTTTACCAATGATTATCTCATTAGATATATGGTAGAGAATCAGGAGAAAGAATTTACACGATTAGGTTTAGACTTTATCTATTTAGGTAATAGGACTTTAAAGTTAATAGACTGTCAGAATATTTTTTGTGAGATTGATAAATATAGTCGTGTTAAGTATCCTTGGATTACTACATTTAATAAAAGAACTCGAATAAAACAAAAGTATATACCTAATAGTAAGGGGATAGAATATTTTTATCCACCTAAATGGGGCATAAATGATTTTATACAGTAGGGAGATTATATGAGTGTTGTTGTTAATGGGGAAACCGCAAATATTGTATATGATAAACTTTATAAAACATTAATGGGAAATGGTGAGTTAGTAAATAGTCGAAATGGTCTTACAAAAGAACTTACACATGTGATTACAATAATAAAAAATCCCAAAGAGCGTTGGGTAACATGTCGTGAACCTAGTATAAGCCCTGCATTTGCTATTGCTGAGTTAGTTATGCTAATAAATGGATCGGATGATGCAGATATAATAAATTCTTGGAATCCGTTATTAAAAAAATATCAAGGTGATTATAGTCGTTATCCAGGTGCATATGGTCCTAGATTGTGTAATGCATTTGGGTTAAATCAATTAATGAAAGCATATGAGACCTTTTCTTTTAAGCCGGAAAGCAGACAAGTTGTATTACAAATATGGAATCCTACTATTGATTTACCTCAGAGAGAAGGACTACCAAATAATCTTGATATTCCATGTAGTTTAGTTTCAATTTTAAAAGTTAGAAAAAATAAGTTATTGTGGACGCAAGTAATGAGGAGTAATGATTTATTTCGAGGAGTACCTTATGATTTAATACAATTTACATTTCTGCATGAAATTATAGCTGGATGGCTTCAACTTGAAGTAGGAGAATATATGCATATTAGTGATAGTTTACATTTATATAGTGATAGCGTTAATAATAATCTAATATGTAAGTCGAACAATTATTTAGATGCAATGAATACTGATTCCCTAAATGCATCTTATGAAGATTCGATATTTTATTTTTCATATATATTTGAAGCGATGAAATCTATGGTAAATAGTGATAATTTAATGAATAAAATTAAAGACTTTATTTATACAAAAGATTTACCTTCTGCTTATAAAAATATGTTGTTGGTTTTATGTGAATATAAGGTCTTGAAATATCGATTGGGTGATGGTTTAATTCAAGAGTGTAGAAGATTAAATACAAATAGTCTTTATAATACTATGATGATAGCCTGGGGAAGATTTAATCATCGAGATTGTGATTAATGGGATATATTAATTAAATTTTTTCTTTAGAGCTCTTTCATAATCCTCCCTTACGATAAAAGAAATCATATATTTTCTTTCAGAAAGAGGGGTTAATTATGACGGCAGTAAAGCATGAATGGCGCAAGCACGAAAAGAATTTGTATTGTCCGAAGCAACAGGCGGTGCAGGTTACGGTGCCGAGCATGAAGTTCCTCGTGCTGGACGGCGTAGGGAATCCTAATCATGCGGCCTTCGCCGATGATATCGAGGCGTTATATTCGCTGTCCTACGGGATAAAGATGTTGCCAAAAAAGGGTGTAACGCCGGACGGCTATTTTGATTACACCGTGTATCCGTTGGAGGCGCTCTGGAAGCAGATTGAGTATACGGAGCAGTTTGATAAGAATAATCTGCAATATCGGGTGATGATCAGACAACCGGATTTTGTGACTCCTGACGTATTGGAGGCGGCCATTGTTAATGTGTCCAAGAAAAAAACATTGCCTCGATTTAAGGATGTGCGGCTCGAATCAATTGAGGATGGGGAGTGCGTACAGATATTGCATGTTGGATCGTATGATGACGAGCCGGAATCATTTATGAAAGTAGAAGAACTCTGCAGTGCCCATAATTTGCAACGTGTTAATGACGAATGGCATCGAGAAATCTATCTATCCGATGCGCGAAAGGTGGAGCCCGCAAAATTGAAGACGGTACTGCGCGTGCAAGTTAAATCAATGTAGTTTTAAAAATTTAATAGTGGATAAATTCTTGAGCCTTCTGTGTTACAATGATAGTAATATAGAAGGCTTCTTTTAATTTAACGTATACTAATTTTAAGATTTGATATACAGATATTGAATTACTATGGGCGTAATGGTAGAAAGGCTTTCAGATGAATAATATAATTATTTATAATACTGAAGATGGAAAAGCTAAAATAAATCTTATATTAGATGATGGTTCTGTTTGGTTAAGTCAAAGTGAAATAGCAGAATTATTTCAAACGACAAAACAAAATATTAGCAAGCATATTAAATCTATATTTCAAGATTTGGAATTGTCTGAAGAAGAAACTGTCAACTATAAGTTGACAGTTCAAAATGAAGGTACTCGGACAGTTGAAAGAAAGTTAGCTTATTATAATCTAGATATGATTTTAGCCATAGGATATCGTGTTCGATCACCGCGAGGAATTCAATTCAGAAAATATGCATCAACCGTATTAAAGGATTATTTGATAAAGGGATTTACTATTGATGATGAGCGACTGAAAGAATTAGGTGGTGGCAGTTATTTTAAAGAATTATTAGATCGGATTCGAGATATTCGCTCTAGTGAAAAGGTTTTTTATCGTCAAGTACTGGACTTATTTTCTACTGCTGTTGATTATAATCCGATATCCGTAGAAGCAAAATCATTTTTTGCTACAGTACAAAATAAGATGCATTTTGCTGTTCATCATAATACGGCTAGTGAAGTTATTTATAAACGTGTAGATAGCCAAAAAGAGTTTATGGGATTGACTACTTTCAAAGGAGAATTACCTACATTGAAAGAGGCTCAAATTGCTAAAAATTATCTTACAGAAAAAGAATTACAAGGGCTTAATCAATTAGTTTCAGGATACTTGGATTTTGCGGAAAGACAGGCCCAGCGTGAAATCCCTATGACAATGGCTGATTGGATAAAGCATATAGATGCGATTTTGTCAGCTACAGGCGAAGCTGTATTACAAGATAAGGGACATATATCTCATCAACAAATGCAAGCGAAGGTCCTTTCTGAATATCAAAAATATCAGAATCAAACTATTAGTCCTGTTGAACGAGATTATTTAAGGGAAATAAGAGTTCTTGATACATATGTAAAAAAAGGCGGTAAATAGTTTTACTTGTGAACGAGGTGTCTTATGGATCTGCATAGTTTTTTCTTATTGTTCCCCAGTAATTTCATGCTGCACGAACTTGAGGAGATACTTTTGTTTCCTCGCTTTATGGATCGGAACCCGCAACTACAACGACGACTTTTATCGGGGGCGTTTACACCTTTCAGAATTAATGCAATCATCTATCAGGAATTTGTACTCTTGTTGATTATACTGGGATTAAGTATATATTTTGAAAGCTTCGATTTTTATATTACCATTATTATAGCGTACGTATACCATGTAATTGGACATATATTCCAAAGTATTTTTCTGCGACAGTATATACCGGGAGTTCTTAGCGGAATCATCACGGCTGGTTATTGTACCTACGAAATCTATGATGTGGTATCGGCAAATTATTGGCTCTTGTTGTATTCGTTCATAACATTGCTGCTCATTGTTGTTAATATTGTTTTGTGCTTTAAATTTCTTCAGATGCTACAAATATTGTCTGATTAGATTGTGAAAGTAAACTTTTATAGAAATATTATGAGATGTAGCTCCTCACAAGAGGAGCTACATCTATTTTGTATGGTTTTTAGTATATAAATGATTTAATAGATAAATCTTTCGATCCATGAGGAGAAAATTACTCGTAATACATAGTATGATATTTAATAAAGATAGATTTGGAGGTACATATGGTAAATAATATTGAACACTTCGTAGAATTAGTAATAAAGCGAACTGATTTGATTACAAAACTTATAGTGATTTTATTCATTGGCTCTATTTTTGCTAATTATTTATATGATAACTATTATGTGAATATCTTTGGAATTCAATTTTTATTTCCACAAATAGTGCAAACTTTATTACAAAGAATAGAGTTTCTGCTTTATTGGATAATTCCTTTTGTATATTTTATTCCTATAGGCTTATTTTTGCTTTTAATTATAGGCTTTATAATAGAGGAGATATTAAAGTATATAGAAAGAAAATATGCTATTAGTTTTGTAAGCAAGAAAGATTGGTGCCAATTTTTAAGTAATCAAAGTCTAGGTTTAATTTTTAGTATAACATTAGTCAGTTTTTATATAGGAGGACTGTATTATATTTTAGCTACATTTAATCATATAGGTAGTTTAATATCTATTGAGAATTATACTTCATCATTTAATAATCTTAATCCTATAAAAGATTTGATTCCCTTTAGCAGTTATTTAATTAATGTGAGACATAAAGAATGGATCGAATTATCTTTTGTCATAAATAGCACTATAGTATTAGGGTTATGTATATATTGGTGCTATATAAATCCTTATCTAACTGTACAAGAAGAGTGGAGTTCTTTTAAAGCAAGAATTAAAAAAGGAGTTAATGAAGATTAATTTAATATTAATATAAAAAGCAACATCTTTAATGGAGGTTGCTTTATCTGTTTAGTATTAAATATATTTAAATTTAACTATTTTGATTAATTATATTATACAATTTCCGCTTTCAAATCAATAATATGTTTAGCCGCCGTACATCCTGGGCAGTCGCAGAATTCAGCGCCTTTTGCCTTAATGTCTTTAGCGTGTTGCAATAACTGTGCGGCTACTTCGGCACCGAGCATTTGTTTTGCCAGATCGGAGCCTGCAAAGCCGATTGTTTCATCGATGAAGGCGATATTCTGTTCCGCCACGGATACGAGTTGTTTTGTGAGTTCCGCTTGCTTAGGCGTGCCTTCTGCATTGAGCCAGGATTGAGCGAACTCTTTTACCGTTTCATTGCTGGTGGGTGCATCTAATAAAGCTTGTACGAGTTGTGTTAATTGTGCGTGTGTCATGATAGTCTCCTTTATAACTACTAACTATATAGGACAGGTTATAATCTACCAACTATATGGAACAGCGTGCTAATCAGTATTATATGAGCACATATTCCTTTTGTTGAGTTCATTATAGCACCTACGATTATTTTGAATAGTAGGATAATTTATGATAGATACTATCAAATATGATAGATTTGTGATAAATGCAGGTGAAAAATTTTGATTTAATTTATGAATAAATGAAGACTGCTGTTTTAAATAGCTGAAAAATTAATTATACTTTTATAAAATAATTTGAACGAGGGGATTCATCTAATATATATCGTGATAAGGCTATGTTATACTAAATGAATTTGTTTAACTCGGATGTCCAATCTTTAGGTAGTTTCATTTTACGAGTAACTTCAGAATAAAGATTCGAAGGTAATTCATTTTCTAGTCTGTTTAGTTCATCAAATATACGACGTAGCAATTGTTTATAGTCTTTTTTTGATAGGAATAAGCGGAGTAGTAAGATGATATCAAAAACTCCACCTTGGAATGCTGGTGTCGTGATACTTATATAAAAGAAGCTAGTTTGAATGGGTTTGCCATCCTTATTTTTAGCATAGTAGTCATAGAGTCGATCTTCATGTGCACAAACATTGCGAAATGCTTTTATACAGTTTATTGCACTCATAAAATCTTTTAAATAATTTTGAAGAGTGATTTTAGTTGCGGCTACATTGCAGTTGTTTTTGAATTCATAGAGTACTGATTTTAAAATTTCGATTTGGGTGGGCTCTTTTAGATTATAAAAAAGGTTACATGTTTGCCCCAGAGTAAGCTTAGTTATCAGTACCCATAGGGGAAGTTCTTTATGTTCATTAAAGTAGTGGTAAAATGGTCCTGACTTAGTGTTGGAGTCAGTGTTTTGCTTAGTTACCGATGATAGCGTTGCAATTAGTGAAGTCGTTTGCTGGTGGTTAGTATCTCTATAATTATTGATATTAAAATAGCTGAATGCTTCTTTTGGATGTTCTGAGGAGAATTGATAGGCAATTTTGGATTTTATAGAGTTTTCTGTCATAAGAATATACTTCATAAGAATATTCCTTAAGTTTCTATCGAATTCATATAGGGCATATATTTGTTCAAAAGTAGTTCCATTTTTATAGTAATCATCTTGCCGTTTCTTGCTTTCGACTGTATCTAAAAATATATGTTTGTAACCATTAATTAATTGGTAGTAGTTTTCTCTAATTAATATGGCCTTTGCTTTACTGCCATTAGTAATAAGAATGTTACGCTTACGGAGCATTTTTAGTTGCTGATTATGAGTTTGGAATGGTTTTGCCATAAAGTTCATCCCCCAATAAAAAAAGAGGCGAAGTAATCCGCAGATTGCTTCGCCTCCGTAATGTTCCCTCAGGTTCATTACTAACTCTTTGTATAGTTACTATAACAAATATTGCAATCTGTTGTCAATGTATGTTGTAATCCCTAATTAAAGTGCTGATATCTTATTTGTATTATACTACAAACATATGTACTTTTCTACGAAAAGGGCTGGTCTGGTGGTATTTTTACGAACTTTAATGGTAAAATTTAAATATTAAGTAAACTATTCTTATTTTTATATGATTAGTGGTCATTTTAAAAAGTTCTGAATAAACGTTAGTAGTTTTTTATGCTGTTATATATATGTACGGAGGTACCATGAGTTTGAGTAGTCGTGTAAATGAAAAGGCGTCCCTTATTTGGGCGATTGCAGATAAATTAACAGGCGTATATAAACCACACGAATATGGCGAGGTAATATTACCGCTTACAGTTTTAAGACGTTTTGACTGTATTTTAGCAGATACAAAACCTGCTGTGCTTGATACATATAATAAATTAAAAGATCAGAATTTAGATTTATTAGATGGTTTGTTGTATGAAGTAGCCGGTCATAAATTCTATAACATCAGTAAGTACACATTTAAGACCTTGCTTGATGACCCTGATAATATTGAAAGTAATTTCAGAGATTATATAAATGGTTTTTCTGATAATGTGCAAGATATCATTAGAAAGTTCAAATTTGATAATCATATTACAACAATGGCAGATAAGCATATTTTGTATATGGTAATAAAAGAATTTACGACTGATAAGGCTAATTTGCATCCGGATCATATTAGTAATCTTGAAATGGGTTATGTATTTGAAGAGATTATCCGTCGATTTTCAGAAGCTCACAACGAAGATGCGGGTCAGCATTATACCCCTCGTGAGGTAATTCGTTTAATGGTTAATATTCTCTTCCATGATGATAATGCGGTGTTAAGTGGACAAAACGTAGCCCGTATCATTTATGATTGTGCTTGTGGTACTGGTGGGATGCTTTCAGTAGCAGAAGAATATCTTGCGAATTTGAATAGCACATCTAAACTGATTTCATTTGGCCAAGAATTGAATGATCAGACCTTTGCGATTTGTAAGGCAGATATGCTCATTAAAGGCAATGATGCTGAGCGCATTAAAAGTGGGAATACACTATCTGATGATCAATTTTCAGGTGAAACTTTTGACTATATTATTTCTAATCCGCCATTTGGCCGAGAATGGAAGAACGAAGAAGCTATTGTTAAAAACGAAGCTAAATTAGGCTTTGATGGCCGATTTGGCCCTGGGTTGCCATCAACAGCAGATGGACAAATGCTATTTTTAGAAAATGCTATTAAAAAGATGAACCCTCATGGTTCTCGCATTGCGATTATTCATAATGGATCACCATTATTTACCGGTGATGCAGGTAGTGGCCCATCAGAAATTAGACGATATATTCTGGAAAATGATCTATTGGAAGCCATCATTGCCTTACCAAATGATATTTTCTATAACACTGGAATTACAACCTATATCTGGGTGCTTTCAAATAAGAAAGCTGGTACACTTCGAGAAGGTAAGGTACAACTCATTAATGCTAATGATTTATATGAAAAACGACGTAAGTCATTAGGTAATAAACGAAATGATATTCCTGAAAGTGCTATTCAAGAAATCACAAAGATATATGGTGAGTTTAGAGAAACTGAAATCAGTAAAATCTTTGATAATGAAGACTTTGGGTATACAAAAATCACGGTTGAACGACCAGTACTTGATGAAGCTGGCAAACCTGTATTGGTAAAAGGTAAGCCAGAAGTTGATACGAAACGTCGGGATACTGAAATCGTACCTCTTAAAGAAGATATAGAAACATATTTTGAACGTGAGGTACTACCTTTTGCTCCAGATGCATGGATTGATACCAAGAAGAATAAAATTGGTTATGAAATTCCGTTTACACGGCATTTTTACAAATATGTAGCGCCACGTTCAACTGATGAAATTATGGCTGAGATTAAGGCTTTTGAAAGTGATTTGGATCAAGCCTTGGATGAGGTATTTAAATAATGCGAGAATTGAAAACTACTGATATTGAATGGCTGGGTGATATACCTGTAAATTGGGATATCCATAGTTTAAAAAGAGTATTATCAAACCCAATTACAGATGGACCACATGAAACGCCCATTCTATATGATGAGGGTATTCCATTTGTTTCGGCTGAGTCAGTTAAGGGTGGAGTTATTAACCTTAATTATAAACGTGGTTATATCTCATTGGAGGATCATGAAAGATTTCAAAGGAAGGTATCCCCAAAAAAGGGGGATATATTTATTGTAAAATCGGGTGCTACAACTGGAAATGTAGGTCTCGTTATTACTGATCAAGTATTTGATATTTGGTCACCTTTGGCTTTAGTGCGTGGTGACTCGAGTATTGTGGAACAAGAGTTTTTGTATTATCAATTACTTTCTAATCTTTTTAGAGTACAGGTGGAGCAAGGATGGTCATATGGAACACAGCAAAATATTAGTATGAAGGCTCTGGGAAATATTAAGGTTCTGGTTCCACCACTTGAGGAACAAAAAATTATTATTAAATATCTTCATAATAAATGTACTCAAATTGATACTATTATAGCTAAAGAGCAATCTGTTATTGAAAAGCTGCAAGAATATAGACAGTCTATTATAACGGAGACTGTTACAAGAGGATTAGATTCAACTGTAAATATGATTCCTAGTGGCGTCGAATGGATTAATAGTATTCCTCTAAATTGGAAGATTATAAGACTTACTAAGTCATTTGAATTTTTTAAAGGCCTAAACATTAAAAAAACTGATTTAGTAGATAGTGGTGCCGGTGTTGTTAGTTATGGACAAGTTCATGCTAAAAATAATAACGGTTATTCGCTTCAAGATGACTTAATTCGTTATGTAGCTGAAAAACTAATTGATGAAAAATCACTATTACAAGAAGGAGATTTTGTGTTTGCTGATACATCTGAAGATCTTGAGGGTGTAGGTAATTGTATTCATATAGATTCTTCAAACGAATTATACGCAGGTTATCATACTTTAGTTGCGCGCTGTTCAGATGAAAGTATATGTACAAAGTATTTAGCATTTCTGTTTTTGACAGATATTTGGCGTAGTCAATTGCGGAAGAATGCGAATGGAACGAAAGTGTATAGTATTACACAAAAGATGTTCAAGGCTGTATCTTGTTTAGTACCTCCTATTGAAGAACAGTTAAAAATAGTTGCATATCTAGAGCAAAAATGTGACTTTATTGATAAAGTAATTTCTCATAAGCTGACTATTATTGATACTCTTATTGAATATAAGAAATCCTTAATTTACGAAGTAGTAACTGGTAAAAAGGAGATACCTCATGTCTGAATTTAATGTAAGAGAAAAGCGTTTTGAAGATGATATTGAATCATTTTTATGTACTACAGGCGGATATGTAAAAGGCAATCCGCAGGTATTTAATCGCGAATTGGCTCTTGATACTGATACCTTATTGGCTTTTATAAAACAAAGCCAACCAAAGAAATGGGAGCGGTATACAAAGTTATATGGAGCCTCTTGTGAACAGCAATTTTTAAAGCGATTCAATGACACTGTAGAGCATGATGGTTTACTATCTGTTTTACGCCATGGATTTAAGGATAGAGGCATTACCTTCCGAGTTGTGTATTGGAAACCAGAGACTTCCATGAATGATACTGCAAGAGCACAATATGAGTCCAATATATTCCATTGCACTCGGCAGTTACATTATTCTGTATCAAATAACAATAGTGTAGATATTGTTTTATTCTTAAATGGTATCCCTATTGTTAGTATGGAATTAAAATGTCAGTTCACTGGGCAGAATGCAACTAATGCGATTTCTCAATATAAATTTGATAGATCTAATAAAGATCAAATCTTTAAGTTTAATCGCCGTGTGTTAGTTCATTTTGCAGTAGATTTAACACAAGTGCATATGACAACAAAATTAAATGGCAGTAGCACGTACTTCCTTCCATTTAATCAAGGTTCCAATGGTGCTGGCAATGTCGGAAGTGCTGGCAATCCTACTAATTTGGATACGTATGATACATCCTACTTATGGGAATCTGTTCTTCAACGAGATAAATTGTTAGAAATTTTGCAAAAATATATGCATTTATCCGTTGTGAAAGATAGTGCTGGTAATATTACTGATGAAATATTGATTTTTCCACGCTTTCACCAGTTAGATGTAGTAACAAAGTTGTTAGACCATGCAAAAGAGAATGGCGCAGGGCACAATTACTTGATTCAACACTCTGCTGGCTCTGGTAAGTCTAATTCTATTGCTTGGTTAGCTCATCGCTTGTCTGGTTTGCATGGCAAGGATGATAAGAAGATTTTTCGGTCTACAATTATTGTAACTGATCGAAAGGTTTTGGATAGTCAACTACAGAATACGGTTTCTCAATTTGACCATACTCCAGGGGTTATACAACGTGTGGATAAGACCTCTAAACAGTTAAAAGAGGCTATTGAAAGTGGTACGCCTATTATCATTACTACATTACAAAAATTCCCTGTTATTTATGAAGAGGTGAAAGCGCAAAGTAGTAACTTTGCTGTAATTGTAGATGAAGCACATTCTTCTCAAACTGGATCCGCTGCACGTAAGTTAAAACAAGCCCTTGCAAATACAGAAAAGGCGCTTCAAGAATATGCTGACTGGGCATATGAAGATGAGGAAAATGCTTTAGATGAAGAGGATAAACTCGTTAAGGAGCTAGTCTCACAAGGCCAGCATGATAATCTGTCTTTCTTTGCGTTTACTGCAACGCCTAAAGCAAAGACTTTGCAATTATTTGGTACTCGTGATGAAATGGGTGAATATCATCCGTTCCATATCTACTCTATGCAACAAGCTATAGATGAGGGTTTCATTCTTGATGTCTTAAAGAATTACATGACCTATAATACATACTATAAAATAGCAAGTCTTGTTGATGTTGATATTGAATTGGATTCAGCGGCTGGAATGAAAGCTATTCGTAAATTCCAAACCTTGCATCCACATAATATTACGCAAAAAACAGCGGTTATGTTACGCCATTTTATGGATGTTACTAGACATAAGATTGGTGGTCGTGCCAAGGCCATGGTTGTTACACCATCAAGATTACATGCAGTTCGCTATGTTCAAGAGTTTCGTCGTCAGATAGAGCAAATGGAACGTCCATATTTGGAAGTGTTGGTAGCCTTTTCTGGTGAGATTGATGATAATGGGAGAACCTATACGGAAGAGTCTTTGAATATAGATAAAGAAGGCAATCACATTAAGGAAAAAGCCTTACCAGGCACATTCCATAACGATGAATATGGCATGCTCATCGTTGCAGAGAAATATCAGACTGGTTTTGATGAGCCTTTGTTGCATACCATGTTTGTGGATAAAAAGCTTTCAGGGGTAAAAGCTGTTCAGACACTATCTCGCCTTAATAGAACTATGAAAGGCAAACAAGATACATTTGTATTAGACTTTGTTAATAGTGAAGATGATATTTTGAGCTCCTTCGCACCATTCTATCAAGAAACTAAGCTAGATAAAGAAACAGATCCTAATACGCTATATGATGTTAAATCAACTTTAGATAAGTTCAATGTCTATGATTTACATGATATAGAACAATTTGGAGAACTATTCTATCAAAGCCAAAATCAAACGATGGGAGATTTAGGGAAACTTCAATCGTATATTATGCCAGCCATTAAACGCTTTGAATCCTTAGAGGAAGCTGATCGAGATATTTTTAAAGGGACTCTACAACATTTTAATCGCTTATACTCCTTCATCACACAAGTTTGTAGACTATTTGATAAAGAACTCCATACCTTCAGTATCTATGCCAAGTTCCTTGCTATTCAACTACCAAAAGAACATCAAGACCATGTTGATTTAGATGACAAGATAATGCTCGAGTATTATCGATTGGAAAAGGGCTCACATGGACCGATTGATTTAGTACCACAAGAAAATGGATTACAACCTATTACCGGTAAAGTAGGTCGTAAAAATAGCTTGGTTACAACGATTAACGAGATTATTGAAGAGTTTAATAAGCGCTATGGTACTGAGTTTACAGAAATGGATAAAGTAATATTGCAAATAGAACAAGATATTGCAAAAGATCCTAAATGGCGTGACTATATCCGTAATAATGGGTATAAAACATTCAAAATACTGTTTGACCAAGAGTTCATAAGTATCGTTGCTAAAAGATTTAGAGCTAATGAAGAATTCCTTAAGGTGTTGTTAAAGGACGAAAAACTATTTAAGGATATTCGTGATGCTCTTGGTAATGCTATTTATAGTCGTGTGGAACATAATGTTATGAATCATGCTTTACCAGAAAAGATGATGCATGGAATGTTTGACTTAGTACAACCAGAAACTACACAGCTAGTAGCAGATAAGAATGCTGGAAAATAGTGTTGTATGGGGAGACGTGGTATATATGAGAAGAACTTTTTTTGACTTGTTAAAAGACTCGGAAGTAGATATTAATACAGAGTTGCAAAAGTTGAATAATTTGTTTAGTCAAGATTGTTGTTACTATAGGGGGAAATCGTTTTCTTTGCATGATTTAGTTTCTGGCAATTTTGCTAAGTATTATAAGAGAAGAGAACATTTTTTATCCCTTCAAGAATTACTTAATGCTATTTATATGGAATGTTTTGATATTTCAGAGTTTGATAAATACTTTTTATATTCTGAAATGTATATAGATTTAATTACTATGTTAGATGATTTAGGTAATGAAGATATAGTGAGCCAAAAGCAACTTATTAAATGTCAGATTGAAAAAGTTATCTCCTCTTTGGGATATAAGTTCATTGTTGTTGATGATAGACAAATTATTGTAGAAAATAACGTATTTGCTAATGAGGCCGCACAGATTGTGACAGAATTTGCCGATATAAAAGAAGCTTTGAGTATTCTTGAGTATAATCATTTCTCTAATAAGGGGAATATAGAACGAAAGAAAGAAATTCTTATAAAAATTGCAGCGTTATTAGAGCCCTGGAGAAAGGAGTTAAATCATAATAGAGAATTACAAGGAGTATTAAAGGTAGAGAGTAATAAAGTTTTAGCTTTAGATAAGTTATTTCAAATGTATAATAAACTAAATATTCGTCATAATAATGGAGAGCAACATCTTTCCGGGATGGCTGATGATATAATTGAAGCGTGGTATGATAAGGTTTATACATTATCTTTGTTCATAATATTAGGTAAAGATGTAGCTCAAATTTTAGCTGATTTCAGTGCATTGACCGTATAAAGACTTTGTCTCGGCGTATACAGAAGTCTTTAAAATATAAAGGTGGAATAGATGAAAAGAGTTGTATGTGTATTGGTTGCAATAGCTTTCATAAGTTCTATCAATATCGCCTCCGCAGATGATTTGATGCGGCTCCGTCTCAATGGTAATTCGATTTATGCTTAGCCTTATGGTGCTCGAAATGAGTTTCCTTGCCCCGATGGACGTGGCAGTTGTACTATAACTGATAGCGATTATAAAAGCACTCATAAAGGACAAGCACTAGAGGTATTTGATACTATACATGAGGCTAAGCAACATTTGAACTTCAATCCGTAGTTATCAAGTGGAATAGAGGGGGTGTATTCTATACATGTGGCTGTTGTAGATCATGATGTATTAAAAGTAGTGTATGCTTATCATGAGCTTTTAAAAGAAAAATACTTTGACCGTGTAGATGATATACCAAAGTATATAAAGTATCGCGTATCAACAGTATCAGGTAATATCGCAGGTGACTATAAGGGTTACTTGCCAGAGCAAACAGATGTTGTAAATGGTATGACAGTGAGCTATAGAATGGTATATAACTCTTTATACTTAGCATCTTGGGAACATGAGGGGCAGAACTATGTATTCTTATTTAATGAGCCTATTTCTATTGAACGGGTTAGAGAAATGATTAAGAGTGTAGAATATTGAAAACACACTTTGAGTGTAGTATATTATAGATAGGCAATTGATAGTTGTGCAATTAACTACAAGGTCCCTCGAACTAGACGCTTCGAGGGACCTTTACTTATTAAGGCTAATTGCTTTTAATAATATAGCAAAAGATACTTAACCAAAATAGCAATATACAGTTTTCTATGGTGTGCTTGATAGTAGAAAATAATGGAGCTCTTATGAAAACAGAAGATTATAGGATTTCAAAGCTATCATATATAGAAAGTGGTGGTAATGAAATTATGGAAAAGTACCAAATACGCGTATAATATGTAACGGAATCACCTTATGGAGATACAATATTTTCAATTGAATGAAAAATAGCAGGGGCGCTGCCCTGCTATTTTTATTGTATTAGCTACTAACAAAATAGATATGCTAGTTTTATACATACTTCTTATTTTATATATCTATTGTAGTCTCTTAATTTAATTTATTTATGTATAAAAAAGAGGAATGTAATTACATTCCTCTTAACATATGTGTGAATAGGTGGGGTGACACTCCCACATCTCCTAATCAGGATTAAATCCATCCGGCGACAGCTGCCCGTTCTGTCCTCTGATTCACTTGTTAATTTAATTATAGTTAGAAGAGGTGTATTTGTCAAAGGTTAATATTAGTTTTCTACTTTAAATAGATAGCCTTTGTTTAAGGCGCTTTGGATTTTATGATCTGAGATATTATACATTGTGCGAACAAAGTATTTACCATTTAAAGAAACCCGTATAGCTATCTTGATAATTACATTTGGATCCATAGAGACTTCTTTTATATACTCAATAGAGTTGTTCTTATGTTCAATACCAACATAATCCGGATTGCTTATAATATCTGGGATTAGATGATGATAATACTGATAGTCATGAGGATGTTTCTTCTCCATATGTTCTCTATTTTGATCACCAATGTAAATTTTAGTGTACTCTGGTATATCAAGATTTAATAAATCGATAATTTTTTTACTAAATGTCCCAATTTTATCAACTTTACTCATAAATCCCCTAGAATATGATTGTAATCTGTAAGAAAATAGATTAGTGTTGTAGTTTAATATAAGTTTATTAATGGTTAGAAAACGATATTAAATCTAACTAATTTTATTATACTCTATGAAAGATGGTCCTTCTAGAGGAATTATTAATTATTTTGGTGTCTTATTAAAGGCATGATTTTTAATCTTCATCATATCCTAATTGACATAAGTCTATAGAATACAGTACAATACCCTTATATCTTAAATCAAGCGATGAACGGGTATAAAGGTTTACAAATCCTGCTTTTAGAGAGTTGCCGGCTGGTGCGAGGCAATAGAGGTTGTACGCTGACACTCTCCCGTGAGCTTTGATGGCGAATGCAGCAGTAGTCATCGACGGTGGTTCCGTTATACCCGCAACGAGTCCCAATTAGGGTGGTACCGTGTTATGAATATAACGCCCCTTTGAGCAA
>ERZ773269.1698-NODE-1698-length-19404-cov-13.730942_pt1 | contig 19404 bp, 19 predicted proteins | sample MGYA00511958_ERZ773269 | MGnify/ENA primary metagenome ERZ773269 (study PRJEB29015, sample SAMEA2737761) | human gut metagenome | biome: human gut; feature: human-associated habitat; material: faeces | place: China | collected 2012 ... | reverse complement strand
AAGGTCAAGGACTTAGAAAAGGCTATTCGGGCACTGGGCCCAGTCAATCTTGATGCGGTAGAGCAATTTGAAGAAGTCAGTCAACGCCTGCATTTCCTCAATACTCAAAGAGATGACGTACTCTCTGCGAAAAATCTGCTTTTGGATACCATCGAAGAAATGAATGATGAAGTAAAAGAACGCTTCAAAACAACTTTTGAAGCAATTCGTGAGAGTTTCAAGGTGACTTTCAGACAGATGTTTGGCGGTGGTTCAGCTGATTTGATTTTGACCGAAGGTGATCTTCTGACCGCTGGGGTAGAAATCTCAGTACAACCACCTGGTAAGAAAATTCAGTCGCTCAATCTGATGAGCGGAGGAGAAAAAGCTCTGTCAGCTTTGGCATTACTCTTCTCCATTATCCGTGTCAAAACGATTCCATTTGTCATTTTGGATGAGGTGGAAGCTGCACTTGACGAAGCCAATGTCAAACGTTTCGGAGACTATCTCAATCGTTTTGATAAGGACAGCCAGTTTATTGTGGTGACCCATCGTAAGGGAACAATGTCTGCAGCGGATTCTATCTATGGAGTGACCATGCAAGAATCTGGTGTGTCAAAGATTGTTTCCGTTAAATTAAAAGATTTAGAAAGTATGTAAAATGAATATAAAATTAGTTGCGACAGATATGGACGGCACCTTTTTAGATGACAAAGGTCAGTTTGACATTGTTCGACTGAAGCAGTTGTTGCTCCGTTTTAAAGAAAAAGGCATCTATTTTGCAGTCGCCAGTGGACGCGGTTTGCTGTCATTAGAAAAGCTATTTGAGGATGTGCGAGATGAGATAATTTTTATTGCTGAAAATGGCAGTCTGGTAGAATTTCACGGAGAAGATCTTTATGAAGCAACTATGTCCAAAGATTTTTATCTGTCAGCTTTTGAGAAATTGAAGACATCTCCTTTCATCAATACCAGTGAATTGCTTCTAACAGGTAAAAAAGGCTGTTATGTCTTGGAAACGGTTGATCCAGCTTATTTAGCTTTTAGTACGCATTATAATGAAAATATCCAAAAAGTAGCTCGCTTGGAGGATATTACAGATGAAATTTTCAAATTTACAACCAATTTTTCTGAAGAAACAGTAGCTGTTGGTGAGGCCTGGGTCAATGAACACGTTCCCGGTGTCAAAGCTATGACGACAGGTTATAAGTCAATTGATATTGTCCTAGACTATGTAGACAAGGGCGTTGCCATTGTCGAATTGGCAAAAAAATTAAATCTTGAGATGGATCAGGTCATGACATTTGGTGACAATCTGAATGATCTACACATGATGCAAGTAGCAGGTTATCCCATTGCCCCTGAAAATGCTCGTCCAGAGATTTTGGAAGTAGCCAAAGAGGTCATTGGGCATCATGCGGCGCATTCAGTGATGACGTATATGGAGGGCTTATAATGGCAGATATAAAATTGATTGCCCTAGATTTAGATGGGACTTTACTGACTTCTGAGAAAAAAATTTCTGCTCGAAATTTAGCGGCGCTTAAAGCTGCTCAAGAGCAGGGAATTAAGATTGTTTTGACGACCGGTCGCCCTCTAAAAGCAATGGAGCTTTTCTTAAACAAACTGGGTGTAGCTAATCAAGAGGACGAATACACCGTTACTTTTAATGGTGGTTTGGTGCAACGCAATACAGGTGAAATTCTTGATAAAACAGTTTTTGCCTATGACGATGTGGCTCGCATTTTTGAGGAAACAGAAAAGTTAGGCTTGCCATTAGATGCGATTTGTGAAGGAACTGTCTACCAAATCCAGTCAGACCATGAATCGCTTTACCAAACTTGCAATCCTACTTTAACATTTGAGTCGGTTTCATTTGCAGACTTATCTAGCCAACAGACTTATAATAAATGTGTAACAGCTTATGCACCAGATCCGCTTGATCGTGGCATTGCTCAGCTTTCATCCGATTTATTTGACAAATATGAAATTTTTAAGTCGCGCGATATGCTGTTAGAATGGTCTCCGAAGAATGTCCATAAAGCAAATGGCTTAGAAAAATTGATTGCTCATTTAGGAATTGAACAAAGTCAAGTCATGACTTGCGGAGATGAAGCAAATGACCTGTCTATGATAAAATGGGCAGGACTTGGTGTAGCTATGCAAAATGCAGTAGCAGCAGTCAAAGAAGTTGCCAATGTAGTGACGCCGATGACGAATGACGAAGATGCTGTTGCTTGGGCTATAGAAAAATATGCACTAAAATAAAGGAGGAATTGAATGGGTTTATTTGATCGCCTTTTTGGTCGCCAAAAAGAAGAAGAACCAGTTGAAAATATTCCTGAAGAAGCTGTAGAAACAGTATCAGAGGATGACCAAGGAAAGAAGCTAGAAAAAGTAGAAACAGCTCCTGTAGAGAATACACAATCTGAGAATCTAGATGAACAAACATTCCAAACAGAGCTGAAAGAACGCCTTGCTGAGGATGAAGCACGTCTTGAAACCATTCAAGAAAAAGTAGAAGAAATGGAGCCAAAGTTGGCTGATATAGTAGCAGATGCAGAGTCAGCTGAAAATGATTCGCAAGCTCCAGAAAATCATGTATTACCAAATGAGGCTGTAGCTGTTCCGCAAGCTGATGAAAAAGTTCTTTCACCAAATCCAACTCACCAAGCAGGTGCTGCTACAGATTTACAGGAACGTCTAGCAGAAGCTAGAAGACAGCAGGCAGAACAAGAAAATATGAGGCAGCTGAACGAAGCGAACGCATGGTCAAGCTCAGCAGAGTCAACTACGGTAGAGAAGACTATTAGCGAACCAATTGAAGCAAGTTCATCTATTCAAAAAGAAACGGTTCAGGAAAAGTATGACCGTAGTCTTAAGAAGACACGGACAGGTTTTGGAGCGCGGCTTAATGCTTTCTTTGCTAATTTTCGCTCGGTAGATGAGGAGTTTTTTGAAGAGTTAGAAGAACTCTTGATTACGAGTGACGTGGGAGTGCAAGTCGCTTCTAATCTGACAGAAGCCTTACGCCAAGAAGCTCGCCTTGAAAATGCCAAAAAGCCAGAGGCTCTTCGTCGGGTCATCATTGAAAAGTTAGTAGACATCTATGAGAAAGATGGCCAGTTTAACGAAAAAATCAATTTACAAGACGGTTTGACAGTCATGCTTTTTGTGGGTGTAAACGGAGTTGGGAAAACCACTTCGATTGGGAAATTGGCTTATAAATATAAGCAGGCTGGCAAGAAAGTCATGTTAGTTGCAGCAGATACTTTCCGTGCAGGAGCTGTTGCTCAATTGGTGGAATGGGGACATCGAGTAGATGTTCCTGTTGTGATAGGTCCAGAAAAGAGTGACCCAGCTAGCGTTGTTTATGACGGTATGGAGCGTGCAAAGGCTGAAAATGTGGATATTCTCATGATTGATACAGCCGGACGCTTGCAAAACAAAGATAATCTAATGGCAGAATTAGAAAAAATTGGACGGATTATCAAACGGGTAGATCCAGTTGCGCCACATGAAACTTTCTTGGCACTGGATGCATCAACTGGTCAAAATGCCCTTGTTCAAGCTAAGGAATTTTCAAAAATTACGCCAGTAACAGGAATTGTCTTGACGAAAATTGATGGAACAGCGCGTGGTGGTGTTGTTCTTGCAATCCGTCAAGAGCTGGATATTCCAGTTAAACTGATTGGATTCGGAGAAAAAATTGACGATATTGGAGTATTTAACTCTGAAAACTTTATGAAAGGGCTCTTAGAGGGCTTGGTATAAGAAAAAAGACTTGCAATTCATTCATTTTGCAAGTCTTTTGCATATATTTTACTTTATCCCAATCGTCCTTCTTTGCGATAGGCTTCATCTGGACGCCAATTCCAATCAGCTTCAAATTGATTGAGTAATTCAAAGCTGGCTTCGGGTCCCATAGTGCCTGATTTGTAATGATGAAGTGGAACTTCGTTATTTGCCCATAAGGCTTCAATACGGTCAATCAATTCCCAACTAGAGCGAACTTCGTCCCAGTGGCTAAAATTGGTTGAGTCATTGTTTAGCACATCGTAGATGAGCTTCTCATAAGGTTCTGGTGACGCACCAGAAGCTGTTGCATCTGTATGATAATCAAGTGTCAATGGAGCTAAGTTAAATTGCTCGCCCACTTCTTTGCCATTCATACTAAGAGAAAATCCTTCAGTTGGCTGAATGTAAATCGTCAGCACATTTGGTTGAAGCGAGGAGCCGAAAATGGATTCCATTTGCTTGAAGACAATGTTGACATGGGTTCCCTTGGCAGTGAGACGTTTTCCAGTACGGAAGAAAAATGGCACCCCGCGAAATCGGTCACTATCTACAAAGAATGCACCAGAAGCAAAGGTTTCTGTGGTAGATTCTGGGGCAACATTTGGTTCACTACGATAGGAAATGTACTTTTTCCCGTCCACTTTGCCAGAAGTGTATTGACCACGAATGAAGAGCTTTTTCAAATCATTATCGGACGGCTTGTGTAAGTGCTTGAAAACCTTAATTTTTTCAGCACGAATATCATCTTTGGTAAAAGTTTTGGGTTTGTCCATAGCAAGCAAAGACAGGAGTTGAAGTGTGTGATTTTGCACCATATCGCGCAGTGCACCTGAATGGTCGTAATAACCGCCTCGTTCCTCCACACCTAACTTTTCAGCAAAGGTAATCTGTACATTGTCAATATAATCACGATTCCAGACATTTTCAAAAAGAAGATTGGCAAAGCGAATGGCAAAAATACTTTGAATCATTTCTTTGCCGAGATAATGGTCAATCCGGAAAATCTGTTCTTCGTCAAATGTTGCCAACAAATCGTCGTTCAGTTTGCTAGCAGAGGCAAGGTCTGTGCCGAAAGGTTTTTCTACAATTAAGCGTTCGAACCCTTTCCCGTCTACAATTTGCTCGGATTTGAGATGTTTGGCAATCGTACCAAAAAACTGAGGAGCCATAGACAGGAAGAAAAGTTTGTTATGTTCTGCTTGATATTGCTCGTCAAGGCTGTTTTGTAGCTTCCTTAATTCAATATAATGCTCAGTATCTTGGACATCGTGACTTTGATAATAGAAATGACTAGCAAATTCTTGCGCTTGTTCAGGGCTGTCTGCAAGTTCTGTGATAGACTCGACCACGACAGATTCAAAATATTCCTTGCTCCAAGGTCGGCGAGCTGTACCGATAACGGCAAAATGCTTAGACAGATTGCCAGATTTATACAATCTAAAAAGAGAGGGATAGAGTTTTCTTTTTGCCAAATCTCCACTGGCACCAAAAATTGTAATAATCACTTTTGAAGACATTTTGAACACCCATTTTCTAATATTTTATTTATTTTATCATAAATTGATTAAAATTTCCGAGTTTTGATAGCTCGAAATAAAGAGTAAAAGAGATAAAAAATAAGGATAACGAGGAAGAAAAGGAGTAGAAAGACAAGATGTACACCTGTTGTAGTATCAGGAGCTTGATTGACCATGATAGCAGCAATCGCCGTTCCTAAAGCTCCAGCAAATGTTTGAGCCATTTGAAAGAGAGCAGTGGCGTCTGGTGACTTTTCACGACTAATTTGTGAAACAGACAAAGCCATCGTGTTGTTGAACGCCATATTGCGCCCAATCGTGAAGAAAATATAAAAAAGGATGATGAGCGGTAATGTTAAGGTTTTTGTAAAAAATGCAAAAATAGAAACAGCTAAGAAAAAGAGGAGGTTCCCACCATATAGAGAAAGTTTAGGTCCCTTGGTATCATATAATTTTCCCAAGAAAGGTGCCGAAAAAGCTCCTAACATTGTTCCAGGTAGCAGTGCAAAACCAGCGGCAGAAGTAGCTTCGTGTTTTACTAAAACTAAGAAATTAGGAATCAGAAAATTGGCTGATAAATTTGAAAATTGGTAGAGAAAGAAAGGAATAATTCCTAGTAAAATAACTGGATTTTTCAAAATACGAATATCTAAAAAAGGATGCACTACCGTTAAACTTCGCCAAACGAAAAGGACAAGTGATAATAAAAAGATGATGACAAAAGTCCAATTAAAGTTACCTTCTTCTAAGCTAGAAATTGCCATGATAGAAAAAGTCAGTGAAAGTGTAAGAAGCAAGAAAGAAATCCACTCAAAAGGACGTTTTTGTTTATTGGGGGTATTTTCTAAAAATAAAAATCCTAATATGAAGGAGATAATCGGAACGGGCATGATGAGTGTGTAAATCATGTGCCAGTCAAACAAGCCAATCATAAAGCCGCCATAAGTGGGACCAATCGCAGGAGCTAGGCTTATAACGAGTCCAGACAGTCCCATGTAAAAACCGATTTGGCTGCGTGGGATTCGTTCCACGATAAGGTTAAACATGAGAGGGGTAGCAATTCCTGTGGCTGCTCCTTGCAAAATGCGTCCTAACATAAGTAGGGCAAAATTGGGGGCAATCATCGCAACGCCATTACCCAGCGTAAACATAGCTAGACTGGTGAATAGAATTTTACGCTCAGACCAATTGTGTGCTAGAGTGGCTCCGAGTGTAATCGTGATAGCGACAGCTAGCAGATAACCTGTTGTAATCCATTGCAATGTACCAAGGTCTGTATGAAAAACTTTCATAAGGTGCGGAAAGGTGACATTCATACTGGTTTCAGACAGAATTCCAGCAAAAGCAATGAGTGCTGTAGCGAGAATAGAGAGCAAGGTTTTCCTTGAAACGGGTTGGTTTTGATGTGACATAATACCTCCTAAAAATATAAATTTCTCTTATTTTATCATAATTACTTATAAAAGAGCATAATAGGAGACCTAGAGAAATACTTCTCAGGTCTTCTTTTGCTTATTTAATGTGGTTTAAAATACGCGGTAAACATACGGATTGCTAGGTTTTTCAACTTTCTTGAAACTATCTACTTCAAGCGTTGGCAAGCTTTGTCCTAGTTGCTTATGGTAGCGAATAGTGATTTTTCCACTTGCTCTTATCCAAGTATTATTTTCAAAATGCTCTGTATTACCAGTTGTCAGAAGTCCATAAACTCCCGAATCTGCGATACAGTGGATAATACCGAAACGGAAAAGAAACTGGCTGTTTTTATCGCTTGGGTCGTTGTAGACAAAGCCAGTAAATTCCAATCGTTTCCCTGCAAATTCATCTGGATAATCATAGAGGACTTCCATGACTTCCATATAATTTTCCGTCGTAACGGAGATGACATCTTTTTTTAGATATTTTTTTGCAGCTGCCCGCATTTCCTTCTCGTAAGCACTTTTAGTAAAATAGGTACTGGTATCAGGCTTCAGGTATTGATTGGTAGTACCTTCATCAGCCTGAATGCTCTTTGAACTACCATCAGCTAGAGGAAAATGGTAGCCCTTAGCAGAAACGGTTGTAGAGTCCAAATTGACCGTTGGAAAGAAGAGAGCAACGATAAGTGGTACAACAAGAAAAGCAATGCTAGCAAATTTTGCTGAGCGGCTCGTCAAATGGCTGTGTACTTTCATTTTTTTCATCCAGACGATGAGCTGCACAATAGCTAGCACGAAAGAAAGTATCATGGAAATATATGCCAAATAAGAAAAATGCATGTTGATGTATTGATTGAGCTTGCCGGAAAGTTGCAGATACATGGTGATTTCAAAGTAACCAGCTAAAATTAGAAAACGAATCATAGCACCACCCCCACAAGCCAAGAGTAAATGACAACAACTAAACTAACAATTCCAATGAATTGCCAGATGAATCGTCCTTTGAGGTAATTTTTCATCATGAGGATATTTTTCACATCTAGCATTGGTCCAATGACGAGAAAAGCCAGGACTGGCGCTAAACCAAAGCTAGAAATGAGCGAACTGCCGATAAAGGCATCTGCTTCACTGCAAAGTGAGAGAAGAAATGCAAGCAGCATCAATAGCAAAATAGCCATAAGCGGTGTTGCACTAATGGAAGTCAGGATGCGTGTAGGCACATAGACTTGGACAATACTGGCAAAGAGACAACCAAAGACTAAGTAACGACCTGTATCAAAAAATTCGTCAATAGACTGCACAAACACTTGAAATACTTTCTTTGGCTGACTTAAATGGGAGAAGTCGTGTTCATGCTGAATGACTCGATTCTCTTTTTGAATAGTTGCTGTGTTGAGAAAGCCAAAGAAAATTCCTAGAACAATTGCTACAACAATAGAGCCAAGAGCTCTGAGCAAAGCCATTTTAAAGGAATTCCCAAAGGCAGAATAGGTCGCAAAAAGAACAATGGGATTGATAACCGGCGCTGTCACCATAAAAGGTACAGCTGTGTAACTCGGTACTTTCTTTTCCAAAAAGCGATTGATAATAGGGACAATTCCACATTCGCAAGAAGGGAAAATGAAGCCAATAAAAGTACCAAAGAAAATTCGACACCATTTATTTTTAGGCAGATAGCGATAAACTTTGTCTGGTGTAATATAAACCTCTATAAAACCTGAAATAATACTCCCAATTAGCACAAAAGGTAGCGCTTCAATAATAATGGAGAGGAAAATCGCACCAGCTTGCAGTACACTAGGTGGAAGTTGATGAAAAAAATTCATGACTTTTTAGCCTTTTGCTCTTTTTTGGTCTTTTTTTCTTTTTCATCAGGAAATTCTACCTTTTCGATTTTAGGTAACGTTGCAAATTCTTCAAACATTTTGTCCAAATCATCTGAACGTGTAAATTTAATAGCCATAACAGCCTCCTTTTCCTTTTTAACTATTATACTATCATTTTGAAAATTATGGTGAAATAAAGTCAGCAGAATAGGAATTAGCTTGTGAAAGAAGGAGATGAATGTGGTATAATGTTCTTTATGGAAACAAATATTATCGAACTATCGCAAAGTTTAAAGATTAGTCAGAAGCAAATTGAAAAAGTATTGGAACTGACAGCAGAGGGCAATACGATTCCGTTTATCGCTCGTTATCGGAAAGAAATGACAGGTAATTTGGATGAGGTAGAGATTAAGGCTATTCTTGATTTGGATAAAAGTCTGACGAACCTCAGAGAGCGTAAGGCAACGGTGCTGGCAAAGATTGAGGAACAAGGAAAGCTGACGGACAAATTGCGTGCGGCTATTGAAGCAGCTGAAAAGTTGGCTGATGTGGAGGAACTCTATCTTCCTTACAAAGAAAAGCGTCGGACAAAAGCTACGATTGCACGTGAAGCAGGACTTTTTCCTTTGGCACGACTCATATTACAAAATGCTGCCACTCTTCAAGAGGAAGCAACTGCCTTAACTAACGAAACATTTCCGACGGCAGAAGCAGCTCTAGCTGGAGCTGTAGATATTTTAGTGGAAGCCATTTCAGAAGATGTACAACTGCGTGCTTGGACTTATCATGAAATGCTGACAAATTCAAGCATTGTTTCAACTTTAAAAGATCAAGATTTGGACGAAAAGCAAGTGTTTCAAATTTATTATGACTTTTCCGAAAAAATCGCAGATATGCAGGGGTATCGCACCTTAGCACTGAATCGTGGTGAAAAGCTAGGTGTTCTCAAAGTTAGTTTTGAGAATAATGTAGATAAGATTATCCGCTTCTTTGAAGTGCGCTTTAAGGTCAAAAATGACTACATTCATGAAGCAATCCAGCAAGCTGTGAAAAAGAAAATCATTCCAGCTATGGAACGTCGAATTAGGGCAGAATTGACCGAAACTGCAGAAGACGGAGCGATTCAGCTTTTTTCAGATAATCTGCGAAATCTGCTCTTGATTGCGCCACTCAAAGGACGTGTGGTACTAGGATTTGACCCAGCTTTCCGGACAGGAGCAAAATTAGCAGTCGTAGATGCAACTGGAAAAATGCTGACAACTCAGGTTATCTATCCTGTTCCACCGGCAAAAGCAGCGCAAATTGAAGCTTCTAAGCAAGATTTGTCAGACTTGATTGACCAATTTGGTGTTGAAATCATTGCTATTGGGAATGGAACAGCTAGTCGTGAAAGTGAAGCATTTGTCGCTGAAGTATTGAAAACTCATCCAAACGTCAGCTATGTTATTGTCAATGAAAGCGGTGCGTCTGTTTATTCTGCTAGCGAATTGGCGCGGCATGAGTTCCCTGATTTGACCATTGAGAAACGTTCGGCTATCTCTATCGCACGTCGACTGCAAGACCCTCTTGCAGAGCTAGTTAAAATTGACCCAAAATCAATCGGTGTCGGTCAATACCAACATGATGTGAGCCAGAAGAAATTATCTGAAAGCTTGGATTTTGTCGTAGATACCGTTGTTAACCAAGTCGGCGTTAATATCAATACCGCAAGCCCATCTCTTCTATCGCATGTGGCAGGGTTAAACAAAACGATTTCTGAAAATATTGTCAAATATCGTGAAGAAGAAGGCGTGATTCGCTCGCGTGAGGAGATTAAAAAAGTTCCTCGTCTAGGTGCTAAAGCATTTGAACAGGCGGCAGGGTTCTTACGGATTCCCGAAAGTGATAATGTTTTGGATAATACAGGTGTTCACCCAGAGAGTTATCCAGCTGTTGAGAAATTGTTCCAAACGCTTGCAATTACGGACTTAGATCAAGCCGCTCAAGAAAAATTGCAGTCTTTAGATGTCAAAAAAGTTGCTGCAGATTTGAACTTGGGAGAAGTTACCCTCAAGGATATCATTGCAGACTTGCTCAAGCCAGGACGTGATATGCGTGATTCATTTGATGCACCAGCTCTGCGTCAAGATGTCCTTGATATAAAGGACTTACAAATTGGGCAAAAGTTAGAAGGCGTTGTCCGCAATGTTGTTGATTTTGGTGCTTTTGTCGATATTGGCATTCACGAAGACGGCTTGATTCACATTTCGAAGCTCAGTAACAGCTATGTCAAACATCCAAGCCAAGTAGTTTCTGTTGGTGATTTGGTAACCGTGTGGGTGGATAAGCTGGATATAGAAAGAGAAAAGGTCAATCTTTCCTTGGTGGCACCGCGTGAATCTAACTAACTATGTCAGACAAGTCTCTTTGGAAGATTTTGGCAAAGAATTTCGACATATGGCTTCTTGGAATAAGCGTCTTCGCTCAACAGGTGGATGCTTTTTTCCAAAGGATGGTCATCTCGATTTTAATCCTAAGATCTATGAACAGTTTGGTTTAGAAACTTTCCGAAAAATTGTGCGGCATGAGTTGTGCCATTATCATCTTTACTTTGAAAAGAAAGGTTATCGACATAAGGATCGAGATTTCAAGCAATTATTGAAATCCGTGGACGGTTTGCGCTATGCGCCTACTTTATCAAGCCAATCATCTGCAAAAATGCTTGTTTATCAATGCTTGCATTGTCGTGCACAATATCATAGAAAAAGACGAATCAATACTGAGCGGTATTGCTGCGGACGTTGCCAAGGGAAACTCATTTTTATCAGACAGTTGCAGTCTTAATGACTATTTTCGCGAAACAATCAGAAATCCGCCTAGGGACGGATGGCATGATGACTGAAATGTGCTACACTAGATTTAGTATCAATGAAAGAGGCTAAATGATTATGAAAACAAAATTTTATAAATTACGCCGAAATAGCGCTGTATCAGGAGTCTTGGCTGGTTTGTCGGACAAATTTGGTTTAGATGTAGGGCTTGTTCGCTTTTTATTCGTTTTATTTACCATTTCTAATTTGGGCTTAGGGATTATCATCTACATCATTTTATCATCTGTGATGCCTTACAAGGAAGACGTAGAAGAAGAAATGTATGGAACAGGACCTCGTAAGCGCAAAGAAGCAGAAGCAATCAAAGAAGATGACGGCTGGTTTTGGTGAGTGTGTTGGAGCAAGCGTTTGGTTATATATGCTAGAAAGGAGTTCGGACAATGGACTCCTTTATTTTGGGAGGAGGAGAAATGGAATATTGGGATGCTTATAATGAGCAAAGAGAGCGACAAGGAGATTTTCTAAAGAGAGGTCAACCAATTGCGGAAGGGCAGTATCACCTTTGTGTCAATGTCTTCGTTCGCCATATAGATGGAGAATTTCTCCTGATGCACCGCAGTCCAAAAAAAGAAATTCATCCTAATTATTATGAGTTTGGTGCAGGAGGGAGTGTGTTGGCTGGTGAAGATAGCATGACCGCAGCCTATCGTGAATTGCAGGAAGAAACTGGGCTGATTCCTAAAAAAATACAACTGATTGAGCAGACGACTTCACCTAAAGATCACTGCCATTTTGATTTTTATGAGGCAATCGTCACAGAGAAAGACGTGAAATATCAAGAAGGTGAAACGGATAGCCACATCTGGCTGAAACCTAGTGAACTCCGTTATTTTATGAATCGTTATCCTTTATTTCAAAATCAAAAACAAATTGTAGAAAAAATGCTCCAGTCAGAGAAGTAGTAAATGCTATATATTATATATGGTTGCATCCATTTTCTTTGCAAAATCAAGGATGAAACTCTCCTTTAATCTCAAAATTTGCTATAATAGAAAAAGAAACTATCAAAGGGGAAGAATATGACTGTAAAGATCAAAGATCTATTAAAAAAAGTCAGATTAAATGTGGTTTATGGCGACGAGAAAATGTTGGAAAGAGAAATTACGACCTCTGATATTTCCCGCCCAGGACTTGAAATGACAGGTTATTTTGACTATTACACCCCAGAGCGTATCCAGCTAATGGGCATGAAAGAATGGTCTTACTTGATGAAGATGACCTCTCACAATCGCTATCAGGTTTTACGGAAAATGTTTGAACGAGACACTGTTATGATTGTGGCGCGTAATCTGAAAGTACCTGATGAGATGTTGAAGGCTGCAAAGGAAAATAAAATTGTTGTTCTCAGCAGCCGCACACCGACGAGTCGTTTATCCGGTGAAATTTCTAGCTATCTAGATTCACGTTTGGCTGAACGAACCAGTATTCATGGGGTTTTAATGGATATTTACGGAATGGGTGTCTTGATTCAAGGAGATAGTGGAATCGGAAAAAGCGAAACTGGTTTAGAACTGGTGAAACGGGGACATCGTTTAGTTGCGGATGACCGCGTAGATATCTACGCAAAAGATGAAATGACTCTCTGGGGCGAGCCAGCGGAAATTTTGCGCCATTTACTTGAAATACGCGGTGTTGGGATTATTGATGTCATGAGCCTTTATGGAGCTAGTGCTGTCAAGGATTCATCACAGGTTCAATTGGCTGTTTATCTGGAAAATTATGATGTCAATAAAACATTTGATCGTTTAGGAAATAATGGTGAAGAGTTTGAAGTATCAGGTGTGGCTATTCCAAGGATTCGCATTCCTGTGAAAACGGGTCGCAACATTTCGGTGGTGATTGAAGCAGCAGCGATGAATTACCGTGCTAAAGAGATGGGCTTTGATGCCACGAAGACTTTTGAGGAACGCTTGACCAATCTCATTAGTGAGAATGAGGTGTCTCATGATTGATCCAATTGCATTTAAAATAGGACCTCTAAGTATTCGCTGGTATGCGATTTGTATTGTAACAGGTTTAGTTTTAGCTGTTTATCTGGCTATGCGTGAAGCGCCGCGAAAGAAAATCATTCCAGATGACATTCTTGATTTTATCCTCATTGCGTTTCCTTTAGCAATCGTTGGAGCTCGCATTTATTATGTCATTTTTGATTGGGGCTATTATGCTAAAAATCCTGCTGAGATTTTTGCCATTTGGCACGGAGGAATTGCTATCTATGGCGGTTTAATCACCGGAGCGATTGTCTTGTATTTTTTCTCACAGAGAAAGCTTATCAATACGCTAGACTTTTTAGATATTGCCGTTCCAGGAGTGATGATTGCCCAAAGTCTTGGGCGCTGGGGAAATTTCTTCAATCAAGAGGCTTACGGAGCGGTTGTTAAAAGTCTAAATTACTTACCAAGTTTTATGCGCAACCAAATGTACATTGATGGTCATTACCGACAACCAACTTTTCTTTATGAGTCGGTTTGGAATTTGTTAGGATTTGCTTTAGTGATGGTTGCGAGAAGAAAGAAAAATTTCCTCAAACGTGGGGAAATGACTGGATTTTATCTTATTTGGTATGGAATAGGTCGCATGGTGATTGAAGGTATGCGAACAGATAGTCTCATGTTTGCGGGCTTGCGTGTGTCACAATGGTTGTCTGCTGTTCTAGTGGTTGCAGGAATCATTCTCGTCATTTACCAACGCAGAAAAAAAGATACCCCTTATTATTAAAAAGTTAGGAGAAGAAAAATGCTTGAAATTGCTTATAGTCTAGTTGCCCTCGCTTTGATTGCTTTGATTGTTTATACGATTTTTTTGGTTAGGAAAATCTCAAATGTCGTTGATGAAACAGAAAAAACAATTCAGGTGTTGACGACAGATGTCAATGTGACACTTTATCAAACCAATGAATTGTTAACGAAAGTGAATGTTTTAGCAGATGATATTAATGGAAAAATGACAACCATTGACCCGCTTTTCACTGCAGTTGCAGATTTATCTGAGTCCGTTTCGGATTTGAATGATTCTGCTCGTCATTTGAGCAAAAAAGCTGCTGCAGCAGGAAAAAATAGTGTCAAAGCTGGTGCAACTTTATCGGCTTTACGTATGGTTACTAAACTATTTAAAAAATAAGAAAGAAGGTTTATTATGGGTAAATTTTCATCTATCCTTTTAGGAACAATCTCTGGTGCGGCTGCAGCGGTATTTCTCACAAGTAAAAAAGGAAAAGAAGTGACAGCTAAGGTTTCTGATTTCATGAATGAGGTCAAAGAAAATCCAGATGATTTTAAAGATCAAGTAGTACAAAAAGCCAATCATTTCTCTAATCAAGCTGCAGAAGCAGTCAACCAAGCCAAAGAAAAGGTTGAGAGCGGAGAAATTACAGGTGAAACAATTCTTGACTCTGTGAAAGAAGCAACGAAACAAGTAGTTGACTTCTCACAAGAGAAAATGCAAGAATGGAAAGAAAAAATGACACCAGAAGGTATCTCTCCAGAAGATTTCAAAAAAACTGAGCAAGAACCAGTTGATAAAGAAACCACATCGGAGGATATTGTCATTGATTTGACAGAAGAAAACCAAGAATCGGAAAATGAAGACAAAAAAATTGAGGACTAGCACCTCAATTTTTTTAACTTTTTAACATCGATTTTACATCACAACGAATCACAACAATTCACGACAAAAATAGTGCCTGTTTGCAAGGCGCTTTAATTTCAAAACTATTTATTTCTTTTCTGACGAATAAATGCTTGCTGCATTTTAATGCAAACTAAACTAACACCAATTGCTAAAGCAAAAGCTAAGAAAGTGTTTATTTTAATAGACAAGAATAAAAAGCTAAACAAAGCTGTCAAGATACAAAATGTAGCAATATTCACGAAAAATAGTAATTCTTTCAGATTTGGATTCGTTTTTGCTTCAGGAATGTAATCTTGATAAAGGGGATATTGTTCTTGTTCTAATTCTGGATAGGTGTAGTCCTCTTGATAGGGCTGATATTTTCTTGCAGTCATGTTCTCTCTCCTTACAGTACTCTCTTATTTTATCATGATTTTAATTAGATAAATATTACATAACGGTTACAAAAAGGCTAAAAATGCTTTTCAAATTAAAAAATAGAAGAGAAATCAAAAATATGTTATAATTTTGCTATGAAAAAGATTATCATTACAGCGACAGCTGAGAGCGTTGAACAAGTAAAAGAGCTTTTAGAAGCAGGCGTAGATCGCATTTATGTAGGTGAAAAGGAGTATGGTCTTCGGTTACCCCATACTTTTTCTTATGATGAATTGCGGCAGATTGCAGCCCTTGTACATGAGGCGGACAAAAAGTTGACAGTTGCTGTCAATGCTTTGATGCATCAGGAAATGATGAATAAAATCAAGCCATTTCTTGATTTTTTAGTGGATATTCAGGCGGATTATATTACTGTGGGAGATGCCGGTGTCTTTTATGTGTTAAAACGCGATGGTTATCCGTTTAAGACGATTTATGATGCCTCGACTATGGTTGCTAGCAGTCGTCAAGTGAACTTCTGGGGGCAAAAAGCTGGCGCTTCTGAGGCTGTTTTAGCACGGGAAATTCCATCGGCAGAATTGTTTAAAATGCAGGAAGTGTTAGAAATTCCTGTTGAGATTTTGGTTTATGGTGCTAGCGTCATTCATCACTCTAAGCGTCCGCTTTTGCAAAATTATTATAATTTCACTCATATTGATGACGAAAAGAGTCGTGAGCGTGATTTATTCCTTGCAGAGCCGAGTGACCCAGATAGCCATTATTCTATTTTTGAGGACAATCATGGGACGCATATTTTTGCAAATAATGATTTGGATATGATGACGAAACTTGGAGAGTTGGTAGAACATGGCTTTACACATTGGAAATTAGAAGGGATTTATACGCCAGGACACAATTTTGTTGAAATTGCCAAACTCTTTGTGCAAGCGCGTGAGCTGATTGAGACCAATCAATTTACACATGATCAGGCTTTCCTTTTGGATGAGCAGATTCATCAATTGCATCCCAAAAATCGTTTCTTGGATACTGGATTTTATGAATATGATCCAGACCAGGTGAAATAAGGAATACAGGTGGTCGCGAGTTGTGACTGCTTGTTTAACATTCACAATTTGTTACCTTTAGCTTGCTTTCAAGCCTTTTTTGCTATAAAATAAAAAGGCTAAGTATTAGAATATGGAAAAGAGCGAGAATATGACAAAAACTTTGAAAAGACCAGAAGTTCTGGCGCCTGCTGGAACGTTGGAAAAATTAAAAGTCGCCATTCGCTATGGAGCGGATGCTGTCTACATTGGCGGACAAGCTTATGGTTTGCGCAGTCGTGCTGGAAATTTTACGTTTGAAGAAATGGAAGAGGGCGTTCAATTTGCTCGTGAACATGACGCAAAAGTCTATGTGGCTGCGAACATGGTAACCCACGAAGGCAATGAAGAAGGAGCTGGGGAATGGTTCCGCACTTTGCGGGATATTGGCATTTCTGCCGTTATCGTATCTGACCCAGCTTTGATTGCCATTGCTTGTACAGAAGCGCCAGGTTTGGAAGTACACTTGTCAACACAAGCTAGCGCAACAAACTATGAAACCTTAGAATTTTGGAAAGATTTGGGGTTGACACGTGTCGTTTTGGCGCGTGAGGTTTCTATGGAAGAACTAGCAGAAATCCGCAAACACACCGATGTGGAGATTGAAGCTTTTGTTCATGGTGCTATGTGCATTTCTTACTCAGGGCGCTGTACTTTATCTAATCATATGAGCATGCGGGATGCCAATCGTGGGGGCTGCTCTCAATCTTGCCGCTGGAAATATGATCTCTACGATATGCCCTTTGGACAAGAGCGCAAGAGCTTAAAAGGCGAAATTCCAGAAGAATTTTCTATGTCGGCTGTGGATATGTCCATGATTGACCATATTCCAGATATGATTGAAAATGGAGTAGACAGCTTGAAAATTGAAGGACGCATGAAGTCTATTCACTATGTATCTACTGTTTCAAATTGTTACAAGGCGGCAGTAGATGCTTATCTTGAAAGTCCTGAAAAGTTTGAAGCAATCAAGCAAGATTTAGTAGATGAAATGTGGAAGGTTGCGCAACGTGAGTTGGCGACAGGATTTTATTATCATACACCGACTGAAAATGAGCAGCTTTTTGGAGCACGCCGCAAAATTCCGCAATATAAATTTGTGGCAGAAGTGGTGGCTTATGACCCTGATACGCAAACAGCGACTATTCGGCAACGAAATGTCATCAATGAGGGCGATCCAGTTGAATTTTATGGTCCTAGTTTCCGTCATTTTGATGCAGTCATTACAGATTTACACGATTCAGATGGAAATAAAATTGATCGGGCTCCTAATCCGATGGAATTGTTGACGATTTCCTTACCACATCCAGTTTATCCAGGTGATATGGTACGTAGTCGTAAAGAAGGTTTGATAAATCTTTATAAAGAAGACGGAACAAGTGTCACGGTTCGGGCATAAAATTCACTTTGAAAAAGAGGTTGGAATTATATTTCTACCTCTTTTCATTTGTAAAAAATATTTAAAAAAATGAATGTAAACGCTTGCTTTTTTAAAAAAGAAGGTGTACAATATAATTAAAGAAAGATAAGAAAGGGCTGATTCCAATGGGTGTCGGAACGTTCATATTTTAAATCGTTTATGATGTATTAGTTTCTATTTGCTAATTGTTTTTCTTAATTGGAGGTATTTGATAAATATTTCTGAAGATGTCATGTAGTGGTTTGTAGAATTGCATCGCGTATAAAGAACGCAAAGTAAGAATAAATAAGAATGTTATTTGATGCAATCGGTAGAAGCTTTTTAATGATTTTCACGCTTTGGTATAAAACCGCTATTGTTTTAGATGAAAAAACTTGTTTTTGATATATTGTGGACAAGAAAATCATTCTTTAATAAAATAACGATGGAATCATCATAAGAATCTCTTTTCAGATAATTACTTTCTGAAAGTCTATCTATCACTTATTAGCAAATAGAGACGGCTCCTAGCTTTCTGTAGATATACAGTAACTAGGAGTTTTTTGTATGCTCTGTTCTTTGAAAAAAATCATGAAAAGTAGTATAATAAATTGGATATGCAAAAGATTTGCAAAACTGTAATTCGACTTGGGATTCTAAGGACCGTTAGTAAAAAAATTTGAAAAGGAGAATCAATGAGCAATATTAAATTGATTGCTTTAGGTGGCGTACGTGAGAATGGAAAAAATCTTTACATCGCTGAAGTGGATGAATCTATTTTCGTCCTGGATGTCGGATTAAAATATCCAGAAAATGAACAGCTTGGTGTGGATTTTGTTATTCCAAATATGGACTATTTGTTTGAAAATAAGGACCGTATTGCAGGGGTCTTTTTGACACACGGGCATGCAGATGCAATTGGTGCCTTGCCTTATTTATTGGCTGAAACGAAAGTTCCTGTATTTGGCTCAGAATTGACGATTGAGTTGGCTAAGTTATTTGTCAAAGGAAATGATACGGTCAAAAAGTTCAATGATTTTCATGTGATTGATGAAGACACAGAGATTGATTTTGGTGGTACGGTTGTATCTTTCTTTAAAACAACGCACTCTATTCCAGAGAGTTTAGGGATTGTTTTGAAAACGTCTGAAGGCAATATTGTTTACACAGGTGATTTCAAGTTCGACCAAACGGCTAGTCAGTCTTATGCAACAGATTTTGCTCGCTTGGCGGAAATTGGTCGTGAAGGCGTTCTAGCTCTTCTTAGTGATTCTGCAAATGCGGATAGTACGATTCAAGTGGCAAGTGAGAGCGAAGTTGCAAAAGAAATTAGCAATACGATTGGTGATTGGGAAGGGCGCGTGATTGTTGCGGCGGTTGCAAGCAATCTTTCTCGTATTCAACAGGTTTTTGAAGCTGCTGCTAGGACAGGTCGTCGTGTTGTGCTGACGGGGTTTGACATTGAAAATATCGTTCGTACTGCTATTCGCTTGAAGAAATTATCACT
>ERZ773269.1683-NODE-1683-length-19544-cov-3.461799_pt1 | contig 19544 bp, 19 predicted proteins | sample MGYA00511958_ERZ773269 | MGnify/ENA primary metagenome ERZ773269 (study PRJEB29015, sample SAMEA2737761) | human gut metagenome | biome: human gut; feature: human-associated habitat; material: faeces | place: China | collected 2012 ... | reverse complement strand
TCTGCTGTGAAGACGACTTTACCGCAAGCAGCTCCAGGAGAAGCACCAAGTCCTTTTCCGATTGGAGTAGCTTTCTTTAACTCAGCAGCATCGAACTGTGGGTGAAGAAGTGTATCAAGGTTACGAGGATCGATCATAGCAACTGCTTCTTCTTCTGTCTTATGTCCTTCATCAACAAGGTCACAAGCAATCTTTAATGCAGCAGGAGCTGTTCTCTTACCGTTACGGCACTGAAGCATATAAAGCTTCTTGTTTTCAACTGTGAACTCCATATCCTGCATATCGTGGTAGTGATTTTCAAGTGTATCACAAACCTTAACGAACTCAGCATATGCTTCTGGGAATTCCTGCTCCATCTGAGCGATTGGCATTGGTGTACGAACACCGGCAACTACGTCCTCGCCCTGTGCGTTGATAAGGAACTCACCCATAAGTTTGTTCTCACCTGTTGCAGGGTCACGAGTAAATGCAACACCTGTACCAGATTCATTGTTTAAGTTACCGAATACCATAGGCATTACGTTAACTGCAGTTCCCCATGAGTAAGGGATGTCGTTGTCACGACGATATACGTTTGCACGAGGGTTGTCCCATGAACGGAATACAGCCTCTACAGCAAGTTTCATCTGCTCTACAGGGTCAGAAGGGAAGTCTGTTCCTAACTGATTTTTGTACTCAGCCTTGAACTGCTCTGCAAGAGTCTTAAGATCCTGTGCTGTAAGATCTACGTCATACTGAACACCTTTCTCTTCTTTCATCTTGTCGATGAGCTGCTCGAAATATTTCTTACCAACTTCCATAACTACGTCTGAGAACATCTGGATGAAACGTCTGTATGAGTCATATACGAAACGCTCGAATGTTGGATCTGGGTTTCCTTTGATCATTGTCTCTACAACATCGTCATTCAAACCGAGGTTAAGGATAGTATCCATCATACCAGGCATTGAAGCACGAGCACCTGAACGAACTGAAACTAATAATGGGTTCTTAGAATCTCCGAATTTCTTTCCGTTGATTTCTTCCATCTTCTTAACGCCATCCATGATCTGAGCCATGATTTCATCGTTAATCTGACGACCATCTTCATAGTACTGTGTACAAGCTTCTGTAGTTACTGTAAATCCCTGTGGTACAGGAAGACCAATCTTAGTCATCTCTGCAAGGTTAGCACCCTTACCACCAAGTAAGTTACGCATGGTCATGTCGCCTTCGTCGAACATATATACCCATTTGTTTGCCATTGTAAAGTTACCTCCTAAATATGAATAAATAATTGACTGCGATAAAATCGCATTGCAACCGCCGTCATTCCAAATGAAATTCCGGCATCACACTGACCTCATGTCAGATATTCTGTATCGTATCTCCTGTAAAACATAAACTTGTACATATCATATATTCTGAACTGTACTAATATCAAACAATAATAATACGACATTCTCCGCTCCGCATGAAGCCGCTACCCATAGTATAACATATAAAACCAAAATGTAAAAATCTTTTTTTTAAAAAACACAAAAACATTTTATTTCTGCCAGTATAATATAGCAATGACTTTCGGTTAAATAATATAGATAAATTTCCAACCTGCTGCAATTCCAATAGCACACATCAACTGTTTTTTACACAAATTTAAAAGCGCAAATTCTTATATATCCTTTTAATCTTAATTTTAATTCAAATTTTTTATGCGGAATTTTATCCGTATCTACAGTAATGTTGTACTTTTTAAAATCAGTCTTTCTTCCAAACGCTGCCCACGGCATCTTTTTGTCCGTTCTAAATGCCGCCTGACCTATTTCACTGTGCATGTCTTTTATTTTTGTCTGACCTTTTACAAACTTTCCAATCACATTGTCGTCTGCCAACACTTCAACCACACCACCGTCATCTATTGAAGCAAGAATTTCAAGTGTAGTTTCTTTCATATCCGTACCGTCATTTCTTAAGAATACAGCTTCTTTCAAAAGTACATCTCTATAGGAAACGTCACATTCAGTTTCATTATCCTGCGTGCAGACCGCATCAAAACCATTTATGCCCTCATGCAGATAAACATTTTTATAGCTATCGTAATGGTCTGCTTTTATTGTCTGCCATGCTTCCCTTGCACCCCTTGATATACCTTTTATGTTCACTGTCCGACTCAAATAAATGTCCCTGCTTGATGAACCGGCTTGAATAATATAGTCCCCATCTTCAAGAATGCATCTTTCTTCAACAACATCATAATATTTCAAATCTTTTATTTTTATCTGCAATACAATATCTCTTTTTTCTCCCGGTCTAAGGTTTTTCACTCTTTCAAATGCTTCAAGCTTCTTTATGGCACGCACAACCTTTGACTTTTTCTTTGTCACATAAACCTGAACAACCTCATCCGTCACATATTCACCTGCATTTTCAATACTCACGCATACCTCGATTTTCGTATAGTCCTTAATTGCTGCTCTCATATCAAGATATTTAATCTCAGAATATGTTTTCCCATATCCAAACGGATAAAGCACCTCTCCGTCATAGTAAGCATAAGTCCTCGGATGTGCAATTATATCATAATCTTCTTTGGGCGGAAGTTTATCAATATCCTTATACCACGTTGTACTAAGTCTTCCTGCAGGACTGACTTTTCCAAAAAGAGTATCTGCAATAGCTGTTCCAAGTTCCATACATCCTGATGCAGATAATATCATTGCTTTTACATGCTCTTTTGCCCACGATATATCAAACGCTACATTTGAAACCAAAACAACAATTGCATTTTCGTTCGCTTCATATACCGCTTCAAGAAGTTTCTGCTGATATATCGGAAAATCTATATCATCCCTGTCAACATCCTCTTTACATGTAACCATAGGGTCTCCGCCAATAAATAGAATCGGATATTTGACTTTCTTTGCAAGTTCTGCTGCCGCCTCAATTCCATCTGCAACAATTTCAAATTGCAAATTGCTTACCTTTGCCGTTTCAGAAATATCCCTGCCCTCATTACCGGAACTGCCGTCTTTAATTCTATCTTCCGTTTTCTCAGCACCTGATTTTTCAAAAGCACTCTCGACTTTTAAGACACCATTTTTATCTATATAAAAGCTTTCATCATTCCAGCTTGTCACCTTGCCCGAAAACGATTTATCAAAAATTATTTCTTTATTTTCACTGTCTTTTATTTTAAATGCTTCTTTTACAAACCAGCCAAAAGCCCTATCTTTACAGGCACAAATATCTCCGCTTTCGCCACATTCAATATCGTCCCTTACAGACAAAAGTTTCCCATTGGTACTGCTTCTTATCGTAAATTGTTTCTTATCCCACTGCTCAATTTGGAACACCTCAGCATTTATACTGTCAGTGACAATAAGTCTTTCACTCTCATCAAGTCCGAGATATTTTCCGTCTGCCTTTATCTTAAATTCACATAGACCTTTCTCAAAAGGCACATCTGCATATTTTTCAATTCCTTCCAGTCCCGTCACACAATAAGGCGGCAGTCCCGAATACCAGTCAAGCTGCCAGACATCCGCCAAAGGTCCAAGTACACATATGTCATCTTTTGCTTTTGATAAATCAAGTGGAAGAATGCCTTTATTTTCAAGCAGTACAATAGAATTCTGCCCCATTTCAAGTGCTGTTTTCTGATTTTCTTTCATACCTACATCATTTATTGTTATATGCGAATAAGGATTGTCCCCATATGCATCAAACAATCCAAGTCTTATCATTGTTCCAAAGCGGTTTCTTATTGCCTCATCAATATCTTTAATATCGATAAGCCCAAGTTCATATGCCTCTCTAACTGCCGCTTCGACTTTAGCCGTATTATCAGAAAAACTGTCTATTCCCGCTTTTAGTCCTGCCGCTACCGTCTGCGCATCCGTACCAAAATATTCATGCTGATTTACGGTCTGGAACACATCTCCGCCGTCTGTTACAACATGGTGCAAACCCCATTTATTTTTCGCATAATTTTTTATGTCAGGCATCAGCATACACGGAACTCCGTTTATCTCATTGTATGCTGTCATAATTGCTTCAGCTCCATGTTCCATAATAATTCGTCTAAACGGTTCATGATAATACTCACGCTTATTTCTAGGGTCAACACCGGAAGACACAAATGTGCGGTCCTCTTCCACATTATTTGCATAAAAATGTTTTAATGTTGCCGCACACATAAGATAGAAATCATCATCACCCTGCATGCCCTCAACATACGCTCCCGCAAGTTCACCCGTGAGATATGGATCCTCTCCGTATGCCTCCTCGTTTCTTCCCCATCTGGGATCTCTTTCCATATCCACCGTAGGTGCCCAGACAGAAAGACAGCCGCTTCTGCCCGCTGCAAACAGACCTCTTGTTTCCGTTCCCGTAACTTTTCCTGCCTTTTTAATAAGTTCTCTGTCCCACGACCTGCTCATTCCTATAGGGTTTGGAAAAATTGTTGTATAATCAGGCTCGCTCAAATCCCAGCTCTGGTCGTGTCTTGCCTGAACTCCGTGTGCTCCTTCCCCTCCTATATTAAATGCCTTTATTCCCAATCTTTCTATATCCGGATTTGCATTGCTCATACAGCTTATTTTTTCATCGAGTGTAAGATTTTCAATTAAAAAATCAAGTCTTTTCTCAATATCAAGTTCAGAATCCCATAAAGGATTTTTTATTCTTTTATCTGTCATAATTTCCTCATTTCTATAACTGTTTAATATGATGCAAGGGTCAAAATATCTTTTTGCCCCAACATCTTAATATACAAATATATACCATAATTTCCTATAAATTTTTACCCAAAATTTCGCCCAAAAATACACTATTTATTTTTGACATTTAAAGCATAAAAGAAAAATTCTCTTTAAGACAAACTATTATAAGTCAATCTTAAAGAGAATTTTTCTTTTATTTCAGATTTTTAATTTCAATTTTGTTTATAATACATTGCAAACTTCTTACTACTTTAAATAGTATACTGTCAGTCTACAACCTTTATAGAATCGATAACCGGCTGATTTTCCTTTTCAACAGTACCGTTTGTATCTGTAACCGGTGTATCTTTACAAATCTTATCTACAATATCCATTCCACTTGTGACAGTTCCGAAACCTGCATACTGTCCGTCAAGATATGTGCTGTCTGACTCTACAATGAAAAACTGTGAACTTGCACTGTCATTTTCAGATGAACGAGCCATTGAAATAGTTCCTCTGACATGCGAAATATTGTTCTCAACGCCATTTTCACTAAATTCGCCCTTTATTGTTTCATCCGAACCACCTGTTCCATCACCATTTGGGTCACCGCCCTGAATCATAAATCCATCTATGATACGATGAAATGTAAGTCCGTCATAAAACCCCTGCTTAGCAAGCTTTACAAAGTTTGTAACTGAAATAGGTGCTGTATCAGCATCAAGCTCCACCTTTATATTTCCATAGTCTTTAACTTTTATAACCACATGATGCTTACCTGAAAGCTGGTTTGTATCATCTGATGACAAATCACTTGTTTCTGCATCCTGTCCGGAATTGTCTGTACTCTCAGGAGCAACAGTTTCTTCCTGTTTTGCGCTTTTTGAAGATGTATCATCCTTTTTAGAACCACATCCTACAAGCATGCATAATACAAGTGCCATAACTGCTATAATACTAAAATAACGTTTCATGTTTCCTCTTTCCTGCATATATTATGATTTATCACTGAAACTTATTCTGAAATCTCGGCTGCCGTCACACTGCTTTTAAAAGAATTGTTTCCATTTGATGTTGAAATATTTGTCTTGACAAAATTTGCAACACCAAGCGCAATAACAACAATCGTAAGACCTACCATAACTCTGCGTAACATTGTTTTTTCCATAAATATGTACCTCCCGTTTCTTTTTTCCCTTTATACGTTAACAATATGTAGAATGAATGCAATTTAAACATCAAATTTACACTCGCAATATAATCATACCATACGCTTAACATTTTTGCAATATTTTTAATATATTGTAAGATTTTTGTAAGAAAGTCATATTTATGTCAAAAAATCCCTGTTTTTGGCGCATTGCCCACTTTGAATCAACATCTTATTTTTCTAATTTTTTACTTAAATTGTAATATTTTACATTGTTTTTGTAATAATTTACATCAATCTATTTAATTTCCGTGCAATTCTAATATAATGTGTCCTCTAGGTCTATACAAAAAACAGGCAGCCGCACATTCTAATGCAGCTGCCCACGTTTTTATTTATATTTTCCTGCAATATCAATTCTTGTAAGTGCCTTTTTAAGTGCAAGCTCTGCACGAAGCATATCAACAGCAGGTTCTCCGCTTTTAATACGGCGCTCTGCTCTTATCTTTGCTTCATTTGCTCTGTTTACATCTATCTCATCAGGCCATTCACATGATTCAGCAAGAATTGTCACTTTGTCTTTTGTTATCTTTACAAATCCATCATGAAGTGCCGCTTCTTTATCACCGTCATCATTCTTTATGCGAAGTAGACCCGGTTCAAGAATAGCAGTCAGCGGAATGTGACCGGCAAGTACACCTATCTCACCTTCCGTTGTCTTCATTTCTACCATATCTATGTCTCCATCAAAGAAAACCCTGGTAGGTGATATTATCTGAAGATTGAACTTCTTTTCAGCCATGCTCCACCTCCACTTTATACAAATCCTGAATTGTCATTTTTATTTTGAATTCATTCTTTCAACAACTTCGTCTATTGTTCCCGCATTGAGGAAAAGATTTTCAGGTATGTCATCATGTTTTCCTTCAAGAATTTCCTGGAAACCTCTAATAGTTTCTGCAACAGGTACATATTTACCGGGAAGTCCCGTAAACTGTTCTGCTACATGGAACGGCTGAGAAAGAAATCTCTGAATTTTTCTTGCTCTGTTTACGACAATCTTATCATCTTCTGAAAGTTCATCCATACCAAGAATTGCGATAATATCCTGCAGTTCTTTGTATTTCTGCAATATTTCCTGTACGCCACGCGCAACCTTATAGTGCTCTTCACCGACAACATGTGGGTCAAGAATACGTGATGTTGACTCAAGCGGATCTACTGCCGGGTAAATTCCAAGCTCAACGATAGAACGTGAAAGTACCGTTGTCGCATCAAGATGTGTAAATGTGTTTGCCGGAGCCGGATCAGTAAGGTCATCGGCCGGCACATATACTGCCTGTACTGATGTGATAGAACCTTTCTTTGTAGATGTGATACGCTCCTGTAAAGCACCCATCTCCGTCTGAAGTGTAGGCTGATAACCTACGGCACTAGGCATACGGCCGAGAAGTGCTGAAACTTCTGAACCAGCCTGTGTGAAACGGAAAATGTTGTCGATAAATAAAAGTACATCTTTTCCCGATCTGTCTCGGAAATTTTCTGCCATCGTAAGTCCCGTAAGAGCAACTCTCATACGCGCTCCAGGTGGCTCGTTCATCTGACCGAATACCATTGTTGTCTTGTCGATAACCCCTGACTCGATCATTTCGTAATAGAGATCATTTCCCTCTCTTGTACGCTCTCCTACACCGGTGAATACTGAATATCCACCATGCTCCTGAGCGATATTTGTGATAAGCTCCTGTATAAGTACAGTCTTACCAACTCCTGCACCACCGAAAAGACCGATTTTTCCACCTTTCTGATATGGGCAGAGAAGGTCAACGACTTTTATTCCTGTTTCAAGGATTTCTGTCTGTGTTGACTGCTCCTCAAAAGCAGGTGCTTTTCTGTGAATTGGATCATATTCAACACCTTCCGGTGCCGGTTTTTCATCTATAGGATTGCCAAGTACATTGAACATTCGTCCAAGTGTCTTTTCACCGACCGGAACTGATATAGGACCACCGGTAGCAACAGCTTCCATTCCTCGTACCAACCCGTCTGTCGGACCCATGGCAATACAGCGGACAGTATCATCACCAAGATGCTGTGCTACTTCTACCACAAGTTCTTCTCCGTCTTTGAGTGGAACTTTGATAGCGTCATTGATTTCAGGAAGTTTTCCTTCTGAAAATCTGACATCGAGAACGGCACCGATGATCTGTGTAAGTTTACCTGTATTTAATTCTGCCATCTCTTTTTCCCTTCTTAAAATTTATTATCTTTCGGACAATATCCAATATTTATTTAGATTTTGACCGAAAAGTTTTGCAGTTTTTTCAGCAATATTTTTTAAATCAGTTATTTATACATAATTTGACAGATAAGTTTGAACGCTAAAGTCAAATTTACAAATAATCAACAGCCATAATCAATCAACTTGACATAATTTAAGAAATAGCCGATGCACCTGCAATAATCTCCGTAAGCTCCTGAGTGATAGATGCCTGTCTTGCTCTGTTATATTTAAGTGACAGGTCACTTATCATGTCCTCCGCATTACTTGTCGCTGAATCCATCGCCTGCATACGGGCACCGTTTTCGCTGGCGTGTGCCTCCACAAGTCCTCCATATATAAGACTGTTTATATATTTTGGAATTATGGCATCGAGTGCCTCCTCAGGTTCCGGCTCATAATTCATAAGCGTAAGCTTGTCTAACGGACTCTGGTCTTCTTCCTGCTCAGATACTATATCCTCTGCATCAATAGGAAGAAGTTTCATAAATGTCGGAATCTGGACAACAGTATTTTTAAAGATTGTGTAAGCTATATAAATCTCGCCAATTTCACCTTTGACAAATTTACTAAGCACATCTTTCCCAATACCTGTCGCATCACTGTAAAGAGGCTCGTTCATCGCTTCCGAATAATCACCTGCTATCTCATATCCCTGACGCATAAGTGAATCTCTTCCCTTTGTTCCGACTGCATATATAATTGTATCTTCTTTTTTAAAGCGTTCATCATGTGTCACAAGTTTTACTATATTTGAATTGTAACCGCCTGCAAGTCCCCTGTTTGATGTGATAACAATAACAGCCTTTTTATCTGACTCACTTTTCTTTAAAAACGGATGTGACAACTGACCTGATCTTGCTATCATATCGGCAACAGTCTCATACATCGTATCAAAATACGGCTTTGACAACTCTGCTCCGACTTTCGCCTTTTGCAGTTTTACAGATGATACAAGCTTCATAGCCTTTGTAATCTGCCCTGTACTCTGGACACTTTCCTTACGCCTTTTTATATCTCTCATTGAGGCCATATCATTACACCTCTCTATCTGTTCTTAACGAACTCTGCCTTGAATTTCTCAATTGCCTGAACAAACTTGTCTTCCATTTCTTTTGAAAGTTCACCTGTCTCTTTAATCATATCCGGTACTTCAGGATATTTCTCATCGATGAACTGCAAAAGACCTCTTTCAAAGTCAGCAATATCTTCAAGTTCAATATCTATGAGATATTTATGTGTTGCCGCATAAATACTGATAAATTCATGCTCAACAGACATAGGATTGTAGTTGTCCTGTTTTAATACCTCACGGATTCTCTCTCCCTGTGCAAGTTGTGCTTTTGTCTCAGGGTCAAGGTCTGAACTAAACTGCGAGAATGCCGCAAGTTCTCTGTACTGAGCAAGCTCGATACGGATAGAACCTGAAATCTTCTTCATGGCTTTTATCTGTGCAGCTCCACCTACTCGTGAAACTGAAAGACCGGCATTTACGGCAGGACGGAAACCTGAGTTGAACATCTCTGTCTCAAGATATATCTGTCCGTCTGTTATTGAGATAACATTTGTAGGAATGTATGCTGATACATCACCTGCCTGTGTCTCAATGATAGGAAGTGCTGTAAGTGAACCTCCTCCAAGCTTGTCTGAAAGGCGTGCTGCTCTCTCAAGAAGTCTTGAGTGAAGATAGAATACATCGCCCGGATATGCCTCTCGTCCAGGTGGACGCTTTAAGAGCAATGCAAGTGTACGGTATGCTGCTGCGTGCTTTGTAAGGTCATCATAGATTACAAGTACATCCTCGCCATTTTCCATCCATTCTTCACCGATGGCACATCCTGAATATGGTGCAATATACTGTAATGGTGCAAGTTCGCTGGCTGTTGATGCAACTACTGTCGTATAGTCCATCGCACCGAACTCTTCAAGTTTATTTACAAGTGCCGCAACTGTTGATGCTTTCTGACCTATGGCAACATAAATACACTTAACACCCTGACCTTTCTGATTGATAATGGTATCAATGGCTATCGCCGTCTTACCTGTCTGGCGGTCACCTATGATAAGCTCACGCTGTCCTCTTCCGATAGGAACCATCGAGTCAATCGCCTTGATACCTGTCTGAAGCGGTGTATCTACCGATTTTCTTGAGATAACACCTGATGCAACTCTCTCAATCGGTCTTGTTTTTGTTGTCTTTATCGGACCTTTGCCATCTATAGGCTGTCCGAGAGAATTTACTACTCGTCCGAGCATTTCATCACCAACCGGCACCTCAACAACTCGTCCTGTAGTCTTTACTATATCGCCCTCGTTGATATTTTTATGGTCACCTAAGAGTACGGCTCCGACATTGTCTTCCTCAAGGTTTAAAACCATGCCGTAAATTTCATTTGGAAATTCCAGCAACTCGCCCTCCATAGCCTTTGCAAGACCATGAATACGGGTAATACCATCGGCAACCTGTATAACAGTACCCGTATCTGCGACTTCAAATTTGGTACTGTACTGTTTAATCTGTTCTTTGATAACTGAACTGATTTCTTCAGGTTTCAAATTCATGATACTCTCGCACCTTCTTTCGATTTAATTTAGTTTGACAAACGAACCTTTGACAAATCTCTTGCCATAGTTTCAAGTTTTGTCTTTACGCTGCTGTCCACAATCCTGTCACCGATGCGTATAACCATACCGCCTATAAGTGACTCATCGACACTGTACTTTGCAATTATCTTTTTGTACTGTGTAGTTGTAAGCAGCTTGTCTTCAACCGCCTTTTTCTGTGCTTCACTAAGCTCTACGGCGGATTTAATCTCAGCAGTTCCTATTTTTTCTGCTTCATGTACTCTCTCAACAAAATAGTTCAAGATTTCTTCTATCTTTGAAAATCTTCCCTTTTCCACGATGACCGTAAGGAAACCGACCATATCATCAGACACTTTGTCTTTGAAAGCACTTTCTATCATGGCTTTCTTTTCTTCAACGGGAATTCTAGGATAGCCTATTATCTTTATATACTCTTCGTTTTCTTTCAGCACATCAAGTACAGCTTCCACTTCCTCGAGATGGCTTTCAAGCTTATCTTCCTCAGCCGCCACCTCAAAAAGTGCGTCACCGTAAGTTTTGGATATTAGCTTAGCCATGTCTCTTCACCCATCTCTTCCAATGTATCTGTGATAAGCTGTGACTGTTTTTCTTCATCAAGAGAAGATGCCACTATCTTTTCAGCCATAACTGTTGCAACAGATACCATTTCTTTCTTAACATCATCCTTAACCTTAGACTTTTCAAGTTCTATGTCATGATTTGCCCTGTCAACAATCCTTGCAGCTTCTGCCTTAGCCTCGTCCACTATCTCGTTTTCTCTCTTGACAGCGTTCTTCCTTGTCTGGCTCAAAATCTGTTCTGCTTCCTTATCGACAGCTTTAAGTTTTTCATCATATTCTGCCTTAAATTCAATGGCATCCTTTTTTTCCTTTGCTGCTTCTTCAAGCTGTTCTTTTATATATGCCTGTCTCTTTTCAAGAAGATCCCTTGCAGGATTGAAAAGAAGATGTGACAAAAGAAGAAACATTGCGAACATTGCAAGTATTGTGATAGCCGAATCCACAAGAAGCTGTGGATCAAGACCAAATATATAATCTCCAAGTCCGTCACCTGCTAAAGCAACCTTTACCAAACCATTCACTTTACAGCCTCCTTTCTATTTTAACTCTTTCCAGTTCCTTCGCTTTCAGCAATAATATTTCTTGAACTACTATTCAAGAAGTATCCTTCGCTTTCCAAAAAACTCCCTTCTTGAACTGTCGTTCAAGAAGTATCCTTCGCTTTCCAAAAAAACTCCCTTCTTGAACTGTCGTTCAAGAAGTATCCTTCGCTTTCAGCTCAGTCTATTTAAGTTTGCCATAAAGAGGGTTAGCAAATAAGAGAATAAGGGCAACTACGAGTCCATAAAGACCTGTTGTCTCTGCTACCGCCTGTCCTAAAAGCATTGTTGACATGATGTCACCTTTTGCTCCCGGATTGCGTCCTACTGCTGATGCACCATAACCTGCTGCGATACCCTGTCCTACACCAGGTCCGATACCTGCGATAACTGCAAGACCTGCACCAATTGCAGAGCCCATCAAAACTAAACCTTCGTTTGTAATATTCATTGTTCTTCCTCCTCAAAATAAATATAATAATTGTTATGCGTCTTCTCCAATCGCATCTGCGACAAAACACATAGTCAGCATACAGAATACATATGTCTGAATGCATCCTGAGAATACATCAAGATATACATGCAATGCTGCCGGCCATACCAAAGTAAGCACTTTTGGTAACAAACCATAGATAAGTCCCATCATTACGGTACCTGACAAGATGTTTCCGAAAAGTCGAAGAGACATCGATACCGGTGTTGAAAACTCACTGATAAGATTCATTGGGAAAAATAAGAAAATCGGTTCAAACAATCCTTTTATCTTGCCCATCTTCTGGTACTTAAATCCATTGTACTGAATCATCACCCATGTAATAACGGCGAGCGGAAATGTCACACCAAAATCCGCAGTCGGCGGTCTTAAACCTAATAATCCTGATAAGTTACATGTAAGTATGAACAAAAACAATGCACTTACATAATTTCTGAACTTAACAGCATTTTTAGCTCCCATAGAGCTTGCAACCATGCCGTCAAGTTTCTCAACTATCAGTTCAACCACATTCAAAAACGGACCGGGTGCTTCTTTGGGATCTGCTTTCTTAATCGCATGGTTTGCAAACAAGGCAAAAACAAGCAGAAATGCCATGACGATTATCATTGATATATGCGTCGTCGTAAGATAGACTTCGTGTCCGAGAAACATAAATTTCTTGTCAGTATATCCTCTGATAAAGAAGTCTACTTCACCGCCTGCCAGCAGTGCCTTACTGTTTACCCATGACATATTTAAGATGTCACTTCCCACATTCTCATCCTCCTTCTTTATTTTTTATGACTATTGTAGTCATTACAACTATAGTCATGAAAATATATTTTAAATAAATATACTCTCATCACCATAGTTTTTCAGTGTAATAATCAACAATCATCCTGCCATAGACTTTTTCTGTAAAAATTTATGCACATACGGCTGAATGTAAGCTGTCATCTTAACTCCCATCAAACCTAAGACAACACCAATTGGGTGAATATATCCGTACCATATCATAGAAACCGTAAGAACTGCCGCCATTATAAATGTTCTCTGAAATGCCGATTTTAATGTATGTTTTCTCGCATTTTCCGGGTCCATGTCAAGCGCAATGTCAAGATGTTTGTACATATGAAAAATAATGCCTGCTGCCGATAACACTCCAACGATGACACCACAAATAACCGCCGGTTTATTTGTGGCTGCTAAAGTAAGTATAACCAAAACCGGCAGTGACCATATGAACAATCCTATAATCATTTCTTTTAAAATAATTTTTGCTTTCTTCATACCTTCTTCTACCCTTTTTCTTTATCTGTTTACATGTTCCGGATACCTTTTTTTCTTTTTCTCCATAACATCTGAAAAATCTTCATCAGGATGTGTTTTTTTATAATTCTTCAAATCTTCTATATACTGCTGTTTTTCACGCTCTTTTTTCATATCTGATGCATAAAACGATTTTGTGACCATATAGACACTCCTAAAACCAGAACCTATACCGAGCAAAACCAAAAGTGGAAATAAAATGTCTATTCCTGTAATTCTGTTCAGCCACACGCCCAAAGCCCCACATAAAAAAATCGGAACCATCATAACTATCCCAAGCTGTGTGACCATCATCATGCTTTTTAAGACCTTTCTGTCATCCTCTTTCAAAACCGTCCTCCATACCTATATAATATATCCCTCATATTATTTTCACATACCACTATTATTATAAGTGATTAACCTCCAAAAGTCTACACAAAAAAACACCGACAATGCATGGCATACACCACAACATTATCAGTGTTTTTTTATCATATATTTTCAGCGTCCTCTATAATCTTTGTATAACTTCCAAATTTGCCGGAATATATCACCTGCAATAGCGCATCAGCACTTCTAAGTGCCTGTGCTATAACAGAGTTGTCAAGTCTCTTTTCGTCCATAATATCTGCAAACTCATCCATATCAACAACTTTCACAAAACCATCAGGGTAAACTAAAACATCTATCAGAAGGTCATTAAATACATATTTTAAACTTCCCTCTTCATGAACCGTTTCAATAATATCACAGTACCAGTAAACAAGGTTATCCTCTGCGTCATACACCTTGCTGACCTTTATGCCTTTATCGAGAAAATACGCAGACACACCTCTGGCAATATCCTTTCTCGGCTTTAAAACATTCCATTTTGTAAGAATCATTTTGTCATCTGCTGACAAAACAATATCATCTTTAAGTTCCTTTATTTCATCCGGGATATATCTTCTGCGGAAAAGCTGTATCTTATTCATATTCTCCCCCTGTATGATTAAATTTGTATAAAGTTAATTATAATATCCGCAGACAATGTTGTAAAGTAAAAAATCGCTACTCTCCAAATTCCATCATTACAATATGATAAAGTATATCCACGACTTTCTCTTCTCCAAATTTTGATACATCAAGCATAACATGTTTCAAATGTCTGTCACTTCTGTTTACGCCTGTTACATATTTATAGTAATTGTGACGCTGTCTGTCAATCCTTTTTATAAGATGTTCTGCCTCAACGCCTGAAAGCGAATATACTTTTTTAAGATGCTCTATTCTCGCTTCATATGAAGAATACAAAAATACATTCAGTGTATTAGGATGCTCTCTAAGCACATAATCAGCACATCTTCCGAAAAAGATAGCTGAGTCTTTTGTATTTGCTATGTCTCTTATAACCTGACTCTGTGCTTCTATCGCCTCATCCGAATAAAATTTGCTTGAAGAACCGTATCCGAATCTCCTTGTAAGTTTCTCAACTGATGAGTCTATTACTTTGTCTGCATCCGCAAATTCATCGAGATTGATTCCCGCTTTTCTTGCCGCCATATCAACCAAATCTCTGTCATACATTTCCACACCAAGTCTGCTTGCAAGCATTCTTGTTATTTCTCTTGAATTACACCCAAATTCCCTGCTTATTGTTATATTAAATTTCTTCATGCCGAGCCTTCCTTTCATTACTGTATACTTATTATTTATTGTCAATCATCAATATTTGCAAAAGCAAAAATCCTTTATCTTTCAGTCACATATTTTCCGATTTTTCTAACCGCAGATGCCTGACTTATTCCCAACTTTTTTGCAACTTCAACTGTCGTATGATATTTTTCGTATGCACGACAAATAATTCCCTTTTCATAAAGTTCCATCATATCTTTCAGACATGTGTCCTCAAGAAACAATTGTGCTGATTTTTCCGTCATTTTCTCTGGCAGATTGTAAACCTCAATAATATTTTCTTCTGCCGTTAATACCAGTCTTTCTATTGTGTATCTTATCTCTATTATATTTTCTTTCCATTCATAATTAAGCAGACAGTTTAATGCCTTTGGCGAAAAATCAATTTTTCTTCCATATTTCTTATTATAATGTTCAAGGTAATATTCAATAAAAGCCTGCAAATCCTCAGGTCTTTCATTTATTGGAAGAACCTCAACCTGATAACTTTTATAATAATAATAAAACTCATCAGTTATTTTCTGATTATCTTTTAATTCTTCAAGTGAATATTCCGACAGACCAATACAAAGCTTATCTTCCGTTTTGAGTTTTGCAACAAGCTTTTTCTGCAATTTGGGCGACAAAACTTCCACATCCCCCAAAATTATTGCCCTATAACCGATAAAATCAAGTATTCCTCCCTTTTCACTGTCTCCAAAAAGCTCAATTTCAAGATTTTCTTCGGATATGAGCTTACAATTATATTCATACACCGCACCGTCCTGTTCGTAAGCCATACGGCACAAATATCCTTTGCCGCATCCGGTCGGGCCATGCACAAATGCAGGGACATTCTGTTTAGAGAAAATTTTTAAAAGCCTCAAAGCATTCTGCACATTTCTGCTGCTTCCGATAAATGAGTTAAGCGTAAGTTCCCCTTTCGTAAGCCGCTTTATTTCATTTATGAGGTCACTGTTTTCCTTGCGCAGCTCTTCAAAATGTACTTTAAGTTCTTCCGAATTTGAAATATCCCAGGATGAGAAGCAAATAATCATATCAAGTTTTTTTTCATTGTCAAAAATAGGTATTCCTGTCACAAAAACTTCTTTATTTTGAAGATTTTTCTGAGTGGTAGTGACTTTCTTTCCGCTTTCAAGTACAAGCTGGGTTACACATGGTTTAAAAAGTTCCAAAACCGACGGATTATTGGCGTACATCCCCTTGATTTTCTCCGCATTTTCACTGTCAAATTCTTTAAATGCATTGCCGAGATAAACGAATTTCCCCGTACCGTCAGCAATCGTCACACTTGGATGAATGCTTTCAAGAATCCTCCCGATATATTCATATCTTTCCTCACCCATAAATTCTCACCTCACTTTGCAGCCTGTCTTATAAACGTAAATTATAAAATTATACATTTAAAATTTTTGAGAAAAACTGTTTTGCCCTGTCTGACTTTGGATTTTTAAATACTTCTTCCGGTGTTCCATCCTCTATTACATAGCCGCCATCCATAAATATAACTCTGTTAGCTACTTCCGCAGCAAATCCCATCTCATGTGTTACGACAAGCATAGTCATTCCGTCTTTCGCAAGATTTTTCATAACCGATAAAACTTCACCTACATACTCAGGATCAAGTGCCGATGTCGGCTCGTCAAACAAAATCAAATCAGGTTCCATTGCAAGTGTTCGGACAATCGCAACACGCTGCTGCTGTCCTCCTGAAAGCTGTCCCGGATATGCATCTTTTTTAGCCAGCATACCAACCTTATCAAGCAGCTTTTCTGCTGTCTTTACCGCATCCTCTTTTTTTACTTCTTTAATCTGCACAGGCCCTTCTATTACATTTTCAAGAACCGTCTTATGAGGCCAGAGATTAAACTGCTGAAATACCATTCCGACATTTTTTCTTATCTCTCTCGCAGCCTTTTCGTTTTTCTTTTTCATCCCTGCCTTGCTCTCACCATATAAAGAATGACCGTATATCTCAATCTCTCCGTCAGTAAGATGTTCCAGATAATTAAGACACCTTAAAAAGGTACTTTTTCCTGAACCCGAAGGACCGACAATACTTATAACCTCTCCCTCATGTATATCAAGGTCAATTTTCTTTAAAACTTCTATCTCTCCGTATTTTTTTGCCAGACTTTTTACCGACATTACTACTTTTCCTTTTTCGCCCATAATAATCCCTCCTAGTAATTTATATGCTTCTTCTCTTATAACTCTTTTCAATCTTTTTAGACGACAATTCTATAACCAGATTTAATGCCCAGTACAAAAGTCCTACACAAATGTAAACAATAAGCGGACTAAATGTAATTCCTATAGCCTCTTTTGTCATCATTGTCATTTCTGCAACTGTTATGATTGATAAAATAGATGAATCTTTCACCGTCTGCACAAGCTGACCTGTTATAGACGGAATTATTACCACGACTGTCTGAGGTAAAAGTATTCTAAGTAATGTTTTTGTTTTTGACATTCCTATTGCATATGCTGCTTCTGACTGTCCTTTTGGCAAAGACGACAATCCACTCTCAAGTATTACTGCCACATATGCCGCCGTATAAAAGCCAAGTATCAAAGCACCTGTCCAAAATGCCGGTACATCGAAACCAAGCATTGGCAGACCATAATATGCAAGATATACCTGAACCATAAACGGTGTATTTCTGAATATCTTGATATAAATTTCCGCAATCGCTTTAAGTAACACCATATCTGAAATTTTCATATATGCCACGACGGCTCCTATTACTATCGCCATTATTATCGCCAAAACCGATATCTGAATTGTGACCAGAATTCCCTGAAACAAAAGAGGAAATGCAATTTCTGCCACATGTAAAAATTCTCCCATTGCTTTTCCCTCCTTTATGCCTTTCTGATTCTGCGCTGCTGAAGTTTTACAAGTTCCTCAAGTATTGTACAAACAATGAAATATATAATTGCAATCGTTACATAGAACGGTATTGCCTCGCCTGTCACCTTGACAAGTCTTTCTGCTGTTCTTGTAAGTTCTACGACAGAAAGAACAGAGAGCATCGGCGACACCTTGATTACGTTTATAAACTCACTTGTGAGCTGTGGTATGACAATTCTGAATACCTGCGGCAATATTATTCTTGTCCATATTTTTGCCCTTGGCATTCCTATTGCTTCTGCCGCTTCAATCTGCCCTTTCGGTATTGCCGAAAAACCACCGCGAAGTATCTCCGCCATAAATCCGCCACTGTTTAAGCTTAAAGCAATGACACCTGATGTATATGCTGACAAATTCAGCCCAAGCATAGATAACGCCTGAAAGATAATATAAATCTGTACCAAAATCGGTGTTCCACGCACAAAACTTATGTACACCGCAACTATTTTTTGAATGATACGGTTGAACAGAGAATCTCCTCCCATTCTAAGCACTGTCAATATCGTACCAATACAAACGGCTACGATAATCGCTTCTACCGACACCATCATGGTATATCCAAGGCCTTTTAAGAAAAGCTCCTTGTACCCCATAACCATCCTTATTGATTCAGTCATAAAATTCCCCATTTCTGAGCGAAATCCTGTGAGGGTGATGTCATCAATCTATCTGCCTTCGCTCCGTAGCAAATAGCCATGCCCGCATATGCCGTCTGCTATTTTATTCTGCCGGAATGTAATCTTTATCAGGAAGTTCTACAGTCTGTCCAAACCATTTTTTCTGAAGTTTATCAAGTGTTCCGTCTTTCTTAAACTTCTTAATTTCACTATTAATATAATCTGAAAGTTCTGTATCTGATTTTCTTACAGCCCATGAAAGCCATGTATCGGTATCACTTACCATTGCCGGATTTCCATTTCCATCCTCAACAAATTCGTAATCATCCGGATTATTTTTCACAAGTGCAGCCAATGATGCATAGTTCTGCGCCACAAGATCAAGCTTTCCATTTTTAAGTTCCATATAAGCATCTGGGAAACCGTCATATGTCTTTAATTCCTTATAGCCTTTACCTCCATTTGAAATAAGTTTTTCATTATATGCTTTAACATCAGGCTCGTTGTAGCATGACGTCTGTGTTCCAACAACTTTTCCTTCCACATCTTCAGGAGTTTTAATATTATCGTTGCCCTTTTTCTTGATAAAAGCTGTTGTACCTTTCTGAATAGGCACTGTCATTGTGTATTTGTCAGCTCTCTCTTTTGTAATTCCAAGAGTAGCTCCTACTATGTCATATTTCTTTGCCTCAAGACCGGCGAGAATGCCCTGAAATGGTACATCCATATAATCG
>ERZ773269.1665-NODE-1665-length-19760-cov-8.325146_pt1 | contig 19760 bp, 19 predicted proteins | sample MGYA00511958_ERZ773269 | MGnify/ENA primary metagenome ERZ773269 (study PRJEB29015, sample SAMEA2737761) | human gut metagenome | biome: human gut; feature: human-associated habitat; material: faeces | place: China | collected 2012 ... | reverse complement strand
TGGCTGAAAATTGTGAATCAGCCAGGTTCATCGTTGTCTCAGGTGACTTCACACCGTTAAGCGTTACCAAACCATACGTGTTATTCAACGTCAAATTCTTCGTCTCAACATCATGTAGCGATGAAGAACCTGAGTAGTTTCGAATATGCACGTATTTCATCACGGCCTTTTTCGGAACATAAACCGTCAAAACGTGTTCAACACGCTTATTAAAGCCAACCCGGTACTTATCTTTTTGCGTCCCAGTATAACGAATGTGCAAGGCGCCATCCTTGTCTGTGAGGTTAAGCTGCGTGGCATCCCCAACAGTTCCCTTCACACGATACTCATTCTTATCACTCGCAACAACGTGAACATCTAATTCAACCGCCGTCGCATCAATCGTTTTGATGGTATCGAATTTTTGATTGATTGCTTTTTCCTGTGGCAACACAAAATGACCATCACGCCAAACCAAACTATTTTGGCCACCATTGACGTAACCAATCACTGACAACATGATACCCAGTGCAGCGACAGCAAAGCCGATAATGATAACTCGTAGCATCTTAGGCATGCTTCACACCTCCTTGTGGCTTGCGAGTAAAGCGACGGCCGATAAACTTAACAAAGTTCATCAAGGCACGGAACACCGTTCGAACAACCACGAAGCCAATTGGCCATGCGATAAATTGCAGACCAATCCAAATCAAGCCTAAGCCTCCTTGGAAGAAGGCAGTTTGCCAACTTTGACCGGCAATCGCAATTGCACCAAACACTTGGAAGAAACCAGTAAAGAGCAACCAGAGCAAAATAATGATAACTGCTACTGCTACCAAGACAACACCAAACAAGCCCAGCAAAATTGCAATAATTGCTGGAATCCAAACAACTGATGTCACCAATCCAACGATAACCACCCACAATAGGTTTAGTTGTCGCTGAATACGTGACTTGAATTGCTTCGTTGCAGAACTACCTTCGTCTGGTGCCTCTTGATCAGCGACATCATCATAGCGGATTGAATAATCCACCAAGACACGGCGGGCTAATTGCTTAGGTGTCCCAAACTCAGCAATTAACTTTTCACCGCTAAGTCCGGCATCTGCTGCGTATTCTCGATAAAATGCAAGGACATCATCTCGTTCATCTTCTGTCAGACCAAACAAATGTCCGCGCAGTTGTGTGAAGTAAATGTTATTCTCCATTGTCTCCCCTCTCCGCCATCATAATTTCATTAACATTGCCGCTGAAAGTTCGCCACTCATCTTGGATTCGCACCACTTCAGAACGTCCTTCATCGGAAATTTTATAATATCGGCGATTACGCCCTTCAAAAGGTTCATCGTATGTCGTCACCCAACCCTTAGACTTGAGACGACGTAAGACTGGATACATCGTTGATTCGGAAACTGCAAAACGCTCTTGCACCTGCTTCGTTAACGCATAGCCATATAAATCTTCGTCAGAAAGCAACGCCAATACTAACCCATCCATTAAATCACTGGATAATTGCATCGCCATAATTCATTTTCCTTTACAATACTATAAGTCATATAATATACTCTCAGTATAAGAAAGAATGCTAATGTTGTAAAGGCAAACGCCATACAACAAGTTCTAATGGCATTTAAGAGGGGTATCTATTATGGCAAAGAAGCAATTAACAAAGTCTCGTGATAAGGTCATGAGCGGTGTCCTTGGTGGTTTCGCTGAGTATTTCTCGATTGACGCGACACTACTACGTGTTATCTTCGCAGCAGCAGTTGTATTCACTGGTGTCTTCCCAATGGTTATTTTGTATATCATTGCAGCCGTTGTTATGCCTGAACCATCAAGCCACAATCGCTACGAGTACCGTGATAACGATGATCGCAAAGACGTCACACCACACCGTTACGACGACGACATTTAATGCAAAATAAAGCGCCGGCTAGGAAACAATCCTAACCGGCGCTTTTTATGTCTATCTTACCAACTGAACAAACCAACCATAGCAGCTGACATCAATGATACTAAGATACCTGATACCAAGATCAACGGTACATTTGCAGCAATCAAATCAGCCTTTTCACGGTTAACCAAGCTCTTGTATGATCCGATAATCATTCCCAACGTACCGAAGTTTGCAAAACTCGTGACGAAGACCGTCAAAACGGCACGCGCGTGAGCTGAGGCAAACATTCCCGTGTGGTGAATAACATCCTTTGACACTTCTCCCATGACAACGAACTCGTTCGTTACCAGTTTTGTTCCCATGTATTGGGCAATTTGGAAGGCATCGTTCACGTTGAAACCTAGCAACCATGCAAATGGGAACATAATCACACCGAAAATATTCTCCAATGACAACCATGGCAACGTCGTCAATGACAACAAGTTATCAATCAACGCAGCCAAACCAACGAAGGCAATAACCGTCGCAACGATAATCACCGCAACCAATCCAGCACCCTGGATAGAGTCACCCAAGAAAGCAAAGAATGGTTGGCGTTGTGTCTTACCATTATCCAACGTCTCTTCGTGGTTCAATACTGCGATTACATCTTCGTCTTCAGGCACTTCGACCGGATTCAAAATCGTTGTCATCATAATTGCGCTCAAAATGTTCAACGGAATCGCCGTCAATACGTATTGACCAGGCATCATCCCAACATATGAACCAACAATAGCCGCCGTAACTGTACTCATTGACATCATGGCAACCGTCAAATTACGCTTGGCATTCATTTGTTGCAATTGTAGCTTAGAAACGGCCAAAACTTCCGTCGTTCCCAAGAACATCATTTCAACTGAGAAGAATGACTCAAACTTTGGTTGACCCGTCAAAAATGACAAGCCACGGCCAACCCACTTAACCAACCATGGCAAAACACCAAGGTATGTCAAAATATCAAACATTGGAATGATTACAATGATTGGCAAAACAGCTGACGTCACGAAGTTCATTGAACCTGACGCTGGCTTTACCCAGTCTGGCAAGGCAAATGAAATTCCGTCAAAGGCCGCACTGGTCAACCACTGGAAACCATTAGCTGCAGCCAAGACAGCGTCTCGACCAATCGTGAAACTCGTGAAGAACCATGCCAACAATAATTGGATGACCAAAATTACACCAACTGAACGCCAGTGGATGTGCTTGCGATCACGAGAAAATAAATATGCCACCCCTAGGAATACAAAAATTCCAAGGATGTTCATCAACAATAGCATCGCTACTCTCCTTGAGGGGTATTTATGTAAAACAACTTAACAAACTTAAGTGTATCAAAAGTAAGCGACTTGTTAAACGGTTTACCCTTGGTAATAATTTAGTTAAACGTTTAACTTAGAAAATCCACAAAAAAACACACCTACTTTTGCAAGTAGATGCGTTTTCATAATCTTTATTGCGCGTATGAATAATAACTAGAACCGTAAGTTCCAGAACCATCGTCCACCGTGCTGCCATCTTCTGAAGTCGTGTCAGTCGTTTCATCAGAACTATCGTAGACATATGAAGTCAAACCGTTAGCCGCAAGCGTTGCTGAGCTAACTTCGCCGGCAAACATTGGTCCCGTCTTTGCTGCTTTCAAGCCAAGTGACTTACGCAAAACATTCGTTCCACGTTGCTTTTCACTCTGAGGAATCAATTCTGATGAACCTGAAACCAAGTTCACTTCAGTACCTTGCAAGTGATCCGTCTTAATTGTCTTCGCTGCACTGATATACTTTGACGCAATCGTCAACATATCATCAAACGTCAAATCTGTATTCGTTGAATCAGAAATCGTGTTCAAGAACTTTGCGTTAATCAACTTAGTTGGATTGCTCTTAGCCTTTTCCACAATCGCTTCAAGCACTAGTCGTTGACGTGCTTGACGACCGTAATCACCTTGTGGGTCATCGTAACGCATACGTGAGAATGCAAGTGCAGCCGCACCGTTCATTTTGTGGTACGTGTGGGTTACGCCGTCCTCACCTGTGTGCGTGTAGGTAGATGATCCTTCCGTAAAGCTATAAAGATTTCCCGGATCAGCGTGAGCCGTATCTGGATTATAGTCAAAGGTCAACGGAGACTTTACATCAATACCGCCCAACTCATTAACAATCTTTTCCAACGCACCCATGTTAACGATTGCATAGTAATCAATCGGTACGTTTAGCCAATCTTGAATAGTCTTGATCGTGGTCTTAGCAGACCCCAATTCATAAGCCGCATTCAATTTTTGAGGGAACTGATCCTCATAGCCAATCGGAGCGATAACTGAGTCACGTGGCAATGACATCACTGTCACCTTGTCTTGCTTAGGATTAACCGTCACCAACATTAGTGAATCAGTACGTCCCTTATATGTTCGACCTAGTTCTCCAGTATCAGTCCCCAATAGCAAGATTGAGAAGGGCTTTCCATCAGCCAAAACCCCCGAAACATCACGTGCCTTCTTAACACCAGCGCTTTGGAAAGCATTATCAACCGCATTCTTTGTATTCTTATAGGCTGTGCCGGCTACCACACCAACCGCCAAAACTAAGACAGCGATAACTGATAAAATAATGTTTCGCACTAATTTAAATTTCCGACCATTGCTTGGGCGCTTTGGACCACGGGGACCACGAACTTTCTTTTTATGTCCGCTAGCCATACGTTCCGCTTCACGCCGTGCCGTACGTGATTGTGGCTCATTTTCCATGAGCGACTCCTCTCTTCAATCCAGTAGTATTTAATACTGATTAATAACAATTTTTATAATTCTCAAGATAGCGCAAAAACGGTATCTTGGACATTATACAAGCCTTCACCTTTAAAAAAGCTTATAGTAACTTATTTATTCTATACCAAAAAACAAGCCTAGTCAGCATTTCTCACTAACTAAGCTTGTTTCATAATTAAACATTAAACTGCGACGGGTGCCTTAATTGACTTAGCCGGCTTATAATTCTCAACCTTAATATCGTCCATTGTGTAATCAAAAATTGAGGTTACATCTGGGTTCAATACAAGTGTTGGTAACTCAGCCATTTCACGAGAAAGTTGCTCAGTCACCTGGTCAACGTGATTTGAGTAGATGTGTGCATCCCCAAATGTGTGCACGAACTCGCCCGCTTCAAGCCCCGTTTGTGCAGCCACCATGTGCAACAACAATGAGTATGACGCAATATTGAACGGCACACCCAAGAAGATGTCAGCTGAACGTTGGTAAAGTTGCAAACTCAACTTACCATCTGCCACGTAGAATTGGAACAACGTGTGGCACGGTGGCAATGCTTGTGATGGGACGTCTTCTGGGTTCCAGGCACTAACAATCAAACGACGTGAATTTGGGTTCGTCTTAATTTGGTTCACCACATCATCAATTTGATCAATAAAACCGCCTTGCACCTTACGCCAGTGACGCCATTGCGCGCCGTATACGTCACCCAATTCACCAAACTTATCCGCAAAGGCATCATCTGCCAAAATACGGTCAACGAAGAGTTGGTGTTGTTCATCATAGGCAGCCTTGAACTCCTCGTCTACCAACGCACGACGCCCAAAATCAGTCATATCGGGTCCCGTGTATTCATCGGATTCAATCCAGTTCTTAAATGCCCATTCGTCCCAAATGTGATTGTTATGTTCCAACAAGAAACGAATATTTGTGTTACCTTGCAAGAACCATAGCAATTCGCTCTTAATCAAGCCGAATGGCACACGTTTCGTTGTTAGCAATGGAAACCCTTCTGCCATATCAAAATGCAATTGACGGCCAAATACTGAGCGTGTACCCGTACCCGTGCGATCACCCTTCACATTCCCCGTTTCCAACACTTCACGTGCCATATCCAAATATGCTTGTTCATTACGACTCATGTCATTATCCCCTTAGTTGTTTTCAGTTACGTACTTGTCAAAATTAATCATTGCGACATCCGTGGCTGTTAGTGGCACTTGTTGGAGTGCAACACCCTTAGCTTGGATTAATGATGTCGCGAACTCATCATTATTGTAGTTACGGATGTAGTTAATCTTCTTAATACCAGCTTGTAACAAAAACTTCGTGCAGTGAACGCAAGGAAAATCTGTGACGTAAATCTCAGCACCTTCTGCTGCAATCCCCATTTTTGCTAGTTGCATCAAGGCGTTTTGCTCTGCGTGAACCGCACGGATGCAGTGCCCATCAACAATTAAATCCCCAACTTCTGTACAGTGTGGCGTCCCAGTAACCGATCCGTTATACCCACTCGCAATAATACGTCCGTCTTTTACAACTACTGCTCCGACATGTAGGCGCGTACAAGTACTGCGTGATGCTAACATAGCCGCTTGCATCATAAAGTAAGCCGGCCAACCAATTCGTTCGTCTTTCATCATTATTCCCCATCGATTTATTTTCGTTACTCCTATAATAACCGACAAAATCGAACGTTTCAAATCTTGATTTTTAAGTTCGTACGTGATTTTATTCCGTTTTCGCATGTTAAACGAACAGAACATCATAAACACAGTCTGAAAATCAGCCAGTTACGAATGTTCAAATTTTTAACCGTCCCAAATGACCGTAAGCCCGAAAATTACGGCTATCAACAAATCGATATCATTTAGAAAATGGAATTTTTCACGTGCCTAAACTCTCTCGTTAAAAAGAAGTGCATAATATTATTTTCCGTTGTGAATTTACATTTTTTATGATAAAATTGTAAATGACCTTAGTGTGTCATAAAACACACTCGTTTACGCAGCGGTTTCATTTGTCGCTGGATGTGAGGATAGCCTCACGAAAGGAGTTCTTATGCCTGCAGCATTAGCAGAAATTAAGCAACAATTAGACGATCACCTTGGTGAGCCAATTACTTTGATTACTCACGAGAGCCGTCACCGTAACATCGAGCACGAAGCCGTTGTACGTGAGACGTTCCGTTCAGTATTCGTCCTAGACTTGAAGCAAGAAGGTAACGAGTTCGACCGTGCCTCATTCAGTTACACGGATATCTTGACGGATAACATCGAGATTACTTTCGCCTAACAAACAAGCCCCGATTCGCATCAGCGGATCGGGGCTTTTCTTTTACTCTTCGATTGTCATATCATCATCCGTTGTTGGTGCAACACGAACAACTTCAAACTCATTGATGTAGGCATCCTTGAAATCAAGGGCCGTAATTTCAAAATCAAGTACCTTGATGGTATCTCCTGCTGACGTATCAGAATTCTCATCCAAGAAGAATCCCGTCAATGTCACCATGTCAGAGTCATCAAATGGGCGGATGTCCGCATGGAAGTAACGTTCAAAATCATACAACGTCATCTTTCCAGAGACCTTGTAGTGCATGTTACCAGCGTCATCAGCACCTAGCTTTTCAACTAGGTCATCAGCAACTGCATCCATCTCGTCACGCACTGAACCGAACAATTCTTCGTAGATATCCTTATCAGTCACGATACCTGACGTACCACCATATTCGTCCTTCACAATAACGATTGGCGTACGACGCGCAATCATCTTTTGCAAAACATCTTGAATTGGCATATTCTCAGGAACCGTTGGCATGTGACGGATAATCTTACGAACAGACAATGTGTCATCAATTTGGGCTTGGCGCATCAAATCATAGTTGAAGACGTATCCCAAAATCTTATCCTTATCATTGTCAGCCACAACCGGGAAACGAGAGTGCTTCGTTTCAAAGTAACGTTGCAAGGTATCATGCACTGAATCCGTAATATCAACCACGTCCAATTGCGTACGATCAATCATGATATCAACTGCTACCTTATCATTCATCTCAAAGGCACGTTGCATAAAGACATAGTCCGCATCGTCAAGCTCACCACTGCGAGCGGCCGTACGAGACAAGCTTAGGATTTCGGCTTCTGAGTAAACCTCATCCCCTTCGTTAGCGGGCTTCATGCCCATCAAACGAGTCACACCAGTCGCTGAGACGTTCAACAACCACACGAATGGATAGAAGATAACGTGGAATAGACGCAATGGCGTTGCGACGAACAAAGCGACCTTCACTGGGAAGTCGATGGCCACGTTCTTAGGCACCAACTCCGTGAAGACCACTTCAACATACGTCAAAAATACCAAGGCAATAACCGATGCAATCACGCCGGCACTTGCCCCTGTCATTTCCTTCAAGAAGCCACCTTCAAGCAATAAGTGGGCAATTGTCTCTTCACCCATCCAACCAAGAATCAACCCGGCCAACGTAATACCAACTTGGGTCGTTGATAGATACTCATTTAGGTTTTCAACCATGTGGATAGCCGTTGCAATTTGACGTGATGGCTTTTCACGTTCTTCTTGCAACTCAACCAAGGCGCTCTTACGCACCTTAACCAAGGCAAATTCAGCAGCAACGAACAACGTTGCAAACAATAGGACTAGGATGATGACAATAACCGAAATTAATAACTCACCTTCACTCAATGTTATTCCCTACTTTCTTTTAGTACAAATTCAATGACACCATTATAGCAAAAAACACCTGATATTTATCAGGTGTTCACTCGCGTATGATTAATGTTCGTCTTCTGAGTCAGATTCAGGATCTTCTTCAGGCAACGCCACAACTTCGAAATCATTGATGTAAGCATCCTTGAAGTCCAAAGCTGTAATTTCAAAGTTATTAATCTTGATAGCTTCACCAACTTCAAAGTTAGGGTGCTCATCAAGGACATAACCTGTCAACGTGACCATTTCTGAATCCTCAAATGAACGGATTTCAGTCTTAAAGAATCGTTCGAAATCGTACAACGTCATCTTTCCAGAGACCTTGTAGTGCATGTTTCCTTCTTCATCTGATCCAATCTTTTGAACCAAATCATCAGAAACATCATCGATTTCGTCACGCACCGTACCAAACAGTTCTTCATAAACGTCCTTATCAGTAACGATACCTGACGTTCCACCATATTCGTCCTTAACAACAACGATTGGTGCACGGTGCTCAATCATTTCTTGCAAAACTTCCGTAATAGGTTGGTTTTCAGAAACGACTGGCAAATTACGCAAAACAGTTCGAACTGATGCATCCATACTCAAACGCCCTTGGCGGACCAAGTCATATGAGAAGACGTATCCCAAAATCTTGTCCTTGTCGTTGTCAGCAACCACTGGCATACGTGAGAACTTTTCTTCTAGGTACAAGTTCAATGCATCTCCGATTGTGTCCGTAACATCCACAACTGTTAGTTGTGTACGGTCAATCATAATATCAACTGCAACCTTGTCATTCATTGAGAAGGCACGCTTCATAAACGTTAAGTCTTCTTCGTCCAACTCACCCGCTTGGGCAGCATCCTCAGACAACGAAATAATTTCGTTTTGTGAGTAGATGTCTTCATCTGGGTGAGCATTAAATCCAAGCACCTTTGTTACACCAGCAGCCGTACGGTCAAACAACCAAATTAATGGGTAAAGTACGATGTGGAAGAACATAACTGGACGCACGATGAACAACAACACCTTAACCGGTTGGTCAATGGCAATGTTCTTTGGCACCAAGTCAGTAAAGACAGCGTGGATAAATGTAAAGATCAAAATTGCGGCTACTGACGCAACACTGTGGGCGATAGCTGCTGGCAATAGATGTGATGAAATAATCAAGTCAGCGATGAACGCTTCACCCAACCAACCCAAAATCAATGATGTCAGCGTAATACCAACTTGCGCAGTTGATAGATACTCTGTCATGTGGTTAGTCATGTTAATGGCGTGCGTTAAGTTTGATGATGGCTTGTTACGTGCTTCTTGCAACGCACGCAAAGCTGATGGACGCACCTTAACTAGTGAGTACTCAGTTAGCGTGAACAAAACAGCCAACAACAAAATAACAACAATAACAACAATATTGATCATAATAGACGGACCGGAATCCATAATTGGTTTACCTCTTCTTTAATAAAAATATTTTCGTAATAAACATTATAACAGAATTAAGCGTTGTACACACCCGCATCATATAATGCGTTATGCAATTCAATGAATCGCTCCAATGACAACTTTTCAGCACGCGTACGTGGATCCAAATCGATAGCTTCAAGTGCGGCCGTCAACTTGACTTGCATTGCCTCACCCTTACCAAAGGCAGTCGTCAAGTTGTTCCACAACGTCTTACGACGCATTACAAAACCAATCTTGAACAACTCAAACAATTGCTTTTCGTCACGTGGTTGAACCGCCAATGGCTCACGTGGCGTCAATGAAATAATTGCTGAATCAACATTAGGGTTTGGCACAAATGCTGTTCGTGATACCGTAAAGGCCAACTTAGCGTTCATTCGGTATTGCACTGCCAACGTCAAAGAACCATAGTCCTTTGTACCAGGCTCAGCTGACAAACGGTCGGCAACTTCCTTTTGCATCATCACGACAATGTTGTCAAAGTGAATACCTGATTGCAACACTTGCATCAAAATTGGCGTCGTAATGTAGTAAGGCAAGTTGGCCACCAACTTCAATGGTGCCGTTGTATCAGCAAATTGCTTGGCGAATTCTTTCTCCAAATCAACCTTCAAGATATCGTTGTGCACAATTGTGACATTGTCATATGGCGCCATTGTGTGGTCCAATACTGGAATCAAACGGTCATCGATTTCAAAAGCGACGACTTGCTTGGCTGCTCGGGCAAGTTGCTCCGTCAACGCACCAATACCAGGTCCAATTTCAACAACGTTATCCGTATCCTTTACGTCACCGGCTGCGACGATATTCTTCAAAATATTGATATCCGTCAAGAAGTTTTGACCAAGTGACTTCTTGGTGTTGATACCAAATTGATTCATGATAGCTTGCGTGCGCACCGGCGTCGCAATATCAGGTACATCAGACATTTAATTCTCCTCATCCATCTCTTGTAAGATGGTCTTTAATTCTTCGTTTGTCACGCCAAACATGTTTAGTCGCTTCAGCAATTGCTTACCATTAACGTAGCCCAATCCAAGGCGTTCTGAGACATGTTCACGTCGTTGTGCAGCATTTGCACCAGCCATCAGTCCATAACGCACCAAATCGCTACGCGTGATGTCTGACGTCATATCGACATCACTGGCTGTATAAACTTTGCTAAGTGCCTGGCGAATATCATCCGCCGAGGCGTATTCAATTCCTAAACTATGATGCTTAATCTGGCGACCAGCTTCATCTTTCGTTAGAAATGCGTGCTTCGCATCTGGCACGACCGCCGTAATAAGCTTCCGCAATCGCTCACCATTGAAGTCCGGATCCGTAAACACAATAATCCCACGTGACTTCGCTGCACGCTGAATTGCTTGTAGCGTCGCTTCTGACAACGCTGAACCATTAGTCTCAATTGTGTCCGCTTCAACAGCATGACGCAAAACCTCAGTATCAGCCTTACCTTCAACGACAATCACTTCCTGAATCTTCATTACTTATCCAAGTGCCACAAACGGTGTGCATTCGCCGTTGTAATGTCAGCCAACTCGTTATATGTCATCCCAAGTTGGTCGGCAATGTTTTGAATCGTGTAGCGGACGAACATTGGCTCATTTTGCTTACCACGCATTGGCGTTGGTGCCAAATAAGGTGCATCCGTCTCAACTAGCAAACGGTCCAATGGCACTGACTTCAATGTCTCATGGACATCCTTAGCATTCTTGAACGTTGCAATTCCTGAGAATGAAATGTACATACCCAAATCCAAGAATTGCTTAGCTTCTTCTGCCGTTCCCGTAAATGAGTGCATGACACCACCAAACTCAGCAACGTTGGCATCCTTTAGCACTTCATACGTGTCAGCCGTCGCTTCTCGCGTGTGAATCGTGACTGGCTTGTGGAATTCACGAGCCAAGTCCAATTGCGCCTTAAACACTGCTTTTTGGACGTCTGGCGTTGGGTTCTCTTCCCAGTAGTAGTCCAAGCCCATTTCACCGATACCAACAACTGCTGGGTCAGCTAATTGTTCACGTAGCGTGGCCATATCTTCTGGCTTAAAGTCGCCACTCTCACCCGGTTGCCAACCAACAATAGCGTGAACACCTTCAAATTCGTGGGCGATTTCAATGGCACGTTGATTACCAACTGTGTCATATCCAACCACATTCATTTCAACGACACGATATTCACGTGCGCGGGCCCAGTAAGCTGCGACGTCATGCCAAAAAGCTTCGTCGTTCAAGTGCGTGTGTGTATCAAAGCTATCCGCTGGACGCTTTGTTGGATCATAAATTGCCATGATATCTCCTATTTCTAAACGTTTGTAATACTTACTATTTTATCAAAGAAACCCAGAGAATACGAATTGAGACCTGCAAAAAAGGCCAGGATTTAATCCTGACCTCTCATCAATTAATCTTCTGCATCAGTTGCCAGTACAAGCGCCTGTGCTGACGTGACTTCGTTATACAATTCATTAATCAATGCTGAACTGAAACGATCATCACGACGTCGCTCTTGTATGAACGTCAATTCTGCACTCAATGCCCCCAACAAAATTTCCTGCTCCTCAGCCGAAGATACTTGCTGGTCTCGAATACGGTCACGTTCTTGTGCCGCGACATCACGTAATGCAACTACATAACGAGGATCTTCACTTTCTGCCTCAGCCTGTGCAATGAAGTCAGCCACCGCAGGCTCGCTAATCTCAGCAATTTCTGTAAAGACTAGTTCGCGACTTGAATGATACTTTTGCACGGCGTCATCAGGGTTTAAGTAGCCCGTCTTCTTAACAGCCTTAAACTTCTTTTGCATCGCCAACGTTTGATTCAAATCATGTTGTTCGTGTTCGGTCAGTCCTCGTCGCGTTGCCTTACGTTGCAAGCGATCTATACGTCGTTGCATCTTCTGATTGATACGACGCATACGTTCTTCGGGCTTGAGTCGCCGTGAACGCATCAAACTCGTCACAACGCGCTCCAAAATGCGGAACCACATCCGCACATTGTTTGACCCACGTGCCCAGCGTGAATCAGCGTTGGCCTTCACTCTACGATAATAAATCATCGTTTGTTGCGATACGATGCCGGCATTTATCGCCGCTTCAACTGCCTCATCGGTAACGCTTTGAATATCCGTTAAGGCTTTTTGCCAAATCGTGCGATCTAATTGATCACCACCATATCCCAATTGATCCTGCAATTGATCAATCACATTTCGCTTAACCGAGTTAGACACATCTAACCCTTCCACATATGACATGGCCGCATTAATCATAGCAATATGCGCTTCTGAATATTCGCTAGTGTCATACTCAGGCTTAATTTCAGGCAACATCCGTGGCAAGATCAACAACGGTGCGACCAAACTGACGATAATAACGGTCGCCGCAATCAGCAACAACATATCGCGGTGTGGAAAGGCCTGACCATTATCAAGCGTCAACGGCAATGAGAAGGCCATCGCCATCGTTACTGTTCCGTGAACCCCACCCAACGCGAAAATCCAAGCATCCCGGTTTTTATGGGCTTGATCGACCATTGATGACATCGGTGAATCCTGACGAACACGCTCAATCATAATATGACGGAAGACTGCCATAACGCCGTAGATTGCGAGGCCAATTCCGATATACCCTAACCACGTCGTTAATGGTGAGTGAATATAAGTCTTAAATACGCGAACTAACGAAATACCAAGTAACACAAACACCAGTCCATTTAGGAGTTGTGACACAATCATCGTCAGCTCATTATTCAAGTTATTTAATTGCGACGACATAAACTGTGTGTGGTGCTTTTCTTCATTAGAGATGATTCCCATCACCACCACGGCGATAATACCTGACACGCCCGCATGTTCCGCTAGTCCGTACACCAAAATAGGTGACAAGAAATAAATCATTACGTGAGCAACCGTATCATCAAACTGCGCGCGCAATAAATGTTGGCGAATATACAACAGTACCACGCCAGCAATACCACCGACAACAGCGCCACCAAGCGCAACAATAAGAAACTCTTCAAAGCCATGAATGAACGAGAACGTGCCAGTGTTCATCCACAATAAAGCCAACTCCAATACAACTAGACCAGTCGCATCATTAAACAATGACTCTAAACTCAGTGCGCGTCCAATACCCTTTGGCACTTCCAATCCATCTGTAACAGATTCTAGAGCGGTTGCATCTGTTGGCGTTACGATGGCAGCTAGCGCCAAAGCCATTGGTAAAGCCCAGCCAATTGCCCAGTGACCAAACAACATCAAGACAACAACAGTCATAACGGCAATGATACCGGCTAAGTTGATAATTGCCCGGAAATTCTTTGACACCAAACGGACATCAGTTCGTTGACCTTCATAAAATAGCAATGGCGCAATAATCAGCATCATAAACCATTCCGGATCAAGTTCAACTACTGACTTGCTTAGCACCGGAATCGTCGCCAAGATAATACCACCTAAAATCTGCCAAAATGCCTTGGGAATTCGCGGCATTACCTGTGACAGTAGATTAGCGACAACAATTGTCAAAATCATTGGCACCAATGTGTAAAAGATTGTCATACTATCTTTTTTTAATAGGTCTATTCTAACAAAAAGAGAGCAGTGTGACGTACACACTGCTCTCTTAATTTTTAATGATTAGCCTAGTTCTGAACCAGCTTCGATTTCATCTGGCAAAATCGTCAAGATAACGTTACCGTCCTTTTCAGCAGACAACAACATACCTTCTGACATTTCACCCATCATCTTACGTGGCTTCAAGTTAGCAACGAAGGCAACCTTCTTACCAACCAAACCAGCGTATTCTGGGTACCACTTCTTGATACCTGACAAAATCGTGCGACCATCCTTAGTACCGTCGTTCAACTTGAAGCGCAACAACTTGTTTGACTTCTCAACTTCAGTAACTTCAAGAATTTCAGCTACACGCATCTCAACCTTGTCAAAGTCATCAAATTCAATCAAATCCTTTGTAGGGACTTCAATGTATGACTTTTCAGCTTCTTCAGCAGGCTTTGCAGCACCACCCGTCATCTCATCGCGGATGTAAGCCACTTCGGCATCCACATCAACACGTGGGAAGATTGGCTCACCCTTTTCAACAACCTTACCACCCGTTGGTAGGTCTTCAAACTTCAAATCAGCGATTTGCAAGTTTGATTCTGCCAAACCAAGTTGGTGGAAGATTTGCTTAGGGGCGCGCGTCAAAGCAGGTTGCAACAAGATAGCTGCAACACGCAATGCAGCAGCCAAGTGGGCCATTACAGAAGCCAACTTATCTGCTTGTGCTTCATCCTTAGCCAACGTCCATGGCGTCGTCTCATCAATGTACTTGTTAGCACGTGAGATCAACTTCCAAACTTCAGCCAAAGCATCTGCCGTACGCAAACCAGCCATGTTTTCGTTGTAAGCCTTGATAACATCGTTAGCCGTTTGAACCAAATCAGCGTCAAATTCAGTTGCACCCGTGTTAAGCGCAGGAATGACACCACCTTCGTACTTGTTGATCATTGCAACAGTACGGTTCAACAAGTTACCCAAGTCGTTTGCCAAGTCGTAGTTCAACTTAGAAACGAAGTCTTCAGGTGTAAAGATACCGTCGTTACCGTATGGCATTGCACGCAACAAGTAGTAACGCACTGCATCGATACCATAACGATCAGCCAATGTGTCAGGGTAAACAACGTTACCCTTAGACTTTGACATCTTACCATCACGCATCGTCAACCAACCGTGTCCCAACACTTGCTTAGGCAATGGCAAGCCCAAGGCGTGCAACATAATTGGCCAGTAAATCGTGTGGAAACGAACAATTTCCTTACCTACCAATTGCACGTTTGCTGGCCAGAACTTATCGAACAAAGTCGTATCATCTGAACCGTATCCAAGTGCCGTAATGTAGTTTGACAAGGCATCAATCCACACGTAAACAACGTGCTTAGGGTCAGATAGAACTGGTACACCCCACTTGAACGCCGTACGCGTTACGGCCAAGTCTTCAAGACCAGGCTTGATGAAGTTATTAATCATCTCGTTCATACGAGACTCAGGTTGGATAAATTCTGGGTGTGACTTGTAGTAGTCCAACAACCAGTCAGCGTACTTTCCCATACGGAAGAAGTATGACTCTTCCTTAACCAACTCAACTTCGTGACCAGAAGGTGCCTTACCACCGATAACGTTGCCGTCTTCGTCGCGGTAAACTTCAGCCAATTGTGACTCAGTAAAGTACTCTTCGTCATCAACTGAATACCAACCTTCGTACTCACCCTTGTAGATGTCATCTTGATCCAAGAATTGTTGGAAGATCTTTTGGATAGCCTTCTCGTGATATTCGTCCGTCGTACGGATGAAACCGTCGTTGGTAATATCCAAGTCTGCCCACAACTTCTTGATATCTGCAGCCATGCCGTCAACGTATTGTTGTGGCGTCATGTTTAGCTTTTCAGCCTTTTGCTCAATCTTCAAACCGTGTTCGTCAGTTCCCGTCAAGAAGTAAACATCTTCATTCAACAAACGGTGGTAACGCGCAGCCGCATCAGCCAACACCGTTGTGTAAGTGTTACCGATGTGCAACTTACCAGATGGATAGTAAATTGGCGTCGTAATGTAGAATGTGTTCTTATCTGCCATTTTTCTTATACCTCCCGCCACTACGAATGGGTAGGGCGTCATTTTTTAAACTGCAGGTGTCTCCTGCAATGTCTGCCTTCTATTATATCAAATTATGGCCTAACTGAGAGGGCTTTTCACATGAACCAAAAAATCAAACTAATGTCTGTACGTCGACGTCAGCAATCAACCGATCGAGTTGCTCATCCGCATGCCAATCCATCGGTTCACTGTCACCAAACTTAACATTATGTGTCACGGCGTGTGCTTCTTGATAGATATTATGTGACTGCCCTGCAGGCACAACAAAATAATCACCAGTTTGGTACACAGTTAGTTTCAGTTCATCATTCGCCTCGTACGTCGCAAGAACAACTTTGCCGGTCTGCACAATGTAGACTTCCTGATACTTTTCATGATAGTGGCTATTCTGCCATGCACCTGTTTGATTAACGGTTCTCGTATATGAACTACCATCTGTAGCTACTAAGCCAAGTCGGGCCTCGCCGTTTGGCATTAGCCGAAAATTCGTTTTAACACCATACTGCGTTGCAACTTCTTTTTCTTCCATAAGACAAGCCTCCTTTTAAAAAAGCTGGCTTTTGGGCCGTCAAGGATTGGCCACCACCATTCGCCACATAGCCGGCACCGCCTTTATTTATCATCCGACGTAAAGCCGTTAACTCTATTGAAATTTCACTTGGTACTTTCGTGGCATCTGATAATTTCAAAAAATACAACGAGTTTGATAATTTACTAGCAACTGTTTGTGGTAGTTGTTGCTGTTGCTGATGATCCGCTTTAGCCATGTTCACTAATTTTTCAGCCTCGGGATAGTCTGCACCGTCTATCTTTCTCGACATCGTCTCTAATAACTCATCAATTTGTTGATCCAATTGTTTTACACCAAATCCAAACATATGTAGGTCCCCCTTTGTGTACGTTTTAACAGTACACCGGAATTTTAACGCACGCAAATACACCTGTTAACCCATTATTAAATTTTTTTGTATCATTTACATCTTTTCCAATCAACCACTTGAATGTATGAGTATATATACTATCAAAACACGCTTTATAATCAGTTCTGATAAAATAGCGATACTTACTATTTAAAACCAACCATTCCTCTGATGATGTGAAAGATGCAATCGACTTATATGGCTTAATATCAAAAAACATTCCTGTTTTCTCTATTAAGTCTTTATCTATCTGTGCGCTTTCCACCGCAAAATACTTTGTAATCGATTTGTTTTTATTCTTGTAACACAACTCATTATTTTTATGATGATGTCTCAACGAAAAAATCGAATTCATATCTAATAAATTAATCAATTCTTTTTGATATGTTGATACAAAAGCAAACAATTCTACCGCAGCTATAGGCTGCAGTAAACTAATTTCTCTTTCTGTATGTAATTCTTTCATTATTGAATATTTCAAGGGCATTGTAACCCAGTTATTTCCTTTATGCCCACCATGTCCACTTCCTCCACCTTCAAACATAACCCCTGTTTTATACTTATTCTTGACTGAAATCAAAAAACTGTTCATTTGCTTCAATTCTTTTCTTTTTGTCATTAAGAATTCGTAAAAGTAGAAAAATGTAAACCTCTCAGACAATTCCGTCGGCAACATATCTGTTAAAATATAATCTAATTGATTTCTCTTAATATTATTTAAATCCATTGACTTTTTCTCCATATAGTTTAATAATAATACTGAACGATATACTGTTCACGTAACAAGAGCATACTACATAACCCAAAGGCTATTATTATTCTCTTGTTACACACGTCAGCTGTACAAGGTACTTTCATTAGGAAAGAGTATACATTGTAACGGAGTAGGTTCATTTCGCAAGAAATGAACCTATTCTATTTTCAGAATAGTAAGATAATCCATTACAATTCTATAATAGTCCTTTCCCCACTCAGAATATGTGGGGTCTAATTTTTTTATCCACTTAATTATCGTATTTTCAGATATTCCTATACTTTTCTCGAAAACCAAGGTTCTATTTCTAGATAAAGAAGAATACAAATTATAAATACTTTCTTCATTTTGTTTGTTTGTAAGAAAATACGGTCTTTTACAATTGTACTTTTTCAGAAAATGAAAATATAGCTTTTTCAAAAACACTTCTGTCTCTTCTGACAATTCATCCATCCTATACCTTAACTCATTATAGTTAGCAACCACTCCTTTAGTCAGCCAATCAAAATTCCTACCTTCTATAGCCCTACCGATAACAACCCTTGATGAATACAATTTTATTTGTTGCCTCAGTTTTTCCATATCATTTGTTTTGCTATATTCTTGGAATGCCTTTTCTATTATATTGGCATACTTATTTATCTTTTTAGCTGCAATACCATATTCAAAATATATTTTATTTGTGTCTTGCTTCATATTAAAATCATATCCTAAAAAATTAAATCTATTGTCTGTCGCTAAATTTCTCTTTGTTATATACGAAAACTTTCCAGCATTTATATTTATCTTTACCGGACAATTACCAAACACATCAATAATAGTCTCATCCATTATTTCCATAAACTTATCTTGAGCCAAAAAACTGTTTGTAATAATCAACATATCATCCACATATCTTTCATAAAAAAACACACCGTATTTCTCAAGCCTCGCCATAATATGATTATCGAATTCACGACAAATAATTTCAGTTAACCCATTCGATAAACACAATCCTGCATAGCAAAATTCAAATATTTGAATATATGTTTCTAAAATTTCCTTGTCATTTCGCTTTAATAAAGATTGTTTAACGTACTCATTATACACATGTTCAGATAAGACACTATCAAAAAAAGATTTAAAATCCGCTCGTATAATCACAAAGTCATTCATATTTTTCATTACTGGTAATGTATTAAATAACCGATTCATAATTTTACTTCTACTTGCATATCGGATATTGAATATGTTATCTATCTGCTTCTTTAGATAGTGACACAAAACATTTTCAACAGATAACTTATCATAAGTATAGATTTTTCTTTTTTTATTCTGTTGTGTATATATTTCGCAATTATAACTTGAAAAATCATATATATTCGACAAAATCTTATTATATATATCATCAGTCATAGTTTCCACTGTATTATCATCTAATGTATAATCCAATTTCCTAATAACCGACCATATCTGTTTCCTTGTCATACGCAACCTCTTTCTAGCAAATTTTCATTACATAAATTTAATTTCAAGCTCATCTAAAAACTACTTGTCCACTTCCGTAAAGAAGTATTCCAATGTATCCACAAACATATTTGC
>ERZ773269.1662-NODE-1662-length-19793-cov-3.678286_pt1 | contig 19793 bp, 9 predicted proteins | sample MGYA00511958_ERZ773269 | MGnify/ENA primary metagenome ERZ773269 (study PRJEB29015, sample SAMEA2737761) | human gut metagenome | biome: human gut; feature: human-associated habitat; material: faeces | place: China | collected 2012 ... | reverse complement strand
GATGATGAGCAGCAGGGCGGCATCGTCCGGGGCGCGGGGCTGGGCATTAAGAAAGTGGCGAAGAAAGGAGTGGATACCGCCACTGGTTTTGCCCACAACAAGGTACATCAGGTCGAAAAGGAAAACTCCGGCGTGGAGTCGGCGCACAAGAGCGAAGAAACGCTGGAAGAACTGTACCGCTTCTCCAAAGGTCGGAAAAAGACCAGAGAAAAATCTGCAAGAGCAGAGAAAAGAGGTGGGGAGGATCAGAAGGCCAGCCGCCTGAAATTCTCCGAAAGTGAGGGCGGCACGGCAGAAAATGCAGCAGAACCGTCGCTGAAAAAGAAACAGCCCCAGCCACCACCGACTGCCGCAGGAGGTGAAGCAACAAAGACAGTCGGCTCAAAGTTTTACCAGAAAAAGCAGTATAAGGATGCCTATGCAGCAGCCAAGCGGGGCCAGAAAGCCGGAAATGCTGCCAGCAAGCAGGCGGCAACGGCAGCAAACACGCTTGCAGAAAAAGCAAAGGCGGCGGTGCAGGAGATCGTTGTGCAGAACAAGACCCTCTGGGCGGGACTTGGCATTGCAGCACTGATGCTCATGCTGATTATGGGCGCATTCTCAAGCTGTTCAGCAGCGATTCAGGGAACGGGCAGCACCTTTATCGGAACGACGTATCCCAGTAAGGACGCCGACATGAAAGGTGCAGAAGAAGATTATCTGGAACTGGAAAAGAAGCTGGATGAGCAGATACGGCAGATGGAGTCCACACATCCCGGCTATGACGAATACCGTTACCAGTTGGATGAAATTGGGCATGACCCCTATCAGCTGATCTCTCATCTGACTGCCGTATATGAGCAGTTCACCAGAGGACAGGTGAAAAACGTCATCAAGTCGCTGTTTGAGCAGCAGTATCTCCTGAAAGTCTGGGAAACGATAGAGATTCGCACTCGCATGGAAACCAGAGTAGGGATTCGGCCAACGATTGACGCTTTTGGAAACGTCAGCATGGAAACCTATACCTATCAGGAAGAAGTGGAGTATGAGTACAAAATCCTCAACGTCCTGCTGAAGAACAAGGGCTTTGACACCATTGCCAGAAAGAACATGGATCGGAAGCAGACTGGGCGGTATGATGCCTACAATCTGACCTATGGCAATCGCCCGGAACTGTTTGGCGCAGGCTCACCTACATACAGCGGCGGCACAACAGGAAGCATTGGCTCTGGCGGTTCGGGTGGAACAGGCGGCAGTTCCGGCGGTGGTTTCCGATATGATATTCCAGAAGAAGCCCTGTCGGATGAAAAGTTTGCAAGGATGATTGCAGAAGCCGAAAAGTATCTGGGTATGCCGTATGTGTGGGGCGGCAGTTCTCCAAGCACCAGTTTTGACTGCTCCGGCTTTGTCTGCTGGGTCATCAATAACTGTGGCAATGGCTGGAATGTCGGACGCACGACGGCAAACGGACTGCGTGGCAAGTGCAGCTACGTTTCTCCTGCAAATGCACAGCCGGGTGATTTGATCTTCTTTGAAAAAACCTATAATACTGTCGGCGCGTCGCACGTTGGCATCTATGTCGGCAACGGAATGATGATTCACTGCGGTGATCCGATTTCTTATACCAGCATCAATTCGACCTACTGGCAGAACCACTTCCTTGGTTTTGGCAGAATCAAGTAAAGGAAAGGAGAGAAGCTAGATGAGCAAAAAGCTGAAGAAGTTTTTGAATGATGCAGAGAAAACCGAAAGCAAGATCGCGGAACTGGAAGAGTATCTGAGAAATGTCCGGGCGGCACAGAAAAAAGAAGAGGACAATGAGATCGTTCGGGCTATCCGCAGCACAAAGCTGGGTGGGCGTGACCTGCTGGCACTGCTGGAAAATATCCAGGCGGGGAATGTGACGTTCCAGACAACCGTAAACCACGAGAACAAGACTTCGGAAGAAGCAGAAATGGAGGATGTGATTGCGAAAGATGCTTAAAAAGCTGGGTGTTGTGATTCCCAGTGTAGTGCTGACCCTGCTGATGGCAGTCGGCTTTTCCACTCCGGCATTTGCCTATGTGGAGCCGGAAGTCAAGGAAGAGCCTGTGCAGGTCATTGAAGAAGAGGAACCCACCGAGGAAGAGAAGATTCCGTTCACCATTGCGGGCAACGGCGAGGTGGAAGATAACATCACGGACGATTCCAGTAAAGAGTTCTTCACGGTCAAGACCAAGGGCGGCAACACCTTTTTTCTGGTGATCGACCGGGCAAGGAACAGCGAGAATGTGTATATGCTCTCCATGATCGACGAGTACGATTTGCAGGAGTTTCTGACCGATGAGGAACGCAACGGCAAGGAAGAAGAGGAGCCGGCAGTCGTGTTGCCGGAAACCAAACCTGAGCCGGAACCGGATGTCGAGATCGAAGAACCGGAACAGGACGATGGAAAGCTGACCAAGATTCTGGCAATCGTATTTGTTCTGGGTGTGGGCGGTGCAGGCGCATTCTTCTATTTCTACATCTATAAGCCGAAGCAGAGTGAGCCGGAAGTATCGAAAGAAAATCTGGAATATGAAGCTCTGCCGACAAAGAACGAGGATGAGCAGGACGCAGAAACCGAAGAATAATAGAAAACCCGTATAATCTAGTGGTGCAGGGATGGTCTGATTCGGACTGTCCCTGCTTTTTTCAAACAAGCAGGAGGATACATGAAATATCTTGTGATAGCAGAAAAGCCGAGTGTAGCACGTTCCATCTCGAAAGTGATCGGTGCATACAAACATGAGGACGGGTATCTGGAGGGTGGGGATTGTGTGGTGAGCTGGTGTCTGGGGCATCTGGCAGAGTATGCAGCCCCGGAGTATTATGATGAACGCTATAAAAGCTGGCGGTTCGATGATCTTCCGATTCTCCCGGAAGAATGGAAGCTGCTGGTTTCGGAAGATAAGAAAGCACATTTCAATATTTTGCGGAAGCTCCTCCGAATCAAAGATTTCGATTATGTGGTAAATGCCTGCGACGCGGGACGCGAGGGAGAAGCAATCTTTCGCCGTGTGTACGGTCTGGCGGGCAGTAAACTCCCGGTCAAACGGCTGTGGATCAGCAGCATGGAAGATGCCGCTATCCAGCAAGGCTTTGATTCCTTAAAGGATGGCGCAGAGTACGACAACCTGTTTGCCGCTTCGGAGTGCAGGGCAAAGGCAGACTGGCTGATCGGCATGAACGGCACACGGGCCTTTACCAAGAAATACGGCAGGCGGCAGACCATTGGACGGGTGCAGACTCCAACACTGGCAATGCTGACGGAACGGCAGAACAAAATCCAGAACTTTGTGAAAGAACCGTACTACAAGGTGGAAATCACGGGAAATGGCATCGTGGCAGAATCGGAACGGATGGCACAGGAGCAGGATGCGGATACCATGCAGGCAGCTTGTGATGGACAGTGTGCCGTGGTCGGCAGCATCGAGCGCAAGCGGAAAGAACAGTCAGCGCCGAAGCTGTATGACTTAACGACCTTGCAGCGAGAAGCCAACCGCTATTATGGCTTTACCGCCAGCCAGACTTTGAAGATCGTACAGGAGTTGTATGAAGAAAAGCTGGTGACATACCCGCGAACGGACAGCCAGTACATCACGGAAGATATGCAGCAGACCATGACAGATTTGCTCAACCATTATAGCGGCGAGGTTGGCAAAGTGGAACAGGTAGTCAATAACAAGAAAGTCACTGACCACCATGCGATTCTGCCGACACTGGAAAGCTGCAAGCGAGAGTCAAACAGCCTGTCCGGGGATAAAGAAAAGGTCTTTGCTCTTATCGTCTGGAAGATGCAGCAGGCAGTGCAGCCACCGTATATCTATGAAGATGTTCTGGTGACAGTTTGCTGTCAGGATAAGAAATTCACTGCAAAATACAAAAATGTTTTGCAGGCAGGGCATACCGCAATGCCTGTTCCGCTTGCAGAACAGGAAAAAAGCAAGGATGTGGCATTCCCTAAGAAACTGGAACAGGGCGCGGTGATTCCTGTAGTGAGTGCGGAGAAAAAGCAGGGCTTTACCTCCCCGCCGAAAGCATTTACTGAAGATACCCTGCTTTCTGCAATGGAAACCGCAGGCAACAAAGAATTTGAAAAGGACACAGAAAAGAAAGGACTGGGAACGCCTGCGACCCGTGCAGCGATTCTTGAAAAGCTGGTATCTTTCGGCTATGTGGAACGCAAAGGAAAGCAGATTCTTCCCAGTGCAGAGGGGGTTACGGCAATCGCAAATATCCCGGATTACCTGAAATCGGCAAGCATGACCGCCGAGTGGGAAAATGAACTGCTGCGGATGGAACGGGGCGAAACAAAGCCCGCTGACTTCATGCAGGGCATCGGTGGATTGCTAGAACGGATGCTGGCAGACCTCCGGCAGATTCCTACGGTGCAAGAATCGACTACTTATAATAAGGTATCTATCGGGAACTGCCCGGTATGCGGCAAACCCGTCTGCGAGGGCGGGCAGAACTTTTACTGCTCTGACCGGGAGTGCAAATTCGCCCTCTGGAAAGAAAGTAAATACCTTTCCAGCATGAAAAAGACGCTCACGAAGAAGATGGCAACTGACCTTTTGAAGAAAGGACGCACCCATGTAAAAGACTTCTACTCTGCCAAAAAGAACAAGACCTTTGACGCAGACCTTGTGATGCGGGTAGAAAATGGCAGGGCGCAGTACAGTCTTGAATTTCCGAAAACACCAGCTAAGAAGTAAGGAGGGAACGGTTGGCAAAATTTAATGATATTCGGGAACTTGCCCAGCAGAATGCACGGTGGGTAAGCAATTCTCCGAAAGACTGGATGAACTATCTGGATGTGGCGGCACGGCTGTACCGCTATTCGTTCAAAGACACTCTGCTGATTCATGCCCAGCGTCCTGATGCGACTGCCTGTGCAGAGCTGGAAGTCTGGAACAAGAAAATGAACCGCTGGGTAAACCGTGGCGCAAAGGGCATTGCACTTCTGGACGATGCCAGCCCACGGGCAAAGCTGCGTTATGTGTTCGACATTGCGGACACGCATCTGGTGCAGGGCGGCAAAACGCCGATCCTATGGCGCATTGATTATTCGGAACACCAGCAGATGATCCTCGACCATCTGGCAGATACCTATGCACTGACGCAGACGGACAGCATGAATGCTGCGCTGATGGAACTGGCACAGCAGTTGACCGCTGAGAATCTGGAAGAAGCGATGGATGGTTTGGAATATGAGGTGGCAGACACATTTCTGGAGGGACTGGACGAAGATAACCTTCGTGTCCGTTTCCGGGAGTTGATGACCAACAGTATTTTCTACACCCTTTCCCGACGCTGCGGACAGGAACCGCTGGAAGTTCTGGACGATGAGGATTTTATCCGTATCGTGGATTTCAACCAGCTTCCGGTCTTGACCTTCCTGGGCAATGCTGTTTCGGAACAGTGTGAAGCGGTTCTCCGTGACATTGGACGGGAAATGCAGAAAATTTACCGAAAAGAAGTTACAGAACATCTTGCAAAAACTGCCGACAGCTTGTATAATACCAGTACGGACTTTAGCACATTAAAGCACGAAACCAAAACAAACATCACCGAAGGAGGAAAACCGTATGGAACTGACTTATCACCGCAAGGGGGACTACCTGTTTCCGAACCTGACCGTACAGGACAAGCCGATGAGCATTGGGAAGTACGGGATGCTGCGCAGGACTTATCTGAAGGAGAACAAGAAGAACTGGTATCAGAGTATGCTGATGAGCGGCAGGCTGAATCAGCATCTGGCGCAGATCGACGAGCAGGCGGAGAACCGGATGGAAGAACTGATCGAGAGCCTGAACGAGAAGTATCCGGCTCCGAACAAGGAAACCGAACAGATGGCATGGGTGGCACACCAGAACAATCTGACCGCGATGGCGGATGAGATCGTGCTGAAGGAATTGGTGTACAACTAACCGCTGACACAACCGAACAGGATTTGAGCGAAGCAGAGGAAGAAATTGCCTCTGCTTTTTCTCTGCCCAGTCTGCCGACCGTGGAACAGCAGATTCGGGCAATCGAAGCCCCGATGCAGGCCCAGTATGCCGATGAGATCACGATTCCGGCAGAAGTTGTGGATGAAATCCTGCGGACGGGAAGCAATCGAAGCAAAAGCCAGCTCCGCCTTATCTATAACTTTATGACCGAACAGACCCCGGAAGAGTATACCGCTTTCGTCAAAAAAGAGTATGGCGAGGGCGGCAAGGGCTTTGAGATCGGTGGCACAAAATATGCGGTCTGGTTCGATGAGTTGGGTATGCAGATTGCCGTTGGCGATACGGTTCGGAACGACCCCAAAAACAAAGCATTTCTGTCCTGGGAAGATGTCAGCTGCAGAATCCATCAGCTTCTGCAGCAGGGAGAGTACGCACCAAAGTCTGTCCTGAATGCAGCCCGTGGCAATGCTCTGCATGAACACGCAGAAGCCCTGAGCTATATGGAACGCGATATGGCAGAGGGCGTGGCAGAGATGGTCTTTTCCGATACGTCTATCTTCTCCGGTGGATACCCGGAACTTACAGAACGCCTTGCAAAGCTGCTTGACCAGCCGGAATTTCTGGCTGACCTGAACGAACGTCTTTTGGGACTGGCAGAAGCCTACGCCGAAGATAAAAGCGTGATGCGGATGCAGTTCTACCGCCCGGACAAAGTATCTGAACAGTTTCAGAAGTTTTCCCTTCCGTATCAGTCCTATCAGGCACGAGAGGGATTCCAGTGGAACGAACAGAAAATCTTTATTACCGAGGATGAAATCGACGCTTATCTGGCAGGCGGCGGGCCGTATTCGGATGGCAGACTGGCAACATACAGTTTCTTTCTCAACCATGAAGAAAAAGCAGAGCGGACGGCGTTTCTGAAAGACCGATACGGCGTTGGCGGCAGCAGTCATGCACTTTCCCGTGCAGATAATTCCCATGCCAACTATGACGGCAGAGGTCTGGAACTGGCGCGGGGCAGCTATGGAAAGCCGGATGCACTGGTGAAGCTGAACTGGAATCAGGCGGCAGAACGAGTTGCAAAGCTCATTGACCAGAGTTTGTATCTGAAGCCTGCGGATTACAGCCGGATGCCGAGTTACGAGCGTGAGCAGATGGCAAATCGGGTGATTGGTTTCTACCATCGTCTGCCCGATGAAGTAGAGCGTCCATTTAAGCGGGAATTGCTGAATGAGGATGCCAGAAAGAAACTGCCCACCATGCTGGCTGACCCGGAACAGGCGGTAGAGCTTCTGGAAAAGATGGATGCAGCACTTCTTTCCGTGCCGCTGGATTCCCCGGAATATGCGGAAAAATCAAAGACGCTTGCTGAACTGCACCAGTATGTTGAGGGAACGTACACGATCTTCCCGGAAAAGAAAAAGGCTGTTGAGATTTCTGTTTCTGAGGCAGGACAAATATCGCTTTTCGATATTTGGGCGCAGGAACAGGAATCGAAAGAGCATTCAACCACCGCAGTGGTTGAAGAACCCCAGAGGCAGGCGGCAAAGTACAGCAGAAATGTCGGGGATTATCTCTATCTGGAAGATGACCGCCTTTATAAAATCGAACGTGTTACGGATTCTCTGATCTATCTGAAAGATATGGAGCGTCCTGCATGGGCGGCGCGGGTGCTTCGACCGAACCAGTATGATGCAGAACTGGCAAAGAATCCGCTGAATGATTATCTTCTGGCAGGGCAGAAATCTGCATTGAAAGATAGTCGCTGTGTTTACAAAGAATGTCTGTACTCCATGCTGGATGCGGTGCAGCAGAGTGAAATCTATCCGTATCTCCGCGACCGCGATGTGGATGCAGACGAAGCGGAAAAGGAACTTCGGAACAAGATTGACGAGCTGTTAGAGCAGAATGCGAAAACTGCTCCGCTGTATCTGGAAGCAAGCCAGAACTGGGAAAACTTCAAAGACTGGTTGGTAGAAGATATTTTCCAGCGCACCTATCAGGACGTTATTACGGACAGACGGGATGCCGTTGCACTGTATCAGGATAGCAAGGACGCACCGCAGTGGGTGCGCGGCATTATGGTTCCGTATGCAGCGGAAGAAAAGGCCGTTGAGCCGACCTTGCAGCCCCTGCCGCTGGATGCCGTAAACGAATATAACGCGCTGAAAGAGCGTTACCCGGATGCTCTGGTCGGCTATGAGCAGTACGGCAACTTTGAGTTCTACGGCGAGGATGCAAAGCGCGTTTCAGAACTTCTTGGCAGCAAGCTGTTGGAAAAGGAAACCGCACTCGGCAAGGTTGAGGTGTCTGGTTTTCCACGTGAACAGTGGGCTTCTCAGGCAATGAAGCTCTGGAAGCAGGGGGAGAGCGTCTATCTGTCCGGCCAGCAGGAAGATGGAACCCATGCGCAGACAAAGTATTTCCGCAGAGAGGAATATCTGCCAGTCAATACCATCATTGAACTGGACGATAGAGAGTTCCGTGTGGATTCGGTCAACTTTGAGCAGGGAACGGTCAGCTTGCAGGACATGACCCTTGCGAAAGAAGCCCGGTATCCGATCTTCCGAACGGAACCGCTGGAGTACATTCGGCATCTGTACGAACAGGCCGACGTGCCGATGAAAGAAGCGATAGAAACCACAGTCTTTACTGCTCTGCACAATGCTGGTGTGGCTTACGAGGATTTTTCCCCGGAGCAGATGGATGTGATCTATTCGGTGGCAGAATCGGGCGGCGAGTTAGAAGAACTGCTGAATCCCGACTTCTCGCCGGAACAGATGCAGCTGATCGCGGATGTGCAGACCCGGACAGATGCCATCCATCGTTCAGCGGCAGATGATGCTGTGAAGCCTCTTACCAGCAAGCCTATGACCCCGGAAGAGGTCAACCATGCACGGCGGCAGCACAACCTTCCGCTGGACAGTGGAGCCGAAACGGAACAGCCTGTACAGCCCAAACAGGAGCCTATGAACTTCCGTATTACGGACGATGATCTCGGCGCAGGAGGGCCGAAAACAAAATATAAAGCTAACGTGGAAGCCATTCGACTGCTGAAAACGCTGGATGCAGAACAGCGGCAGGCAACCGCAGAAGAACAGGAAGTTCTCTCCCGGTATGTCGGCTGGGGCGGCATTCCGCAGGCGTTCGACGAGAAGAATGCGGACTGGGCAAAGGAGTATGCGGAACTGAAATCTCTGCTCCCGGCAGATGAGTACAGCGAAGCGCGGGCATCCACGCTGAATGCTTTCTACACTTCGCCTACGGTTATCAAGGCAATGTATGAAGCCCTTTCCAACATGGGTCTGAGCAAAGGCAATGTGCTGGAACCGTCCTGCGGTGTCGGTAACTTCATGGGTCTTGTGCCTGAAAGCATGGAGAACATCAAGATGTATGGTGTGGAGCTGGACAACGTATCAGGACGCATTGCACAGCAGCTTTATCAGAAGAACAGAATTGCAGTGCAGGGCTTTGAAACAATGCAGTTCCCGGACAGTTTCTTTGATTGTGTGGTGGGTAATGTGCCGTTCGGCAATTACAAAGTGCCGGATAAGCGGTATGACCGCCACAACTTCCTCATCCATGATTACTTTATTGCAAAGAGTCTTGACCTTGTTCGTCCGGGCGGCGTGGTGGCGGTAGTCACTTCAAGCGGCACGATGGACAAAAAGGATTCCTCTGTCCGAGAGTATCTTGCCAACCGTGCTGATCTGGTCGGTGCAATTCGCCTGCCGAACAATGCGTTCCAGCGCAATGCCAATACAAGCGTAGTAGCGGACATCCTGTTTTTGCAAAAGCGTGACCGGGCGGCAGTGGAGCGGGCAGAGTGGGTAGACCTTGGCACAACGCCGGAGGGATACCCCATCAACCAGTATTTTGCGCAGCATCCTGAAATGGTGCTGGGTGAGATCACGACTGAAAGTACACAGTACGGCAAGCAGGAAACCACGGTCAAGCCCATCGAGGGCGCAGACCTTACCCAGCAGTTGAAAGCAGCAGTTGAGAACATCCATGCGGAAATCACAGAGCCGGAAATCACGGACGATGAACTTGACCAGAACGCAGAACCGCTCCCGGCAGACCCGAACGTGAAGAATTTCAGTTACACCAACGTGGATGGACAGGTTTATTACCGTGAAAACTCCTACATGAACAAGGTTGACCTGCCTGCGGTCACGGCAGAGCGTGTGCTGGGAATGATTGCCCTGCGGGAAACTACACAGAAATTGCTGGACTGCCAGTTGCACGATGGTACAGATGCCGAAGTGGAACTGCTGCAAGGAAAGCTGAAAGACCAGTATAAGCGGTTCACAGCGCAGTATGGTCTGATCAACAGCACCGCAAACAAACGGGCATTCCGGCAGGACAGCAGCTATTGTCTGCTGGCATCTCTTGAGATTCTGGATGAGGATAAAAACCTCAAGCGGCTGGCAGATATTTTTACCAAGCGCACCATTCGCAAGCCGGAACCTGTGACCTCTGTGGATACGCCGAGTGAAGCCCTGGCACTCTCCATCGGAGAAAAAGCAAAGGTCGATGTGCCGTTTATGGCAGAACTTTGTGGAAAGACAGAGCAGGAAGTGACCGAAGAACTGGCGGGCGTTATCTTCCGCAATCCTGTCACACAGGCGTGGGTGACGGCAGACGAATATCTGTCCGGCAATGTCCGGGAAAAGCTGGCAACGGCAGAAACCTTTGCTGCAAACCACCCGGAGTATCAGGTCAATGTCGAGTATCTCAAGCGGGTACAGCCGAAAGATTTGAATGCTTCGGAGATTGAAGTACGGCTGGGTGCAAACTGGATCAAGGCAGAGTACATCACGGACTTCATGGAGCAGGCATTCAAAACGCCGAGTTACTACATCGGAAGCTCCATCAAGGCAACCTATTCGGAAATCAGCGGCGCATGGAACATCAGCGGCAAGTCGCTTGACCGGAGTAATCCCCGCGTGACGAACACCTATGGCACAATGCGTGTCAACGGCTATCGGCTGCTGGAAGATGCACTGAATCTCCGGGATACCAAAATTTACGATACCGTCTATGAGGATGGAAAAGAAAGGAGAGTGCTGAACAAAAAAGAAACCATGCTGGCGCAGCAGGCACAGGAAGCGATTCGGGATGCGTTCAAGCAGTGGATTTTCAAGGATTTAGACCGCAGAGAGGAACTTTGCAAGGTCTACAATGAGCGGTTCAATGCGATTCGTCCCCGTGAATACGATGGCAGTCACATCAAGTTCGTGGGCATGACCCCGGAAATCAGCCTGATGCCGCACCAGAAAAATGCAGTGGCGCATATCCTGTATGGCAATAATACGCTGCTGGCGCATTGTGTGGGTGCTGGCAAGACCTTCCAGATGATTGCTGCCGGCATGGAAAGCCGCCGTCTGGGTCTGGCGCAGAAGAATCTTTATGTTGTGCCAAACCATCTGACGGAACAGTGGGGTGCAGACTTCCTGCGGCTGTATCCGAATGCCAATGTGCTGGTGGCAACGAAAAAGGATTTCGAGCCATCCAACCGAAAGAAGTTCTGTTCCCGGATTGCCACGGGCGATTATGATGCTATCATTATCGGGCATTCGCAGTTTGAGCGGATTCCGCTTTCCCCGGAACGGCAGAAATCCATGATCGAGCGGCAGATTCAGGACATTACCTTTGCGATTGCAGAAGCAAAGGCAGAGGACGATGGCAAGAGTTTCACGGTCAAGCAGATGGAGAAAACAAAGAAAACCTTGCAGGCAAAACTTCAGAAGCTGAACGACCAGAGCCGCAAGGATGATGTAGTTACATTTGAGCAGCTTGGTGTTGACCGCCTGTTTGTGGACGAGAGCCATTTTTATAAAAATATGTTCCTCTACACAAAAATGCGGAACATCGCTGGTATTGCTCAGACCGATGCACAGAAGTCCTCGGATATGTTTGCAAAATGTCAGTATCTCGATGAAATCACTGGCGGCAAGGGTGTGACCTTTGCAACAGGTACGCCCGTATCGAACAGCATGGTAGAGCTGTATACCATCATGCGTTACTTGCAGTATGACACCTTGCAGAAACTTCATCTTGGACATTTCGATAGCTGGGCGGCTTCGTTTGGCGAAACAGTAACGGCAATCGAATTGTCCCCAGAGGGAACGGGCTACCGTGCAAAGACGCGGTTCGCCCGGTTTTTCAATCTCCCTGAATTGATTTCACTGTTCAAGGAGTCCGCAGACGTACAGACGGCAGATATGCTGAATCTGCCTGTGCCAGAAGCAGAGTACATCAATGAGGTGCTGAAACCCAGTGAAACGCAGCAGGAAATGGTGAGCAGCTTTGCCGACCGTGCAGAGCGTGTGCGGAACGGAAATGTCGATCCGAGAACCGATAATATGCTCAAAATCACGAACGACGGCAGAAAGCTGGCCTTGGATCAGCGGCTTATCAATGACCTGCTGCCGGATGAGCCGGAAAGTAAGGTCAACCTCTGCGTGGAGAATGCCTATCAGGTATGGGAAGAATCCACGCCCGACAAATCAACCCAGTTGATTTTCTGCGACTTATCGACCCCGAAAGCAGACGGAACATTCAATGTGTACGATGATGTCCGGGAAAAACTGGTGGCAAAGGGAATCCCCCGTGAGGAGATTGCTTTTATCCATGAGGCAAATACCGAAACCAAAAAGGCAGAACTGTTTGCAAAGGTGCGCTCCGGTCAGGTGCGTATCCTGCTTGGTTCGACCCCGAAACTTGGTGCTGGTACAAACATTCAGGACAGACTGATCGCCCTGCATCATCTGGACTGCCCGTGGAAGCCCTCTGATCTGGAACAGCAGGAAGGACGCATTCTTCGTCAGGGAAACCGCAACCAGAAAGTGAAGATTTTCCGTTACGTCACAGAGAATACGTTCGATTCGTATATGTGGCAAATTCTGGAAAATAAACAGAAGTTCATCTCGCAGATCATGACCTCGAAATCTCCTGTTCGTGCCTGCGATGATGTGGACGATACCGCGCTGACCTATGCAGAAATCAAAGCATTGGCAACGGGAAATCCCTACATCAAGGAAAAGATGGATTTGGATATTCAGGTCAGCAAGCTGAAGCTGATGCGGGCAAACCACACCAGCCAGATTTACAGCCTGGAATCGGATATTGCACGGCGGTATCCGGCAGAAATCACGGCAGCGAAAGAGCGCATAGCAGGTCTGAAAGCTGACCTTGCAGTGGCAAAGCCGTTGCTGGAACAGGACAAGGAGAAGTTCTCCATCACGGTGGAGGACAGGGTTTATACCGACCGCAAGGAAGCAGGCTCGGCAATTCTTGCAGCCTGTGCCGCAATGAAGATCGCTAAGACAGAGGGGCAAATCGCAGATTTGGGAGGGTTTGCAATCAGTTCCCGGTTTGACGCGTTCGCCCAGACATTCAAGCTGACCATCAAGCGGCAGAGCAGTTATACGATTGAACTTGGCAGTGATCCGGCTGGCAATATCCAGCGTATTCTCAATGCGCTGGCATCTATCGAAAAGACACTGCCGCAGGTGGAGCGCAGATTGGAAACCTTACAGCAGCAGTTGGCAGAAGCAAAGGAAGAAGTGCAGCGTCCGTTCCCGCAGGAGGCGGAATTAAACGAAAAATCTGCACGGCTTGCAGAATTGAATGCCCTGCTGGATATGGACGAAAAGGGGGATGATGCGGCTCTTGGCATGGATGAGGAAGTAACGGATAGCGAACTTCCTGCGCCGAAACGTGAGATTGAGCGGAGTGCAGACAGCGTAAAACGTCCGTCGATCCTTGCACAGCTTCACGAAAAGCAGGCAGAACGCATGGCAGAGCCGAAACCGCAGAAAAAGAAAAGTCACGATATGGAACTATAACTGAGAATGCCCCGTCAGATCTCCGAAAGGGAATCTGATGGGGCAGATTTTGTAAAGGAGGGCATTTGCTGACATTAACACCGATCAATCTGAAAACTGCAAACGCATTTGTGCAGCAGTATCACCGCCATCATAAGCCGACAAGAGGACACAAGTTTTCCATCGGAGTTTCAGACAGTGGTTCACTGGTGGGTGTGGCAATATGCGGCAGACCTGTTGCGCGGCGGCTGGATGATGGCTATACGCTGGAAATCAACCGCCTTTGTACGGATGGTACACCGAATGCTTGCAGTATCCTCTATGCTGCCGCATACCGGGCGGCAAGGGCAATGGGCTATACAAAGGTTGTCACTTATATTCTGGACACCGAAAGCGGCGTATCGCTCAAAGCTGCCGGATATGTTTGTGAGGGCCGTGCTGGAGGATTGGAATGGAACGGCGAGAGAAAGCCGAAGATGGCGAACCAGTATCCGTATCAGATGAAAACTAGATGGGTCAAAAAAATCGAAAAGGAGGGCATGAATGGCAGATAAGCGGGCAGACCAGCTCAAAGAAATCACGGAACGGTTGGAGCAGGGCGTAAAGGATATTTTTACTTCGGAAATGTATACGAAGTACCTGCTTACAATGTCGAAATTCCACAATTACAGCTTCAATAATACGCTGCTGATCGCAATGCAGCGTCCAGATGCTACGTTGGTGGCTGGGTACAATGCCTGGAAAAATAAGTTTAACCGCTATGTGAAAAAGGGTGAAAAGGGCATCCAGATCATCGCGCCTGCCCCGGTAAAGGAACGGGAAGAGAGGAAGAAAATCGACAAGGACACCGGGCTTACGGTGCTGAATGAGAACGGGGAGCCGGAAATCGAAGTGGTTGAGAGAGTGATTCCCCGATTCCGTGTGACAACAGTTTTCGATTATGCCCAGACAGACGGGGAACCACTGCCCACACTGGAAGTGAATGAACTGACTGCCCGTGTCAAGGATTATACCCTGCTGAAAGAGGCAATCGAACAGGTATCTCCTGTGCCAATTCGTTTTGGAGAAATCGAGGGCAACGCAAAAGGTTATTACAGCCACATGGACAAAGAAATCTGTGTTCGTGCCGATATGGGTGAGAGCCAGACCATTAAGACGATGATCCATGAGGTTGCTCATGCCATGCTGCATGACAGCGACCAGATGAAACAGCGCGGCGAGGAAAAAGACCAGCTTACCAAAGAAACAGAAGCGGAAAGCATTGCATTTACGGTTTGCTCGGCACTTGGCATTGATACTTCGGACTACTCGTTCCCGTATGTAGCAAGCTGGGCAAGCGGCAAGGAACTGAAAGAATTGAAAGATTCGATGGATACGATTCGATTGACCGCTGCTGATTTTCTTGAAAAACTGGAAACGGCGGTGGCAGAAAGGAGTGTGGAGCGCATGACGGCGATGGAATATGCTGAAAAGCTGATTGCGGACAAGGAACGGGACAAAACCGTTTTTGACAACAGCCAGCGAAATCTCATTGTAAACTTTGCTTACAAGCTGGATGACCGGGCGGCAACGGAAGAACTTGCCAACAATCTGGCGGCTGCGGTTGCGGCTGAAAACACGGAAGAAATCAATCGCCTGATGTGGGAAGCAGAGGAGAAGATCGAAAGTCTGCCGGATGGCATGATCGGTCTTTCGGAAATGCACGAATATGGGTATCTGAAAGATGATGTTCTGCCGCTGACAAAGGAAGGCGCACGGGAGTGGCATCGGCTGGGCGAACGGATTTACCCGCTGTTTCAGGATGGCACGGCAGGAGATTTCGCCAGTCAGGAAGAGATCGAACAGCATGATGGCATTTTCGGAATCAAGGCTGACGCATGGAGTGCAATTTTGCTGGAAAAGAACGAAGAGTATCTGGAAGATGAGTATTCCCGCCCGGATGCCGCACTGGCGGTGATAAGTCGGGAGCAGGCTCTGCGGCTGTTTGATGAGGGCAAGCAGATTTATCTTATCCGTATCAGCCCGTGGCCAGTTCTTGTCACAGGGCGTGAAGAAATCGAACGTGGAAGTGACTATTTCCAGATTGCTAAGGAAGATTTGGAAAAGGACAAGCAGAAAACAATGGAAAACGGCGAGAAAGCACCCGTTGAAAAGCTGGCAGTAGACCTTGACGATTTTGCCTTTGACTTCGATTTCTACCACTATAAGGACAGCGTAGAGGATCGGGAGCAGGCAGTTGAAGCACTGAAAGAACAGATTCAGGCTGGGGATGTTCAGCCGATCAGGGAATGGCTGCAAGCCGCAGTGGAGGAATCAGAGGGAGAGTCCGCAGAAAAGGCGGCGGAGCTGATAACCCGGCTGGATGCGTTGGTTAAGGAGCAGAAGCTGCTTTCCGGCAGGGAAAAGCAGTTTGGCATCTACCAGATTACTGCCCGTGACCCGGAACACGACTATCGCTTTATGAATCTGGACTTTGTAAAACGGCATGGGATGGAAGTGAACCGTGCAGACTATGAGCTGGTCTATACCGAGCCTCTTACGGAAAAAGATACACTTGAAGCTATTTACGAACGTTTCAATATCCAGCGCCCAACGGATTTTACCGGGCATTCGCTTTCCGTCAGTGATGTTGTGGTGCTGAACGATGGCAAGTCGATCAAAGCCTGCTATGTGGACAGCATCGGCTTTGCAGAGTTGCCGGATTTTTTCAAGGAAAGAAAGATGGATTTGAAGAAAGAAACGATTCTGGATGAACAGTTGCAGGAAATTGAAATCTTTGATAAGCCCGGTCTTTTCAGCAACAGCAGACTGCGGGATGAGGATGTGCCGGATGGATTGTACCGCTATGACCTGCGCGGGTCGGACTATGATCCGGGGCAGCCGATTCTGGTGGAGAAAACGGTGATCGTAAACCATGCGGCATCCGTCCTGATGGCAGAGGAACTTGACCTTGGTGCAGACGGTCGGCTGGAACTGGGCGAAGAAGGTCTGAACTTTACGGGTGGATTGCTGACTGTCCGGGAATTTATGAAAGAGCAGGAAGAGAAAAACAACGGTCTGCTCCACGGCGATTCCGACCACATCACGGTCGAGGGTCACGTTGGCACATGGTATGTGGTAGACGAAACGGAGGTCGGCGGCGAAAAGTTCTTCCTGCTGGAGCACGAGGAATACGGGGATGAAGCTGCCTGCGTTGCGGTCAATGAACAGGGAAAACTTGTGGCAGAAGATTTGTGGAACGGCTTTGACGAGGACTTCCAAGATGCCGTAAAGGAGTATTTTGCAGAAAAGAATCCGGCATCCCAAAAAGAAGAACAGGCTGTTCCTGTGGTGGAGAAAAGCCGCACGGATGATTCGGACGTTCCGGTCTATTACGAATCTTTCGGCTATGCAGCAGAGAATGGCGAAGTGGATTTGTACCGCATTTCCAGACAGCTCAATGAAGAGTGCAGAAACGCCATTGAAGAAGCGATTGCAGACAACTTCGACGGAATGAACCTTGCAGATGATGCTACGAAGTCCGTCGTTGAACAGTTTGGCATGGAGCGCATGGGCTATATTCTGGCGTACACGCTGAATTATAACAACCATGACGGACGCTATTCACACAGTAATAAGGAATGGGCAGACACCACCTGCAAGGGAGAACGGGGCAGCAATATCCGCACCGACTGGATCGTGCGCAGTCACCCGACTGTGCTGAACGGGTTTGTGGATATGTACCGTAAAGAACTTGCGGCTGAACAGCAGCGGGAGCCAGAAAAACCGTTTGTCCAGCAGTTCTATGTTGTGACAGATTTGCAGACCAATCCGATGAAAATTGAGAAGTTCGGGAATCTCGATGATGCAATGTTCTGCTATCAGCAGGTTCCGAATTTTCATCTGAAAGCCCTTGGCGTAGAGAAAACGCCTGACCCACTTCCGGGCAGTCTGGACATTGTGCAGTGTAAGAACGGTATTGACACGATCGTAGAGGACTACAAGAAAGTTCCGGGCTGGGATAATCCATACATCCAGAACCATGTGGTCGCACTGGTGGCAGAAGCGTTGAAAGTGCAGGATGTGGCGGTAGCCTATGAAATCAACGATGGCTATTTTAACATCCAGACCAGCGAGGATGGCTACGACTATACCTTATATAATAAGGACTTCACGGTAATGGACGGCGGTATCATCGAAGTGGATGGATACAGACCCGTGCAGGAAGTGATGGAAGAAGTTCTGGCAGAACACGGACACAGCGTTTCTGAGTGTGGTGTGATTAGTACTGCGTATCTTCAGGAACAGTCATACCGCGCAGAAACACAGCGGGCAGAAGCAATGAAAGAAAAGCTGGCAGCAGAGAAGCCTGCGCCGGAAGCGAACATCAGCTTTTATGTGGCAGAGTGTGCAGAGTTTCCGGTGATGGGAGAGTTCCATGACAATCTGACATTGGAGCAGGCATTGGAAATCTACGATAAGATTCCGGCAGAGCGAATGAACGGAATCAAGAGCATTGGCTTTTCTCTTGAAGATGGAAGCATCTATTCGGGAATGTTTGACCTGATGGTAGGCGGAGAAGTGCAGGCAGAGGTTGTCAACCATATCCAGCATTACCGGGAAAGCCCGCTGGTGCAGAAAGCAATTTCGGATATGAAAACGCTTTTGGAAAAGCGGCAGGCAAGCAAGGAGTTGGAAGAACGCCCCAACACCCGGCAGTCTGTTCGTGAAGCGTTGAAGAATCGCAAAAAGGCGCAGGAGCAGCAGCCTCATCAGGAACAGGCAAAACCGAAGAAGGCAAAGAAGAAAGGAAAAATAGAACTGTGAGCAAGATGAAGTTTAATGCAGATGAGATGATGGTTATGGCAATGTTTGAGCAGCCGACACGGACGGAAACCATGAGATATATCGAGGAAGTTGTTCCGTTTGTGGAGGATGATGCCGAAGTCTTTCCTTTGGTAGCATCTACCATGAAAAAGATGCGCTCTATTTCAGACATGGAATTTTCAGAGCTTGACCTTAAACCGTATCTTCAGGATGTGGTGGCAAAATGAATATCAATCAGTATGCGGTCTATCAGCTGAAAGAAAGTGCAGAACTTGCTGCGTATCGGTCACGTTCATATCAGTATTTGACGGAACATCATTTTCAGGTGATCGTACAAAATTATCAGCAGGCGTATTTTACAAAGTTGTTTACATCGGACACACCAGAGATGATTCGGAAACGGTTGGAAGAGCATCGACCGAAGAATTTCCGTGGCCGTCCATTTGGTGTCGGTGATGTGATTGTCATAAACCAACAGGGAGAAATCACGGCGTATTTTGTGGATAAGGACTCCCTTGTTGTGGTTGCTGGCTTTATCCGCAGTAGTAGTTCTGGCATTCTGGTTACACTTGACACGAAAAATCTTTTTATAGATGGATGTGCTGGAACGTGGATGGCAACCGAAGAATGCGTGGTAGAAAGCCAGCACTTTTTTCTGATGCAGCATGAAGTCTATAAGGAAAAAGCACCGAACGTGATTGTAGATGCTTCTGGCAAACTGGTTTCCACTGAAATCCGAAAAGGGTTGGATGAGGATGCCAGAAAAAAGATTCTGGATTATCTGCATCCACCGCTGATGGAAAAGCCGATGAACCAGAAGCCGTCACTACACCAGATGGAACATTATCAGAAGTTCTATGAGAACGGGGAATATGTTCGGGCCGTAGAATCAACTACGGAACAGAACTACAATATGATTGATGGCTGTGCCAACAATCTCCCTAAGCCCCGCATAATCAACGGACGGGAATCCGTTCTTGATAAATTGCGAATCCGGCAGATGGCACGGGAAAAGCAAAAGAGTAGCCAAGAGCAGTCGGCTGATATGGAACGGAACAGGAAGTGATCTGTTGTTGCCCGGATGCAGAGGGTTCCCTGCAAACAGGCGTTGGAAGAAATATTTCAGGATCGCTTTGTGGAATTACAAAATGGTTTCTTGAAATACAGGGACGCTTAAAGACTGAAAATAGTGCAAGAGCCACCA